>OJHJ01000106.1_pt1 | contig 69739 bp, 85 predicted proteins | sample 1595201 | NCBI WGS metagenome assembly OJHJ01 (sample SAMN05416832, study PRJEB24817) | seawater metagenome | isolation source: Sea water | place: Canada:Atlantic | collected 2013-07 | reverse complement strand
GGCCATTCCGGCTCCAACGCCGTGGGTACAGCGATGGCAACACGCAAGCCAACCCAGGTGCACGGCGAAGAACACTACATTCAGGGTTTCAAACCCTGGACCTGCACGGCGGCAGTGATCGCCGACCCCTACGACAACCAGATGATGGGCGTGATAGACCTGTCCGGACTGTGCAGCATTTACGATAAATTCCACGTGCCGCTGGTGGTGGCGTGGGCCAGCCAGATTCAATCGGGCCTGGCGAAAAAGACCTCGGACCTGTGGAGCCTGATTCTTGAACACAGCAACAGTCAGTTCGGCCACTACCGCAATACCGGCAAGCTGTTGCTGGACAAACAGGGACGACTGATCAACTCTACCGCCAACGCCGCTGCCGCACTGGACTCCCTGGGAATCGACTACGACCCCGAAACCAAACGGCGTCTGTCAATGCAACGCTTCGGTGGCGATGAAATCGTCTACCCACACGACGCGGGGCTGTGGGTGTCGGAGGACTGGGTGGAACCGATACTGCACAAGGGCAATATTGTCGGCTTTCAGGTGCTGGTGCCGTCACCGCGCCGGCCTACCTCCAAACCCGCTGCCGAGCCACTGGCTGCTGGCTCGACGACCAGTCTCGATCCGTTTGACGGCATCTACGGCAAGAGCCCCTCTTTTCAGGCCAGTGCGGACAAGGCCCGCAAGGCGGCTAATACACCGCTACCGGTACTGATTCTGGGGGACACCGGGGTCGGCAAGGAAGTGTTCGCCAAGGCCATCCACGACAGCAGCCAATACGCCGACGGGCCGTTTATCGACCTGAACTGCGGCGGCTTCACCCGGGATATTCTCAGCAGCGAACTGTTCGGCCATGTGGAGGGGGCGTTCACCGGCGCGCGCAAGGGCGGCATGATCGGCAAAATCGAGGCGGCCAATGGCGGCACTCTGTTCCTCGACGAAATTGGCGAGCTGCCGCTGGAATTGCAACCGGTGTTTCTGCGGGTACTGCAGGAGAAAAAAATTTACCGGGTGGGGGACATCAAGCCGATCCCTGTGGATTTCCGACTGATTGCCGCCACCAACCGCGACCTGAAAGGCGCAGTGAACGAGGGGCTGTTCCGCAAGGATCTGTATTTCCGGCTATCCACCGTGACCATCAGCCTCGACCCGCTGTCGGGCCGCAAGGAAGATATCGAAGGAATCGCTCAACTGGTGATGGCGCGTATCCGCAAAACCGACGACATCGCAGCGAAACGCTTCTCACCGGGCCTGATGACGGCCCTGAAAAGCCGCGAGTGGCCCGGCAATATCCGTGAACTGGCGAATGTGGTGGAGTGCATGTGCTTTATGTCCACCAACGAAACCCTGACGATTGACGATCTCCCCGAAGGTTATCGGCCGGGGGAAACCAACCTGCAACCGGAGCACATCAACGCCTTCATCACCCCACCCCAGGGCAACCTGGACCGGGTTGAAAAATCCACCATTGAGGCCGCCATCAAACAGGCCGAAGGCAACATGACCCAGGCGGCCAAACAGTTGGGCATTGCCAAGAGTACGCTCTACCAGAAAATGAAAAAATACCATCTGAAGAAGCCGACCTGATCAGCAGCCCGCCCCGCCGACAACAACCCCCGTCATAACCAGGGCGTTGTTGACCGGGGCCCGTCGAAACTAGTACATATGCTGACCACCGTTGATGGACAGGGTGGAGCCAGTAATGAAACCGCTCTCGTCGGACACCAGAAACAATACGCCCCGAGCGATATCGTGGGCGGAGCCCAGCCGACCAACGGGGATACGGGCAACAATTTTTTCCAACACGGCGGCGGGCACGGCCCTCACCATATCGGTTTCCACATAGCCCGGAGCTACCGCATTGACCGTGATCCCCATGCCCGCACCTTCCAATGCCAGCGCCTTGGTAAAACCGTGAATACCGGATTTTGCCGCAGCGTAGTTGACCTGCCCATACTGACCCGCCTGACCGTTCAGGGAGCCGATATTGACGATACGACCAAAGCGGCGCTCACGCATGCCCTCAATCACACAGCGGCTCATGTTGAAACAGGAGCCCAGATTGGTATCCAACACTTCCTGCCAGGATTGCTGGGACATTTTGTGCAAAGTGCCGTCGCGAGTAATCCCGGCGTTATTGACCAGAATAGAGATAGGTCCGACTTCTCGCTCTATCAATTCAATGCCATTTTTACAGGCATCGAAATCGGATACGTCGAACTTGTAGGTGGGAATACCGGTCCGCTCCCTGAACTCGCTGGCCCGTTCATCGTTGCCTCCGTAATTGGCCACCGTCAGATAGCCCGCCTCCTTGAGCTCAATAGCAATGACTTCACCGATACCTCTTGTTCCCCCAGTCACCAGTGCTACTTTTGGCATCTCATCGTCTCCTGATTTTTTATTCTTGCTACATCTACAACTACCGGTACCAGGCATGCCGCACAACATAGCTTGCCGGAACCAGCCCTATCATAACCCACGGGACAATTATTAAACCAAGCCCGCAGGAAAACAAATACTGTGACAACAAAAGTTCAGGAAGTTTGATTGGCATCAAGGCTTTTTGGAGTAACGGGGAGAGGACAAAAAACTGGCAGGGGCGAACCGGTAGCCGGTTCACGCCCTGTCAGGGAGGAAAGCACTATTTGAGTCGGCGCATCACCGAGACACAATTGGTCACACCGGAGCCACCGATATTGACGGTCATCGCCACTTCGGGATTACCCTTTGCCGCCACGCCTATCGGCTCGCCCACCAGTTGTTTGTAGACCAGCGCATGCATTGATGCACCTGTGGCACCCACCGGGTGACCCTTGGATTTCAGGCCACCGGACAGGTTGATCGGACAGTCACTGTCCGGGTCGTATTTACCACTCATGAAATCATAACCGGCACGACCTGACTCGGACAGACCGATAGCTTCAACGCAGAGCAGCTGGTTGATGGTGAAACAGTCATGCACCTCCGCCAGATCGAGATCGTCCACGGTGGCTCCCGCTTCCTTCAGCGCCAGGTCGACGGCGTGACGGGCACCGCGCAGTTCATGCAGGCGACCGATGCGCTCCTTGAGCATCATCCGGTCCGTCACATGGCCGATACCGGACAGTTCAACGGCATGGCTGAAGCTGGCTTTAGCGTTGTCGCTGGAAGTGAGCACCACTGCAGCGGCCCCGTCGGTAATCAGGGAGCAATCGTGCAGACGCAATGGCGGGGCGATCATCGGGTTGCTACCCTTGCCCGATTCCGGCAGGTTGAGGATCGCCTCGGCGGTAGTCAACTTGTTGATGTCCGGTATGCTACCGGGGCCAAAATGCGCCAGTGGATTCTGGATACCATTGCGATAGTTCAGGGCGCTGACATGGGCCAACATGATGCGCAGCTGCTCGGGAGAGAGTTCTTCTTTTTCCTGGTAAGCCTTACCCAGTTCAGCAAACAAACCGGGGAAGGTCATACCCTTGTTGCCCTCTTCCGGCCAGTAGGAGCAACAGGACAGCGCATGGGTCACACCAGCGGTATTCAGGGTGTTCATTTTCTCGACACCAATTGCCAGCACATTTTTGAACCGGCCGGAGGCTACCGCATAGGCGGCATTGTAGATGGCCAGAGAGGAGGTGGCACAGGCTCCCTCGGTGCGGGTGGTGGGCTTGAACAGCAACCCTTCGGGATCAATCTCCAGCGCCAACGGCCCGACGTGCTCCTGGTTCACGAACAGAGATGGAGAACAGGAACCGACCCAAATGGCATCGATGTCCTTTGCTTCCAGCCCGGCATCGGCGATGGCACCGGCCCCCGCCTCTGTCAGCAATTCATAAAAGGATTTGAGGTCCTCGACTTCACCGGTTTCACGGTCGCGTTTGACGAACGCACCAAACTTGCTGTTATACGCACCAACAATACTAACCTTCACAATATATCCTCACTACTATTACAGACAGATGGTTAAGTGTTTCAGGGCAGGCTTGTAAAAAAGTGTAGTCGAAATGCTAACCGGTCAGATCTTGCGACCCGCCTCTTCCCAGAAAACCTTGCGAATCTCTTTTTTCAGAACCTTGCCAACGGGACTGCGCGGCAGCTCATCCCAGAACAGAACCTGCTTGGGCGCCTTGACGCTACCCAGCTTGCTTTTACAGTATTGAATAATCTCCTGTTCGTCCGGTGGACAGGATTTATCTTTTAACTCCACCACTGCGGTAACCTGCTCGCCCCATTTTTCATCGGGGATGCCAATCACAGCGCAATCCTTGATTGCCGAATGCCCCCAGAGCAGCTGTTCGATTTCACTGGGGTAAACATTAAAACCGCCGGAAATGATCATATCCCGCTTGCGGTCAACAATGGCCAGATAGCCCTGCTCATCAAAAACGCCGATGTCCCCGGAGCGCTGCCAGCCGCCCTCACAGCGGATCGCCTCAGTGGCTTCGGGATTACGGTAATAGGCCCGCATCAGCAGGTTGCCCCTGATGGCAATTTCTCCCTCCTGCCCCGGCTCGAGGAGCTTGCCCTCATCATCCAAAACAGCCACCTCAACGTGGGGTGCAGTCTTGCCACAGGAACGCAGTATGGAGGGGTTGTTGCCATCCAGCGCCAGAACGTGATCTTCGGCGGACAGGAAGGTACACAGCATCGGTGCTTCAGCCTGACCATAAGTCTGCACCATCACCGGCCCGAAGACATCAATGGCTTCCTTGAGCTTTTCCACCGACATCGGCGCTGCCGCATACCAGAAATAACGCAGACTGCTGTAATCCCAGGCTTTCACCCGGGGGTGGGCCAGCAGCATGTAGATCGCGGTAGGCGGCATGAACAGGTGAGTGACCTGATGGGTTTCGATAGTGGCCAGCAGCCGTTCCGGCACCATACCTTCCATCACGACGACGTTGGCACCCTGACGAATCACCTCGAAAGAGGCAATACCGGCGGCATGGGTCATGGGGGCCGCCACCAGATAGCAGGCGGGAATGTCAGGCAACGGCATCAACTTATTCTGAATCGCCGAAAGCGTATCCCAGGTGATGCTCCCCCACTCCGCCAACTTGGAATCGCCTGTGGTGCCCCCGGTGGCGAACAGGTTGACCAGCCCTTCCCCGTCATCCACATCGCTTTCCGAGTCAACCACGGATGCCTGACCGGAAAGCGCACGAAGATCAATACCGGCGACACGCTGGCCATTGAATTCAATGAGCTGATCAACGGGAAAAGTGTCAGACAGTTCAGGGAAAGCGGTGGCGACACTGTCGTCCACAAAGAGTTTTACCGCACCGGATTTTTCAATCAGCTTGCGGTTGGCCTCAAAAGTGTTCCGCATGTTCAGCGGCAACCAGACGGCACCCGCCCGGGAAATGGCGAAGATGCAGCAGTAGGCCGCCACGGAATTGGGTGCGTAGGTAGCGACGATATCCTGTCGCTTCACCCCCCGCTCCTTTAACAACCCGGCAATCCTGATTGAGGCATCGACCATTTGCCGATAGCTCAGCGACAAATCATTGTCCAGGTCGACAAACTTCCCTTTCTCTGAAAACAGCGCAGGACTCTGATCGAGAAAATCGACTAGACGCATGATAGGCCTCGCTTACGACTGGACCAGGTTAACCCTTCAGGCTCGACAGGGTATCGAGAACCAACTCGGGCTTCGCATCCGATGGAATAGTCAGGTAATAAAACCCCTGTACCGATGGCAGCGGCTTGCCCGCCTGGTCACCCCAGAGCAGGTCGGTCACTTCAACACCTTTGGATTTTGCCCCCAGCGGCGATGCCGATGGAGCGATGGTAAAGGCCAGATCCGCGGGTACATCGAAATCGGCATCCGCTGTAGGCAGATATGATCCCACAGACCAGCGGTAGTGTTTTGCCACATTATAAACGGGCTGATACCAGGCCAGTTCGGCACCGCTGGCAGGCATCAGTTCGAAATCTTCCACCAGCAGCACACCGGAAAGTTCGGTTTCGCTGAAATAACGCAGAAAATCGGCCACGTACATTGCTGCCGTATCGACGCTCATTTCATCCGGCTCGGCAGTCTCACCATTGGCAGCCTGATGGGCCTTGACCAGCAGGGCACGGGGAGATGGCATCACCATGACCAGCGGTGCAGAGCTGCTGTAATTATTGGCCAGGGCTGTTATGACCTCTGCCAGCAATTCGCGCGGGGCATAGGCTTCCAGCATGGCTTTCAGGGCGGCAGTGACCCGCCGTTTGCCCGCCATGGCCGGGAGGGCCTCCGCATCTTCCCTGATCCAGTGCTGAAACAGGTCCCAAACATCGATAACAACCACCTGGGCTTTCACCAGGCCATGGGCTTGGCGATAAAATGACATGTAGGCGGCGGGGTTGGTCCAGGGGTTTTCATCCTTTCCCAACAGCAATTTTTTAGTGTAGTCGTTGAAATTAATCCAAAGCCGGGGGGTTTCCCCCCCGGCTGCCAGATAGGACACAAGATCTAGTGCCATACTATTTCCTTTCGTTCTCGGCAGGCAGACCAGCGTCTTTTCTGGCCGCTGCAAGTTTGGCTTCCAGTTCGGCAATTCTCACGTCTTTTGGATGTGTGACGTAGATCGGGCCGGGATTTTGGGCATCGCGCTTATCGTCGAGACTACCGGCATAAATCACCTCATTGTCACCATTCCAGGCACCGTAGAACGGAATATTCTTGGGCGGCTGATCCTTAACGTGTTTCTTGACGAACTCGGCATAGGGCATGCCCTGCTTTTTCCGCTGCTCGCGATACTCGGCACGCAGTTTTTCGGTAGCCTCGTCATCCACCACCAGCGTGGTTTCGTTGAATTCCACCTTGTAGAGCTGTTTAGCCCACTCGGGAGAAATCAGACCTTCCTCAATATCCATGATCACATAGGAGGGATCGCGTTCAAGGGGGTCACCGTAACCACCGCCGCTACCCTGGGAAATCATGTACAGCTCACCACGTTTGGAAATGTCGAAACCCATACCCATGTGGTGGGTGGTGTATCTGGCATTCGGGAATGGCTGCTCATTCATAATTTCGTGGATACTGTGTTTGAACAGTTGCGGATTCTCCAGCAAAACCTCGTACACGTCTACACCCTGAACTTTACACAGGGGGTAAGAACCACCGGCATAGCCGCCGAACAGGCCCTGGATAGTAGGCACCTTGGAACCCTGAGTAGTGGTCATGAAGCCCCACTGTTCACTGTCCTTGGTAGCCGCGATCATGGTGTAGCCCATACCGCCGCGGTATTTGCCGGGTGCCTGGGTATTGGCCGTCATTTTCTTGGACACCAGTTGCAGGAACGGAACTTCTTCCTCGTTCATTTCCTGTTCACCGATATCCGCCATAGTGGCAAAAATCGGGGACAGCGCGTGCTCACCATCGCGGTCCATACGGGCACCGCCACCCATACCGTTCAGGTCGGCACAGAGGTTACCCAGGGTTTCACCGTGCTGGTTGACACCACCCCAGATGAAGGTGTTGATCATATTGTGCCAGGGTGCCAGTACACGGGTGTACTTGTCCGGACAGCTGTACAGGAATTTGGCACAGGCGTGCTGGGCCACTGTAAAGCTGTGGAAGATGGACATCAGACTCTGGGAGTTGGGCGCCGAGTAGGAGCAGTCCACCAGGGTGCCGGGCTGAGTCACGAACTCCACGGGCGACAGACCCGCCTGACCACGGGGCAGATCCGGCCAGATGTGGTTCATGAAAGCCTGACCGACCATGCCCTTCATACCGGGCAGCTGGGTATTGATAGCGCGGTTGGTCAGCTCGGGGCTGGTGCCGGAGAAGTCAAAAATGAGCCGATCACCTTTCTTGATCACCGCCAGATTGATTTTCAGCAGCGCATTTTCACGCAGGGTGCTGTCCATGATGGTCTGGGTGCGCACGGTCATGTCGGGCCACTCGGAAATGCGGCGACGGACTTCGGTTACAACACTCTCGTTGGTATAGCGCAGACAGGCAGTCAAAGCCTCCGGACCGTCAGTGGACAGCACTTCCTTGATACGCTTTTCAAGACGCATACAGGCGAACAGTTTTACCTTCATATCCTCGTATTGCAGCTTCGGCTCGCGCACGGAGTTCTGAAGGAAGGTCAGCAGGTCCCGCTTGATTTCGTAGTTTTCCACCACTTTGAACGGGGACATTTTCAGACCTTCGTCAAAGGAGGTTTCCGCCATGGAAGGCATGCCGCCCGGCTCAATTGCACCACACTCACCTTCGTGAACAGTGGAGGCCACCCAGCAAACCAGCTTGCCTTCGTGGAATACCGGCAGAATCATGCTCTGGTCGGTATTGTGCACGTTGCCATAGCGGGAGTCGTTGTGGATGAACCCATCCCCCGAACTAACGCCGACGGTTTTTTCATCAATCCAGTTCTTGATAATGAACTTGATCGGGTGGTGAACCAGTGCAGAGAAGATCAACACACCGCCGGCACTACCGATCGTGAGGTCACCAGACGCCGAGTAGATACCGGTGATGATGTCACCCCACTTGGCACCGGGAGCTGCACCCATCTGCTCAACCATCTCAAAACCTTCTTCACAGGCAGACTGAAGCCGGTCGCGAATGGAGGCGATCTTGTTGAGGTCGGTGAAAGATTCCATCGCCTTTTCTTCTTCAGGCGTGCGCGGCATGATGCTGTGGTCGCGCATGATCTCGGGATCGGGCCCCAGGAAAAGGGTAGTATCCTTGAGGAATTTTTCGATCAGCTCCTGATCTTGCAAAGCTGAATTGTTTGTTTCGTTATTCATAATCAAATACCCCTATATCCACTCAATTTTTTGCATCGGTGCGGAAGAACCATACGGCGCCCTGCTCGGCAGAGACATACTTCCAGCCCGGTTCAATCAAGTAGGTTGTTACATCCGAGGCCACGATACCGGGGCCCACAATTTCTGTTCCCGACGGGATGTCAGTTTTCCGCCAGACCGGTGTCTCGATTGCCTTGGCGCCAGTGCTGACAAAGTAGCAGGTGCGTTTGGCAATGGGTTCCGGCGGTGCGGAGCGCTCACTTTCCGGGATCGGCTTGATGTGTTTGAAGTGCACGGTTTCGTGCTCTACAAATGAAGCCACACGAACGGTGTTGATACGAATACCCGCTTCCGGCGCCTGGCTACCTTCACCAAAGCGTTTGCCGTAGTCCTCGGAGAACTGTTGCAGGATATTCATGACATCCATGGCAGATTCCAGAGTGTGCTTGGACACAACCACGGTGGTCTGAACCAGCTGGTTACCATAGCGCATATCCAGTTCCAGCGAATAACGGATGTCCTCAAGGTTCATACCCTGACGCAGCAGATCGTTTTGACCGCGGGAGCTCAGCTCGGCAACGATATCGTTGAAACGCGTGTAGTCATCGAACACTTTACGAGTGTTGGAATCGTACAGCACCATGAACAGTGACATTTCATGAATGTGCATCTGGTGCATGTTGCCTGCACCCACTGCCGAGAATACCGAACTCATGGGTGGCGCCAGAATTTTGTCAATGCTCAGGTTGCCGGCAATACCACAACAGTGCAGCGGACCATTACCACCATAGGCGAGCATGGTGAACTCTTCAGGGTCATAACCGCGTACCCGCAACTCAGTGTGCAGACCGTTGGCCATGTTGCTGTCAACTTTTTCCTTGATCAGCAGCGCCGCTTCAATCGGTGATACATCCAGGTCGTCACAGAGTGTTTCTTCAATGGCAAACACAGAGCGCTTAGGGTTCAACGGAATGTGGCCGCCGGCATAATTGGTGGGGTCCAGATAACCCAGTACCAAATCGGCGTCCGTCACGGTAGGACTCATGCCACCACGGTCATAACAGGCTGGACCCGGATCGGAGCCGGCACTCTTCGGACCGACGGCAACCGCGTTGTACATCCGGTCAAAGCTGGCGATGGAACCGCCGCCCGCACCGAGAGTAACCAGGTGAACCATGGGCACGGACACCAACCAGCGGTCAATAACCGGGTTGAAGTCATAGTGCTTGATACCGCCTTCAACCACGATACCGATGTCATAGGAGGTACCACCCATATCGGTGGCAACCACACTGCCGAGATCCGCTTCCTTGGCCAAATGCTCCGCAGCACTGATACCGGATACTGGACCGGAGTGGATAGTTTGCAGCGCATCAGTTGAGTTCAACTGCGCCATACCACCGGAGTTGTGGATCACCAGCATTGGCTTGTCGTACTTGTTGGAACGCAGGTTTTGTTCCAGCTGACTCATGGCGTGATACATGGTGGAGTGAAGATAGCCATCCACAATCGCCGAGGTCGCACGAACATATTCGCCCTTCCGACCGGCAACGCGGTGAGACAAGATTACCGGAATGGAACCCAGCAGATGCGAGGGATACTCATCCAGCAAAATCTGTTCAACACGCTTTTCATGGTCGGGGTTAACCACGGAGTTAACCAGACAAACCACAATGGCTTGAGCACCCTTATCCACCAGTTTTCTGATCTTGACGCGCACGTCCGGCTCATCAAGCGGCATAACCAGCTCACCCTGAAAGCCGAGGCGCTCGCGAACGCCCTCAATCATGTGTGGCAGAACCAGCGGGGCCGGGCGCTGAGCATCGGGCAAATTCTGTTTGCCCAGCTCGTCCAGACCTTCACCGTAACCACGGCCACGACTGAGAGGCACCATCGCCTCATAACCCGCCGTCACCAGCATGCCGATGCGAGGACCTTTGTGCTCGATCAGGGCATTGGTACCCAGCGTAGTGGCGTAGCGAACCGAATCCACTCCGGAAAGAATACTTTCCATGGTGAGATCAAGCTCAGTGTATGCACTCTCCAGGGCTTCATTAAAACCGAGAGAGAGATTTTGGTGGGTCGTCAACGCTTTGGTTTCAATGTACTTGTCATCCCACACTACAAAGCAATCGGTAAACGTACCACCGATATCTACTGATATACGTTTCATAACCTTTTTCCTAAAACAGACCTAATTTATTCAATCACCAATCAACAAGCCGTATCAGTGCTTGTGGGTGTGACAGCGATCTACCAGAATATTGGGGCCTTTCACCGGCTCAAGAATCTCTTCGCGGTGACTCCACTGCTCTTTCAGGGCATCAATATCTACTTCCATATCATAGAGTGGCATATGGTTGGGGAAGGTATATTCAACCTCTACCTGAGTGCCACAGGACGGACAGTAAAACTCGTAAATGTTGACCCACTCCCTGTCAGGACAGAAGGTGAAACGGTACTTTTCAGGGTCGATAATGGACGGGTGGATATCTGCTGGATCACGGTTGTACACCAGCAGTCCCTCTTTGTAGTTGCCACGGGCTGGACCAACCACATGGTCACACACCCGGCACTCCCAGTTTTCCGAATCCAGATCAATACGGAGATATTCAGTCATCAACACTTTCATTATTTGTCCCCCTTGGTCAGGCAAATATCGCCCAGCTCAGTCACCACGAATTCCCAACCTTCGCGAACCAGACAGGTAAAGAATTCTTCCTCAAGGATAGCCGGTCCTGTGCCGTGAGCACCGGGCTGCATATTGTTTACTTCATAGACAGGCACATCGCTCCAACCAGCCGCACCGTTAAACAGTGAGCGGTTTTTGGCCGAGTTGGCCTGAGCCTTTTTGGACACTTCCGCGTGCTTGTTGTCTTCAGTTTTCAGCTTTTTACGTACCGCAACTTCGAGCGTCACGTCGTCAGCTTTTGCCATGTCCTGCGGGACTGAAATTGTATGCCCGAGCTCATGGATCGACTCGACACCGGCTTTGTCTGCCACCAGCCTGGCTGTAACTTCATATTCACCCTTGCCATAGCCCTCGGCAAACATATCTCGCTCACCGCGCTCCATCAGTGCGGCATAGGCCGTTTCCAGAGCCTGCTGACGGCTACCAGTCAACACGGTGGAATAATTCTGACCGATATCGCAGGAACCAATACCAAAGGCACTGAAAACCGCCGCCATTTTGGGCACAAACACGGTCGAAATACCGCAGCCTTCAGCGATGCCACAGGCATTCATCGGACCGGCGCCACCGAAAGCCAGCAACACGGTATCGCTGTCAATTTCACCAAAAGATTTCAGTTCCCCGGCGATTTTTTGCTCGAAGGCATCACGCAGCTTGAGCAGGGCTTCATCTGTGGTAACCCCCAGCGGCGTAGCAATATTTTCAGCGATAGCCGTACGGGCTCGCTCGAGATCGAGAGCCAGACCACCGCCAAAGAACGTGGATGGATCCAGCAGACCCAACAGCAGGTTTACATCGGTGATCGTGGCATTCTTGCCACCGCGACCAAAACAGGCCGGACCAGGTACTGCACCGACACTTTCCGGACCTACCTGGATAGCGCCGTTCTTCACCGTCAGAATGGAACTGCCGCCCACACCGGGACTGGCAATTTCACAGAGTGCAAAGGAGATAGGAACACCTTCAACCGTACCGCGACGCTGCTCGTGCACACCGTGGCCAATCACATGACCGATATCCGTAGTGGTACCACCAACGTCCATGGAAAGCACATTGGGCAGGTTGTATTGCTTGCTGAAGGTTTTAACCCCTTCCATACCACCGCGTGGACCAGAGCTGTAGGTTTTTACAGCAATCGTTTTTGCAACGCGCGATGCATCGCCATCGTTGCGGAAAATCAGCAGCGGGTTCTTGGTGCGATACTCGCGAAGACGGTTTTCGGCGTTATAGAGAAAGTTCTCCATGGCCGGATGCAAAAATGAGTTAATCATCGCTGTCCAGCAACGGCGCTCCGTGGACACATCATCGGCCAGCTCACTGGCAAACAACATTGGAACAGCACCGAGCAGATGGCGCGGATAGTTGTCAAAGGCAATACGCTTGAATTGAGCTTCGTACTCGTCTGCCTTCTCGGACTCAAAACAAACCACAATACGGTTGGCACCCACGGAGGTGAGACGGGTGATGACCGACGTGGTATCCGCACCTTTTGCTTCATCATCCACATCGGCCAATTCAACTTCAGAAACCCTGTCGCCAATCAGGAAGTCATAGAGCTCCGGATCCTGCTCACGCAAACGGGCAGGCAACGTAGAGCCCTTGTTGATGATCAAACCGAGTCGTGGACCTTTACGTTCAACAATGGCGTTGGTTCCCTGGGTGGTTGAATAGCGGATATGATCCACTTCAGCCAACAACCGGGCGACATTTTCTTCTCCGTACACTGCCTTGGAAGCAGACCGCAGACCATCAAAAAAACACTTACTCAAATCGTAAGGTGTTGTCAGAGTTTTGGTCTTGTAGAAGTTGTTTTCTGTCAGCACACAGATATCTGTGAGCGTACCGCCATTATCGATATTTATTAGCATTCCCATATCGAGTTACCTTAGTTCTTTTACTAGCCGAGAATAGTTAGGGTTATAAGCTTCACAAGGATGTGACCAAAAAGCAGCCACTACCTAGAGAGCTCCATTACTTATGCAATAGACATACCAACTTATTATTAATGAGGGCATGAATTATATCTATTTGTTTTATATTAAAAATTCATGTCTTACTTGATTGTGCAACAGGCCACCCGACCTGTCCGGAAATCAATCACCTGTTTTAATTCACTATGGAATATGCCCAACAGGCTTTCCAAAAAGGAACCCGTCAGGCAATGGTGTTGACTCAACCATCGAACCCGTCAAAGTCAGTATAGTAACTATAGAGCACCTTGAACAATTCTACCCGGAAAGCACCCTTCGGACCCCGGCCCAAAGGCTGGCCCGGCGTCAGACCGAGTAATACTCAATGTAAAACTGCACATCTCCCATTGCCGGACTAAGACTGTGCGTAAGATCGGGAGCCATGACCCCGGCAAAGCCCTTGTCGAGCAGAAAACCACGGCTGGCAGCCACGCCTGGCTCAATAACAAACTGCAGCATACCCTCCTTGACCACAACCCTGGCCCATACCCCAGGCTCCGTAGAGAAGCCACTCTGCCATTCGCTCGGCATATCCGAACGCTGATACACCGGAGTGGTTTCAACCAACGTCATACCATCGGGAATTTTAGGCATATCGCAGTCCACGCACTCGACAGTGTCACCAATATGCTCCTGTCGTCCCTTGCCGGTGCCAATCCAGCGGCACTCCATATAGGGTGGATTGTGCTTCATCTGCAATTCGTGACCACATTCCAGCTCCGCCACCCATTCCTGGAAGCGGTCCAGGTGAAAACCCTCTATGACTCTCTGCATAACATCAAACCTGTCATTACCTGATACATCGTACGCGCCGAATAGTTTTCAGCGCCCAATACCAGTATAGGGATCACTGTGATTTCTTGCAGGCCACATAGAAAGTTCTGCCCACAATACCCTCGCATTCCCCGCACCAAGCAGGCAGCGAGAAACAGGCCACAATGGAACTTGTGGCACTGCCTGTCTGGCACTACGCTATATAAGGGATGTTCCGTAGCTATTGATTGGGCTATGACCCTTATTTGTGCCGGAGGGATGAAGGAATGAGATATTTAATGATCCTTTATGTGGCTGCATCGATAGCCGTGGCGGGCTGTGCACCAGGCGACGCTTCAGAATCAGAACAGGAAATGTCGGCTAGTGGTTTTTCTCCGTATGTCGATGAACAGGGAAACATTAGCCGGCCAGATAATTTTCGCGAAAACTGGGTTCATCTCGGCACCTGGTTTGTGAAGGAGGATAATCATGCGAGTGGTCCCGGTGTTCATGATGTCTACGCTACACCTGAATCCGTTGAAGGATTCAAGAAAAGCGGTCAATGGCCCGATGCGACAGTGTTGATAAAAACCGTTTCAGGAATTGAGGAAAAACAGCTACCTACAGGGAATACACAATGGGCCGGCGATATCGGGGTCTGGTTCGTGATGGTGCGCGACCGGGAAAACCGATTTCCGGACAACGAGGCCTGGGGCGAAGGCTGGGGCTGGGCTTTATTCAAGGCAGATGCACCGAACAAGAATGTAACAACCACCTGGCATGGCGAGGGGCTCAATAATTGTTTTGGCTGCCATGTGCCGGTTAAAAATACCGAATGGGTTTATATCGACGGCTATCCCACCGTGAGGGATTTCGCACGCTATCCGGAACCGGACGGCGCTTCAGAATAACAACCCACCAGAAAACCGAAAGCCAGCCAGGATTAATAGTATTCGTAGCACTGCGGCCGATTCATAAGCTCAATTGTCACCTCGGGCTATGTCACTGGCGTATTCAAATTGAATTTATGGGCTTTACTCGACACCCAGACCAAGGATGTCTGCACCTACCTGTCAGACGAAAATCACGAGATCACATCGGGGCTGAGCGAAGAAGAATTGTCACTATTTGAGACAAACGCCAACCTAAGTTTCTACACTGTCTTCAACAGGTTTCTGCTTGCCTCCGGCATTCTCGTATTAATACTGGCATTGGCACTGTTATATTTCACTCGCCAATAAGCCACACAGCAGGAGCAACCAAACCGACCGCCCACATCAGCGGTACTTACCCGTATCTATGGAGCCCTTATGAAAATCTATACCGTCCACTGCAGCTGTAACCGCATCGAACTGTCTCTATACGGCGAGCCCAAGGCGCGGGTCATTTGCCACTGTATCGACTGCCGGGAATTGCTTGACGGCCCGTTTTATCCGGTCACCGTGTGGACTGATCACACTGCTTCCATCACCCGTGGCGAGAGCGATCTCGGCATCTACCAACACCCTAGGCTGAAAATGAAAAAGTATTTCTGCACCAACTGCGGAGAAGTGCTGTTCAACACCAATAGCGTGGACTGGCAGGCCGTTCCCCAGTGGCTGATTGCCAAGAGCTACGACAACCAACTGCCCTTGGAATTAACCGCCGTGGCACATATTTTCTATGAACAACGAATTATTGATGTCAGCGACAACCTGCCCAAGCACCTGCGCGGCTTTAGCAGCCCGCTCTTTGAAGGCTGAAGGTAGCTGGAGCCCCATTTCAACAGCCCTCTCCAGATAAATAAAAACCCCAACATAAAGCCGGGATTTAAATCAGAGCCTCAGTAACGCAGCTCGATTCGATCGGGATTGGCTCGCCACGAAGCGGCTCGGGGTTGCGCCCCGCCGACGCAATGCGCCGGCGCCCAAAATGGTCAAGCCGTTTTGTCGAACGGGGGTTCTCATCCATATCTCCCGCCACCCACCCATAAAAAACCCGGCATAAAGCCGGGGTTTAAATCAGAGCCTCAGTAACGCAACTCGATTCAGTCGGGATTGGCTCGCCACGAGGCGGCTCGGGGTTGCACCCCGCCGACGCAACGCGCCGGCGCCCAAAACGGTCGAGCCGTTTTGTCGAACGGGGGTTCTCATCCAGTTCTCCCGTCACCCACCCATAAAAAACCCGGCATAAAGCCGGGGTTTTTATGGGTGGCGGTGAGGGAGGGATTCGAACCCCCGAAGCCGCCAACTCGTATTAGTGCCCCATAGTGTGCAAAAGTGGCCGAAAGGCCCGTGGCGACTAGCCTGCAGTTAAGCCCGATTCACTCTGAACCACTCTCTGCCACTATCCACCCTGCCCCATTTGCGCCCCATTTGTGATTCGTTGCGCCCCATTTGCGCCCCATTTCTGCGGCAGCAGCCAGGTGTACCTGGACGGCAGAGAAGTATCGACAGAGATCCCGCCCCGCATTACGGCCAGCAAGGTCTGGGGTGTGCGCCATTTTCCGTGGATTCAGGGCTGCATTTTTATTAAGCTGTTGTTTTTACTTGAATTACTATAAAAAACCGCCCACGGAATACCACTTTTCTTCCACGGTTTACCTCTATTCTTCCACGTTTTCTCATTTCTTTCCGTGGATGGCTTTTTTTGTCTGCGGCCTTACACCCCTTTATTTATTTATTTATCTCTTTGAAAAAGAAGAAGAATATATATAGAGGTAATAAACTGCTTGAGGTTTTAGGGCATCCACGGTTTTTCGGGCTGGTCAAAAAAGCATCCACGGTTTTCCACGGGCATCCACGCTTTTTTCGTGGATTGCAACTCCTTATAAATCAATAACTTAATGCCTAAAAAGGGGCCATCCACGCTTCCACGGTTTGCGCTGCCCCTACCCCCCTCCTTTTTTTCAGGGAAGTCGGTTTTTTGGTGTCATGAAAGAGGGGCGGCTGGCGTGCTGGTTGCTAGTGGGATGCCTGTTGCAGCAGTTGCAGCTGCTCTGCCTTGGGCATGCTGCGGAACAGTTCCAGCAGCATGGTGCTGGCCTGTTTGCCGGACGGGGATAGGGTGTGGCTGTAGGCCAGGGTCATGACGAAGGTGTGGCCGCACTCGGGGTTTTTGCAGCTACAGTACAGATCGGAGACTTTGGGATCTTTTACTGCGCGGGAATGGATAACGGCTTTGCCGTGGCATTCGGTGCAGATAATTTGCACGCCTTCTTCCCCCTTGCCCGCTGCTGCAATAGGGCAAAGTTTACCACAACAGGCCCCAGAACAAGATGTTTTCCCTATTGTATTCATGCGGTTAGCTTTGGTTGTTGGCATCTGGCCGGTCAAACCGAAATCGCCTTGATGGGTGCAAACTGTTATTCAGTTGCAAAAATACCTGCTGCACCGGCACCACTTCGTTTTCGTAGTTGTTGCTGCTGATTTTGTCGAGGTCGCCGAACCCGGCATTGTTCTCCGGGAGTATGCCTGCCAGTGCGCCATTGATGCGCCACATCGCCAGCACGTCGTTACGAGTCAGGTTTTTAACCCGCTCGAACTCGTCTTTGGTCGCGATGTCACCCACCGGGATAATTTTCACGCTGTCCGGCTTGCCGCCAGGGATGTTCAGGAACAGGCTGCGAAAATTGCCGACCCCTTTGCTGCTTCTGATCTGCTCTTTCAGGGCCGTTTCGTCGGCCTCGTCCAGGTTGGCATCGGCGGTGTAAAAAATGTATCCCATGTGCGCGCCATTCTGGTAATACTTGCGGCGGAACAGCGTGGCATCTTCGTTCAGCAGCACTGACTGGATGCCGCCCAGATACTGAGGCACACCATATATCTGTTGCACGGGGTCGTATTCTTTCAGCTGCACCACTTCGCCGGGCTTGAATGGCAGTGGGTCGCGACCCGATCGCAGCATGCAGAACTGATCGGCCGACTTCATGCGACGCATATTGAGTGCGGGCAGGTGACGCAGCCACCAGTTTTGTCCAAACCTGTTTCTCACGATCTGGAAATAGCAGTGCCCGAACACATCGAGATCAAAGCCACCTTTTTTGAGATCCTCGGCTGGCAGTGCATCGTTGTCCGCATACCAGCGGCGGAGCATGTTGCGGCGAAAGTACGGGATTGTGCAGTGGTGGCCATTGGCCCTGAGAATTTTTGCCAGCCCGCTTTGGCTCACGGGCGGCTCGTAATAGTCACCCTGCGGGTTGACGAACAACCCCAGATAATCCACCAGGTTCGATGCCAGCACCCGCTCGGGGTCGCCAAAACTGAACGCGGTTGGTCCCTTTGGCTTGGCGCCGGTTGGGCCGGTGTAGAGTTTGGCGGCAGTGTTAACCGGGGCGTTTTTCAGTTGGCCTTTGCGCATAGTGTTACCTTATCCCATTGAAAGTGAGGCCGTTCGCCGCCGGCCTGTCAGTGGCTCGTTGCTGAGCGCATGCATGATCGACCAGGCGACATCCGCGTGGCCGGTTGAGCTTGATCGGTCCGCCACATAGGTGATCGAGTCGTTGCTGGTGGTGGTCTGGCGCACCTGGAGAAACGCCTGGGCAATATCCACATGCTGGGCATCCCACTCGATGCGGCCGCACTCAATAATATCCACCGCTTTCAAGACCAGCCGAGTTTTGCTTTCCAACCCGTAATGGATAGGTGTTACCCGACGGTAGAACGCACGGACCTCATCGAGGACGCCAAGCCCGGGTCCAGTGCAATCGATGCCGATAAACTGCACGTTATAGCGCTCGGTCAGCTCTTTGATTTTGCTGGCCTGGTATTTGAAGGTGCCTTTTAAATCGATTTTTTCCAGCACCCGAAACTTGCCGCCGTCGGCAAGTGGTGGCGCTACTGCCACCACGGTGGATCGATCGCCCACCCTGGCGGGGTCATAGCCAACCCACACCGGATAGTTGCCAAACGGCCTGCGCTGTTTGGCTTTGAAGTCAACCCACTCCACAGTGCTGTCGATAGCGCAGCCCAGCAGATCGTTCAGGTTGAACACGCTGGCGCCCGCTTCCATAAATGCGCACATAAACAGGTTGTTGAACTCCGACTCGCTGCGCTCGTCCTTCAGTTGCTCTATGTCGAACAGGTCGCAGCCCTGGGCCTCAGCGTCCACCACGTTGACGATATTGCGCCAAACTTTGTCGGGCCCCAGCAGGCCATCCTTTAGGCCCTCGTGCGACAGGTCGAAATCCACCGTGTTTTTGCGGCGATCGTTGTATTTTTTGCCACTCCACAGGTCATAGGCACCGTGGCTTTTTACGCTGGGTACAGAAAAATAGGTCCGTCGCCATTTTTTGTGGCTGGCCATGCCCGCCGCCAGGGTGTTCAATCGGTCAAAATCCGGGATCCAGAACACCTCATCCACATACAGGTGTCCGTGATACCCCTGCGCCGTGCGCCCGTTGGTTGACACAAAGCGCAGCTCTGCCCAGGGCTTGCCATCGTTTGTGAGCGGCAGCACGTCGACCCCTTTCAGCTCAACATCGAAATACTCCAGCGCAAACTTGAGAATATAGGCCCGAAAAATCTCCGCCTGGTTCTTACTCGCAGACAGAAATATCTGGTTGTCGCCGGTGAGAATGGCGTCCTCGAATGCTTCCCAGGCAAAATAAAACGTCGCGCCTATCTGCCGGCTCTTGAGAATAAAGCGGGTGCGCTGGTCTTTGTTTTCGTGCCACCGGTGCTGGTAGCCAAAAAACAACTGCTGCCGAATCTCTGCCAGGGCCTCCGGGGTAATGCTGGAAATATCATTTTTCCCCCGGCGCTTTTTCCGTGTCTGGCCGGTGCCGCCACCCTGCTCCACCATGGCAGCCTGGGCCTTTTCTTTGGCCGCTTTTGCCTTGCGCAAATCAATGCCTGCCAGTCGGTCCATTAAATTGCCGAGCTGGGTTAGTTCTTTGAAATCCGCGTCCGTCTTGTCGGTTTTTTCTACCAGGCAAATCATGCGCCGAGCGGCGGCCTGCTCCACTGTTTCGTGCTGCAGCATGTCCTCCCAGTGATATTTCTCCACCCACTGGTAAACCACCCGGATGCTGTTCAGGTTCAGTTTTTCTTTTATCTCACGCGCCGACATTCGCCGTAAAAACATAAACTTTGCAGCGTCTTTTACTTCTTGCGGATACGCGGATCGGTTGGCAGCTTTTTCAGTCATGTCAGCAGTTTACGGCCGGAAAAATAAAAAAAACCGGGCCATTATTTTTACTGTTTCCTGTATTAAAAAATTAGAAAAAAAACGGTTTTTTTCTAATTGATCGCAGGGATTGCGGTTCGTAATGTGGCGGCATCGGAGTGTTTTTTATCGACGGGAACTGAACAATGAAACAACCAGGGCGGATCTGATAGATGGCGAGAAACCTGAAAACCGGCTGGGTCATTATTGCTACCAGCGGGCCTGTCGTGCACGGGGATGAGGACGGCCGCTTTATCAAAAAAGAGTGGCTGCAAGACATGGCCGAAACCTACAACACCCGGGTTTTCACAGCAAAGCTATGGCCGGAGCACCGCCGCTATTTCAGCGCCGGCACCGTGCTGGCGCTGAAAGTTGAGCCCGCCACCGAACCAGAACTCAAAGACGAGATCCACCTGTACGCCATTCTGTCCCCCTCTGACTGGCTGCTGTCGGCAAACGCCCAAGGTGATTTCACGTTCCCCAGCATCGAAGTCGGCGAAAACTATCGCTCCACCGGCAAGTTTTTTCTAAGAGGGCTGGGGCTGACTGACGACCCAGCCAGCGCCGGAGTGACAGAACTGAAGTTTTCAGCCGCACACGGCGAAGAAAAGGCCGTTGTTTTTTCCGGGCACCAGCTGGATCTGCCTGCCAGTATCGATCGCCCAAACGGGCTACTCAATCGCATTTTTGGCAAAACCGGCGACCCCACCGCAGCAACCAACCAGGATGACGAAACCATGACCGAAGAACAGCTCAAGGCGCTCACAGAGCAGCTGACAGGACACATCGATACAAAATTTTCCGCCCTACGCGACGAGCTGAAATCGCAGGCGCCTTCAGCCGTAGCCGCAGCCGCAGCTGGTGAAGGTGAAGGCGAGCAGCCAGCAGCCGTTGACGGCAAGGCGTTCACTGCCCTGAAGGACGAAAACAGTGCACTGAAAACCCGCCTCGATGCGATCGAGACAGAGTTCAACGCACTGAAAGACACCAGCGCAGCCGGCACCACCACGCCCCCTGCAGGCGAAGGCGACGGCGCACAGACAGCGGTTGTTTAAACGGCGGCTTTTACAGCTTCCGACCACCAAACTTTAGAGACACAGGACGGCACCATGGACAACAAAACCCGGAAATTATTTACCAGGCTGTGCGACGATATGGCCCGCACGTACGAAGTGGGCAGCGTAGCAAAAACCTTTGCGGCTACCCCCTCGGTAGAGCAAACCCTGATGGACAAGATCGTCCTGTCCAGCGATTTCCTGCAGCGCATCAACGTGGTGGGCGTGGATGAGCTGAAAGGCGAGAAAATCCTGGGCAGCGTATCCGGTCTGCTGGGCAAGCGCACCGACACCTCGGCGGGTGACCGCCAGACAGCCGAAGGCGCCAACCTCGACGCCAACGGCTATGAGTGCGTCAAAACCGAGTACGACGTGCATCTCTCTTATGCGCTGCTGGATGCCTGGGCAAAATTCCCGGACTTTAACGATCGCTTCCTCTCCTATGTGCGCCGCGCCATCGCGCTCTCGCGTATCAAAGTGGGCTTCCATGGCACCGAGGCGGCCGCCGTCACGAATAGCGGTACTAACCCTAACGGCGAAGACGTTAACCTCGGCTGGTTCCAGCACCTGCGCGCCTACAACGCCAGCGCCCAGTTGCTGGCCGAGGGCGGCACGACTGACCAGATCCGTCTGGGTGGTGCCGGCGACTACGCAAACCTCGACGCCATGGTGTTTGATGTTTTGCAGATGGTCGGCGAAGAGCACCGCGACGGCGGGGACCTGGTGGCCATGATGGGCCGCGAACTGCTCAGCTTTGACAAAACCCAGCTCTATGTGGCGCAGGGTGAAAAGCCGACGGAAAAAGAGCGCATCGAAACCAACGCGGTGACTCGCACTTATGGTGGCCTGCCGGCCTTTACGGTCCCCCACATGCCCGCACGGGGCCTGCTGATTACCAGCTGGGACAACCTCAGCCTCTATTACCAGAACGGCAAAGTGCGCCAGAAAATCGAAGACAACGCCAAGCGCGACCGGGTGGAGCACTACAACACTTTGAACGAAGCGTATGTGGTGGAGGATCTGGAAAAGGCTGCGGCCATCGAGTTTGCCAACGTCAAAATCTGGGACGGCTCGGCATTCAGTTAAGACCCTAGCAGCAGCAAATTGCCCGGCGCAAGCCGGGACTTTTTGCCGCTGTAGCCCCTCGGGGTTTCAACCTGCGACCTGTCACCAGGTGGCAGATTAAAACCAGAGAAAACGCTGCGGAGAACAAGTCATGAGCCTAGCCATGAAACATAAAAAGCGCGCACTGGCCAAAGCGGAAAACGCCAAAGCCAGAGCCGCAGGCATCCGGCCTGCGCCGGTTGTCAGTCCGGACAACTACGACCTGCAGGTGGCCATAGCCTCACTGGATCGCGACCTGGACAGGCTCAGTGCGCTGGACAGCGTGGCAGACAAAATCACCTTGAAAGCCAACGAGCTGCTGCCGAAATACCTGCCGTTTGTGGATGCCAGTCTGGCCGCCGGCGAGCTCCACCAAAACCCCGTGTTGGTGCGCTCCGCTATGTGGGCACTGGACGTGGACGACATGGAAACCGGTATGCGCCTGGCAGATGCCTGCGTGGCACAACAGCAACTGGCACCGGAGCACTTCAAGCGCGACCTGCCGACCTTCTTTGCCGAAACCGTGGCCGACTGGGCAGAGCGCCAGCTCAAAGAAAACGCCAGTGGCAGCCCGTGGATCGATCAGGTTTGCGAGCGGCTAGCCGACAACACCTGGCCCACCACCAACGACATTGTGCGCGGCAAGGTGTTCAAGGTGGCCGGGCAGCTGGCCGAGGCCAATGGTGACCGCCAGGCAGCGCTTGACCATTACCGTCGCGCCCAGGAAGAAAACCCGCGCGCCGGCTGCAAGCAACGAATTGACAAACTGACCACCCAGCTGGGCGCTGGGGCTTAACGACTCCCAAGCCGGGCGAGCCTGGCGGGGCACTGCGGAAAATCGACCACAGTTAAACCGCCATGGCGACGCCTTTTGAATCGCTGACGTGACGACAGGTAGCAGATGAGCTTTTCCGGGCGAGAGACAGCATTTTCCAGCCATGCGGTGGCCAACGACGGGTTTTTCCCTGACATCGTACTGGGTGAGTTTCAGCAGCTGCACCGCATCCCCAGCCATTACGCCGATGCCGCCATTGAACACCAGGTCGACTTTGCCCGGGGCGAGATCAATGCCCAGCTGGTCGATAAAAAAGCCGGATGGGTGGCCGATGGCCACAACGCTCTGACCGAGGTTGACGACGCCGACGGCGGTAACCGCCACCGCGACTATCTGGCTGCCGTGTATTACCGGGCAAAAGCCAACCTGCTCGCAGATTTTCAAACCATGAGCCGCCGCGAGAGCGCCGAAGACATAGCCAAAGAGTCGGACGCGATGTACCAGCGCCTGATGGCCACCAGCCACAAAGCATTGCGCCGCCTGCTGGGCCTGAAAACCAGTATTGATGTGGAGCTGCTGTGATGGTTTTGCACAAACTGCGCCACCTGCACCAGTCCATCGAGGCCAGCCGGCTGATCATGCCGGAACGGTTCAACAGCTGGATGGAAGACGGCAAATTAACCCCGGCCAACAAGAACCTGGGGGCAGATCAACTGCTGATCGGTCGGCTGCAGTACGACGCCGTGCTCGAGTTTGAGGGGTTCGCCGGCAGCCCCGCCCTGTTGATGGCGGTGGTCTGTGCCTGGCTGATTGATCACGACCCCACCCGGGACGACGACAAACTGGCCTCCCCCGACATCGATGTAGACATGGAGGACGACGACCGGGCCACCGTGGAAATCCGGATACCCTTTCGCGAAGACATCGAAATGGTGCGCGACGACAGCGGACTGCTAACGATGAACGGGGTGCAGTGGAGTCTGGCTGGCTCTGCGATTTATGACGTGGACACCGCCGCCGTTGGCGACGACCAGGACGCACCGACCGACCTGCCCTACACGCGGGAGGACCAACCGTGATTCGCCTGGACGTGCAGGGCCAGCTCAGCGTGCAGCGAAAAATCAAGCTGCTGCAACTGCCGCCCGCTAAACGCAAGCGGCTGATGGGGCAGGTGGTGCGCAAAGTGAGAACCGCCAGCCGTAAGCGGCTGCGCACACAGCAGGGCCTGAATGGCGCCCCCTGGGCACCACGGAAAGACGGCAGCAAGAAAAAGATGCTGCGCAAGGTGGGCAAGTCAATGAAAACCTACTACCAGGCCGACAGCGGCAAGGTAGCGTTTGACGGGACAGCGATTGGCCGCATTGCCAATGCCCACCAGAAAGGTTTGGACGAGGTGATGACCGCAGACCGCATGCGCCGGATCCACGGGGACCCGGACTATTCTGCCCCTGCCACCACGGCACAGGCCAAGGCATTGCGAGCCGAGGGCTACAAAGCCAGAAAGAAAAGCGGCAAAGGTTATCGAAATACCAGTATTCGCGAGATCAAGGAAACCCTTACTCAGGGTAAGGCCGGGATCATTTTGCGGCTGATGCGTGACAGCGAAAGCAAGCGGCAGTGGGTTATTCCTCTGCCGGCACGGGACTTCCTCGGCGCCACGGCCACCGAAATCAACGACATGGTAAACACCGTGTTTGACCAAACCATCAGGGCGCGGGCTTGACCGCCTCAACAACCAACTGGAGAAAGTTATGGGACAGGGCACTGTTACCGTCAACAACCTGAATTTAGCCCAGGGCGAGTTCGCCGAAATCGAGCGCAAGGCGCTGTTCATTGGCGAGGGCGCCACCAATCAGGGGCAGCTGCTCAGCATCAACAGCCAGAGCGACCTGGACACCCTGCTGGGCGAAGACGACAGCGAGATCCGCCGCAACGTCGAAGCGGCGATGATCAACGGCGGCGAGAACTGGATGTGCTATGCCATGCCACAGGCCAGCGGCTATGACTGGGAGTCCGTGGTGGACACCGCCATGCTCACTGTCTCCCCGGAGCTGATCGCACTGTGTACCCCGGCCACCCTCGCCGCAGACCTGACGGCCATGCAAGCCAAGGCCGAGCTGCTGCGCACCGGGTTGGCCCGCCGGGTCATTATTCTGACGGCCACTCCCGGCATTGATCCAACACCGGACACCGGCGAAACCTGGTCCGCCTACGAGTCTGCCCAGGCCGCCATCACCAACGATGTGGCCGCCTACCGCGTGGGCGCTGTGCCTCAGTTGCACGGCAACGACCTCGGCGCCGTTACTGGCCGGCTTTGCAACCATGCCGTGAGCATTGCCGACTCGCCCATGCGCGTCGCTACCGGCACGGTGTTGGGACTGGGCACAGCGCCGGTGGATATGGATGGCGAGCCGTTGACCGCCGCCACGCTGACCACCCTGGACAGCAACCGGCTGAGTTGCATACAGCGTTATGTTGACTACCCCGGCACCTACTGGGGCGACCTCAACCTGCTGGATATACCGGCGGGCGACTACCAGGTGATCGAGAACCTGCGTGTGATCGACAAGATTGCCAGAGCCGTGCGCGTGCTGGCCGTTGCCCGTGTGGCAAACCGCAGCTTCAACAGCACCCCGGCGAGCATCGCAGCCAACAAAACCTATTTCACCCGCCCGCTGCGGGAAATGAGCCACAGCACCTTTTTTGCCGGCCAGCATTTTCCCGGTGAGATCAGGCCGCCCAAGGACGACGCCATCACCATTGTGTGGCCCACCACCACCAGCGTGGACATTTACATCAAGGCGCAGCCTTACAACTCGCCGAAAAACATCACCGCCAACATTCTGCTGGATCTGAGCGGCGAGTAACCAACCAACCAGGTAGCCAGGAGCAACCATCATGGGCCAGAAACTTTCCGGGTACGACATCGGCGTCACTATCGGCAACTACGCCGTGCAGTTTATCGAGGTGACCGCGAGCATCGAGGACAACAGCAAAGCGGTAATGACCCGCAACCGGCCAAATGGCCACGTCCGTGGCGGCGTGTCCTGCACCGGTGAGATTACGGTCGATACCGACAACCTGAACATCATGCTGGAGGCCGCCAAGGGCGCAGGCAGCTGGCAGGAAATGGAACCGTTCGACATTGTCATGAACGGCGAGACTAACAGCAGCACGATGAATCTGGAGCTGTTCGAGTGTCTGACCAAGCTGTCCGACCTGCTCAACGCCAGCGCCAACGGCGAAGAAAAGCTACAGCACAAAATCCCGTACGAGGTGACCGGCAAAGACTTTGTGCGCATCAACGGTGTGCCGTACGCGCCGGAAGCCGATAAAGACGGCCTGCTGTAAGCCCCGGGCGGGCCACTGACAGTGGATGAAGCCGACCGTGCAGAACAGGCCGAGCAGTGGGCCAGAGATCTGGCACTGGATGCCGTCAGGCAAACGCAGCGACACGGACTGCCCAGCCTGGCGAGATGCAGGGACTGCGGAGACGAAATAGCGCCGCTGCGGCGGCAACTGGGCGGGGTGGATCGCTGCACAGAGTGTGAGGGATACCACCAACAGGAACAGCGCCAGAAAGGGTATTAGTTATGGCAAGGCGACCGACAAAAAAACAGATGCCAGGGACGGCCCCCACGTTTGAGCAGTTAGAGAAGGCCGTCAAGGCCAAAGGGCTGCAATGGTTTGACCGGGGGGCCTACAACCTCAACCTGGTGGGAGTCCGCTCAGCGGACAACCAGGCCAACACGTTCAACGACTGGTTTTGTGTGGCGTTTTATACCGACGGCCAACCACACCTGTTTGCGTTCCCCTGCACCACCGACCCCGGTATTTTTTACCGGGAAAAACCCCTCTGTGTTGACGGCACGGCAGTGCTCAAACAGGGGCAATATCCGGGTCTGTGGGCCATGGGTATGCACCAGGGCAAATACAGCGCGCTGGTGCAGGTTGGGCCGGTCACCGTTTACCGCGACAACAACCTGGATGACGTGGTGGACGAGGGAGGCAAAGAGCAATCCGGCCTGTTCGGCATCAACTGCCACCGGGCAGCGCAGGCATTACAAAGCCACCAGGTGGACAAGTGGAGCGCTGGCTGCCAGGTGCTGGCCAACCCACTGGACTTTGCCCTGCTGATGAGCCTGTGCCGGCTGTCCTCGATCCGCTACGGCAACCGGTTCACCTACACCCTCATTGGGGAGGCCGACCTGTGAACCTGCTGAAAAAAATTGCCAGTGCTGCCACCTCGGGCATCGGTGCGCTGGCCTTTGATGTGGCAAAAACCTACTTCCCGCCGGACATGAGCGAGGGAGAAAAAGCCGCCCTCAAAGCCGAGCTGATGAATCTGGAGCTGCGCAAGCAACGGGATGCCGATACCGCGACGCAGGAGGCGTCGGAGGCCATGACGAAGCGCATTGGGGAGCTGGAGGGCTCAGCCAAAGATCTCAAGGCCATCCCCTTTCTGGGTCCACTGGTGCTGTTTTTGCGGGGCTGTCAGCGGCCGCTGTGGGGGTTTGCCACGCTGTGGCTCGACTTCAACTGGTTCGCCACTTGGAGCCTCAATGAGCAGCAGCAGACCGCGCTGATTGTTATCAACTTCCTGGTGTTGGGATTTCTGTTCGGCGAGCGGGCAATGCAGAACGTGCTGCCCCTGCTGGTACAGGTGTTCAGCGCCAGGTCAGGAAAGAAGGATGGCCTGTAGAGTGGAGAAGCACAACCTCATCCTGCAGTGGCTGACCGTAGCATTCGGCGCACTGTGGGGGCTGACGTTTAACCAGTGGATCTCCCTGGGTGTATTGATCACCGGGTTTATCACGATGCTGGTGAACTGGCACTACAAAAAACTGAACATGGCGCTGGAGCGCGAAAAGTTTCACGAGCAACTGAAAGACAGGCTGTTGAAAGCACAACTGAAACAAAAACAGGAAGCAAATCATGACTAAAAATACCGCTGCAACTATCACGCTGGACCTGGACAACGGCAGCCAGCTCAGTTTCGCCGTAGAGCGCCAGCACTACATTGCGTTTGTGAATAGCGCCGGAAAAAACGCCTACAACGCCATGAACAACCTGCTGGCCGCCAGCGTGACGGACGACAGCCGCGAACTGCTGACCGAGTTACAGAAAAACCCGGCCAATGTCTCGGAGCTGGCGGGCGAGCTGCTTGAAATGTACAAGCCGGACATCGCGGTGGCCGTAAAAAAGCGCAACGGATAGCGGATGAGATTGCCGCCCTCGGGTATACGCATTTGCAGGCGCTGGTGTTGAAACACCTGCCGGGATCATCGGACCAGGACAGCGAGCAGACCATGGGCATGGCGCTATATCTGGAGCGGGACTACTGGGAAAACTTCGAAACAGCGGTGGCTAACGGCATCACCAAGGCAATCAAGGGCAGGTAGTTAAAGCGTGGGAAATCGGCTGGAAAAATTGCAGTTTATTGTGGGCCTGGTGGACAAAGCCAGCGGCCCCGCCGGCAAGATTATGGCGCAAATTGACCAGATCACCAGCCGCGCACAAAAAGGCATGCAGAGCATTGCCACCGGTGCTGCCGGACTGTTTGCCACCGGCTATGCCCTGAAATCCATGCTGGGGCCGGCCATTGAAATGGACCGGGCCCTCGCCGAGGTGCGCAGCCTCGATGTCCGGGCAAGCGCACTGCAGCAACTGGAAAAAACCGCCCTGAAAACCTCGGTGGCACTGGGCGAAAGTGCCGCCGATATTGTGCGCAGCTCGTACGACATTCAAAGCGCCATCGGCGGCCTGACGGACAATGAGCTCTCCAAATTCACACAGGCCAGCGCCATTCTGGCAAAGGGCACAAAATCCGACGCGGGCACGATTACCGATTACATGGGCACTATGTACGGCATTTTTCAAAATAGCGCCGAGGCCATGGGCAAGGCCCAGTGGGTGGAACAGCTCACCGGTCAGACTGCGTCGGCCGTGCAGATGTTTAAAACTACCGGCAGCGAAATGGCAGGGGCTTTTGGCAACCTGGGGGCTGAGGCCACCAGCGCCGGGGTTCGTATGACCGAACAGATGGCGATTCTCGGTCAGTTACAGGCCACCATGAGCGGCAGCGAGGCTGGCACCAAGTACAAGGCGTTCCTCGCTGGTGTCGGCAAAGCCCAGGACGACTTGAACCTTAAATTTACGGACAGCCAGGGCAACCTCCTGCCAATGATCGACATTCTCGATACGCTGCGCGGCAAGTTTGGCGACACCTTCGATGTAGCGGAATCCGATGCCCTGAAAAAAGCCTTTGGCAGCCAGGAGGCCACCGGGCTGATCAAACTTTTGATGCAGGACCTGGACGGCCTGCGCGGCAACATCGGCAAACTGGACGACATCAGTGGCATGGACCAGGCGGTGAAGATGGCCAAGTCCATGGCCGACCCCTGGGAGCGCCTTGGCGCGGCGGGCACCGCCATTAAAACAATTTTTGGCCGCATCATGCAGCCGGTGCTGGTACCTGCGGCCGAGTGGCTGATTCGCATGGGCGAAAACGTCGTGTACCTGACGGAGAAATACCCGACCCTGACCAAAGTCGTTGGCGTTGCCGTGCTGGCCATTCTTGGGCTGGTTGCCGCGTTCAGTATTGTATCGATCGCCAGCGGCATTGCCGGTGTGGCTATGGCCGGGCTGCAGACAATACTGGTGGCCGTGAGGCTGGCGGCATTACTGTTTAACGCCGCGCTGTGGGCCAACCCGATCACCTGGGTAGTGCTCGGTATTGCCGCGCTGGTGGCTGCCCTGGTGGCCGCGATTGTGTACTGGGATGACATTAAAGCCGCCGCAGTGGGGTTTGTGTCCGGTGCCATGGAAAAACTGGCCGAGTTCAAAGCGTGGCTGGCAGGGTTGAACCCGTTCGCGGTGCTGGGTAGCGGTATCGACTGGCTGGTGAAAAAAATCAACCTGATTCCGGGCATTAGCATCGATACAAACCGGATGCCGGAGCTGCCCGACACTGGCGCCCAACTGGGTGGCGCGGAGGATCTGCGCACCGGGGCCAAGGGGCTGAAACGCGACAGCATTGTGCCCGCCGGGGGGCTGGAACAACAGATCAACAACCGGGGCACCACCATCGAAAAAATGGAAGTGAATACCACTGGCGGCGTGAACGGCTTCCAACTGTCCGATGAGCTGATACTGGCGGGGGCCTGAGATGAACTACATCGATCTGCTGGTAGAAAACGGCGACTTTGTATTGGATCTGGCGGGCTTTGCTGAGCCGGTAGCCGACCGCCAGAGCATCGGCCAGGACATCAAGCACCGGCTGATTGAATCCGGCCTGCCGCAGCTGCTGGTGGCCCAGCGCAGCCCGGTGGAACAGGCGTCCCTGATCAATCGGATGAGCATTGAAGTGGAGAAAGATTTACGCCTGCTGCCGGGCACCGTGCGCTTTTTGCCGGTGGCCAACCAGCCCGGCACTTACTACATCACCGCCGTGACGCTGGAGTACGGCGATTTAACGGTTTACCTGTAGCGGCCATTAGGGGATTGCATGAGCCAGCAAGATTTTGAACAGCTCGCCAGGGATGCGGGTGTGCCGACCACGGATGAGGCCATTAACGCCGAGTTTGACGCCCTGCGCGAGCAGGAGGGTTTAACCATCACCAACGCCAGCGCCTTTGGCCCGTTCTGGCGCTTTGTGATGGCTGCGGCCACCAGCGCCGCAAAGTGGCTGATTGATTTTATAGTCACCAGCGTGCTGCCCCAGGCGTTTGTGAAAACCGCCACCGGCACCATGCTGGAGCTGCATGCCTGGGCGGTCAACCTGACCCGCAAACAGTCGGCAGTCGCGGCGGGCAATATCGAGTTTACCCGGGCCAGCTCGGCGGGGGATCTGGTGATACCCGCTGGCACTGTGGTGCAGTCTCAAGCGATAAACGGCTCGGTCTACAGCCTGCAAACCCTTGCCGAAACCACCATTCCGGACGGCGTTGATGTGCAGTTGATTGCCTGCGAGGCGATGGAACCAGGTGCGGCCTACAACCTCGGGACCGGCTATTACACAGTGCTGCCAGACGGCATTGATGGTGTGACTGTGACTAACCTGGCTGACTGGCTGACAACCCCCGGCGCCGACACGGAAACCGACGACGAGCTGCGCGACCGCGTGCGCAATCAGTACAGCGCTATCAACCAGTGGCACACGGATGCGGTGTATACCGCGATCATTGCAGGATTCCCGGGCGTGGCCACAGAAAACGTCTATTTTGAGCACGATGCACCACGGGGCCCCGGCACCGCGAATGCCTTTGTGCTGCTGGAAACCGGCAACCCGGACGGCCCCTTTATCGCCAGCATTCAGAGCGAAATTACCGACGAGGGCAACCACGGTCACGGCGACGACCTGCAGGTGTTTGCTATGCCGGAAACCACCCACAACCTGACGGCGACGGTGTGGTTTTTGGAAACGGTCGATACAGCAGATAAAGCCGCGCTGTTGAGCGACGTGGAAAACATTATCCGCTGCGCTTTCCGTGAGAATACGAACTACAGCGTGACCAAAGCCCAGCCCTGGGATGTGTTCAGTTTCTCCACCCTGGGCGAGGAGATCCACAGCCTGATGCCAGAGGTTAAGAACCTGGTGTTTAGCCCCGGATACATCAACAGCAGCATGGATATCCCCCGGCTGGATGTACTGACGGTGGCCGAGAATGCGTGATCTGAACCTGCCAATTTGGCTGAACCGGGGTAAAGCCCGGGCGCTGGCTGAGTTCCTGCACACCTGGTGGCTGAAAGTGGAATCCTGGTTGCAGATGCCACTGGGGCAGATAGACCCGGATACCTGCACCCTGGGGCTGCTGAACATTCTGGCCTGGGGGCGCAATGTGCGCCGGCTGATCGGTGAACCCGAGAGCCTCTATCGGCTACGGGTTAAACATGCGTTTATCAATGCCGTTGACGCCGGCAGCGTGGCCGGTATTCAACGGATTTTTGACCGCCTCGGCGTGGGCTATGTGGAAGTGCTGGAGCGCCAGCCAGGCAAAGATTGGGATGTGATTATTTTACAGTTGAGCGACGCGCAGCTGAGCCAGAATCAGGCGTTGTTGCAGCTGCTGCTGCAGAAGTATGGCCGGACCTGCCGTCGCTACGAGTTCAACGTTATTTCCCCTGTGGGGCTGGGTATATCCGGACACGAGTTCGACCACACCTGGTATTACGATGAGGCAAGCTAAATGAGCGAAGGATTTTTAACCAACGCAGGGCGCGATCTGTTGGCCGCCAAACAGGGCGCCAGCGAAGTGCTGGTCATAGACCGGTTTCTGCTGGCCAATATCGCCGGGCTGGACCCGAGCGACCCGCCCAACCTGGACGAGCCAACCCCTGATGTGGGCGACCAGGTGGCCACCCTGCCGGTGACACAATCCGGCTATGTGAGTGCGGACAAGGTGGTCTATTCGCTGTACCTGGGCACCCAGGTGGGCGACTTTACGTTTAACTGGGTGGGCCTACTGGCAGACGACGACACCCTCGTCGCCGTGCGCTATATCGAGCCGATCAGCAAATATGCCACCAGCGGGCAAGCCCTGGGCAACGCTATCACCCGCAACTTTTTGATTACCTACACCGACGCGCAAGCCATCACGAATGTGACCGTGGAGGCCTCCAGCTGGCAGGTGCAGTTTGACGACGCAACAACCGAGCAGAAAGGGCTGGTAGAACTCGCCACACAAACAGAAATGACCGCCGAAACGGACCCGGCCCGGGTGCCGGCGGTGAACGTGGTTGCGAGCTACGTGGCGGCGAAAATCGCGGCGCTGGTGGATTCATCCCCCGGCACGCTGGACACGCTGAATGAGCTGGCGGCCGCGCTGGGTGATGACCCCAACTTTGCCACAACGATGACCAATGCGCTGGCGGAAAAGCTCAACACATCAGATGTAAATCTCACCGGGGTGGACAGTGCAACACCGCCGGATAGTGCTGCACTGCCAGTTGGCATCAGCCGGTTTTATTCAAACGCCGGGGGCACACCTAATGGTGGATGGGGTGGCACGTTAACAATAAAAACCAGTTCGACAAGAGCATGGCAAATATGGTCGTCCGACACATATGCCACACACATTTACTACCGCAACAACTCATTAAGCGGCAGCGGCTGGCAGACATGGCGGCAACTGCTCACTGATGCCCCCAGCGACGGCGAGCAGTACGTTCGAAAAGATGGCGCCTGGAGTCTGGTTGACGTGGGGGATCAGGACCTGTCGGACAGCGGATGGAAGTTGTTGCCTGGGGGGTTGATCCTGCAGTGGGGGAAAAAGCTGGATGCGACGTTCGGCTCTAGCGATATCACCCTGCCTGTTACGTTCCCCACCGCGTTTTTTTCGGTGTACATCAGTGGCGCTGAGGACTGGAGTGACCAGCAGTATTCCGACAACAGCACGTATGCGGGAGCGGAGGTGCTCAGTGCCAGCGCTTTTAGAATCTACAACCGGTCGCACTATGGTGGCGGCGGCAAAACGCTCGATTTTTATTGGTTTGCCATCGGTTACTAATCAGAGGTCTGCCCAATGTTCTATAGCAAAACCACCCAGGGTTTCTACAGCCCCACAATCCATGGCGACAACATCCCTGCCGATGCCGTCGAGATCAGTGACGAGCACTATCAGTCGCTGCTGGACGGGCAATCGAACGGCCTGAAAATCGTCGGCGACGAGAACGGTCTGCCGTATCTGTTTACACCACCACCGCCAACCCTCGCCGAGCTAAAAGCCGGGCAGGTAGCGGCGACCCGAGCCCTGGCAGAGCAGCACATCACCGCTGGCTACACCAGCGATGCGCTGGGCACGACGCACACCTACCCCAGCAACCGCGACTATCAGCTGAATATCATCGGCGCGGCACAAACCGCTCTGCCCCGCACGTTTTTGTGTGCTGACAGCGCCGGCGAGTGGGCGCGGCGAATGCACACCGCTGCCCAGCTACAGCAAGTGTGCGAAGACGGTGCCGCCAGAATGTCCGACATATTCGACGTCATGGACGCGATCGTGGCCAGCATCGAGGCCGCTGCCGACCAGACCGCACTGGATGCCATCGACATCACCACCGGGTGGCCTGCATAGCGATGATCCACGCCGAGACGCTATGCACAAACCCGCTCACCGGCCGCCGTGCCTGGCTGCTGCGGCACATCCCGGCGGGCGACTACGGCCAGCCCTGGGATGCGTGCATTGTGATCTCGCGCCGCCACTGGTGGGACCGCACTGCCCTGCTGCAGGGCGCGGAGCATATCGACAGCGTCACCATCGGACGCGAGCTGCGCGGCTGCATAGCGCAACTGGGGTTTGCTGATGCCAGGGCCGTGCGCCATGGGCGGGTAAAAACGTACAGAGTAAAAACTAGAGGATTTACGCAATGACCATTGCTCTAGTACACACTGACACAGAGTCAGAATACTCCACTGGGGCGACATCCTTATCTATCACCATAGATAATAGTGTTTCCGCTGGTGACATGATTGTTATCCCTTATATCTGCCGATCAACACCCATCCCCCCAACCGGCTTTACCAACTACGCCGAATTCGAGGTCGGCGATGGTATTGGCGGCAGAGCAGGGTTTCATTGCAAAATATCTGACGGCACAGAAGGGGGGACGTCTGTAACTGTGGGCCAAGCGGTGTCTAACCGCTTTGAGGCGTTTCATGCGATTTTTAGCAGCGACGCAGAGCTGTCTGTATCAAAAAACACAACTTTAGATGGCGATTCCGGCACATCAGGAACATTTCCAACCCTCACAGAGACAACTGGGTTTCTGGCTCTTAGCGCGGCATATACATCGTTCTCTGGTTCAGATGGCAATCCAAATTTTAATATTGGCGGGGATTCTGATGCCGAGTGGACGCGGTTAAATACTCTAAGAGGGGTTGCCAGCAACGCAACAGGCCGGCTTTCTGGTTTCTATGCGATATATAGTGGTGCTGATACAACCACCCTAGAGCTTGATTTTGTCTACACCGGCACCAAGGACTGGGGCGCAACGATGATGACACTGGTGGAGGGATCGTCCTCCACTCCGGTTGCGTTTTCCGGCACAGTACCCACGCTGAATGGCAATAAGGATTCTGCCTTTAGTGAGGACTTGAGCGGCTATTTTAACGGCACAGAGACGCCGTTCACCTATTCGCTGCAATCGGGTACGCTCCCGGCAGGGTTGTCGCTCAACACATCAACGGGTGTTATCAGTGGAACGCCAACCGCCTCTGGTACGGCGACCGGACTGGTGGTCAGAGCTACAGATGATGGTTCGAATACAGCCGACACCAACTCATTCAACATAGATATTGCCGCAGCCGTCACAGTGGTCAAGGGTGTGCGAGTTACTCTGTATGATGGCGCAACCGCGCAGGCGAGCATTACAGGGATTACCGCTATGTGGTGGGACTCAAGCCCGCCAACAGGAAGCCCGGTATTTACCACTGCGTCAGCAAGCACTGACGGTTCTGGTGTGTTGGAGCTTGATCTGGATGCCGATACGTCACTTGCTGTAGCAGCTAACGGCCATCTAAAAGTTTACAAGCTCGATGGCGCTGACGAAAAAGACTCTATCGCATGGCAGGGTCGGCTGGCGATTCAGGACATTAGCTGATGGCTGAACGCGCACAGCTTGTCCCGCAATATGACTCAGAAGGCAGGGCGCAGTTTGTTCGTCAATATTTTGACGATTCAGTAGAAACAACCGCATCTGCTGATGACTTTGATTCTGCCATTGGCACGGTAGTCATCACCGATGAGTTTACCAGCACCCCGACAATCACCATCACGCCGTATGATCCGGGTGAAGTCACGGGATGGATGAATGCCTTTGTCCGCGGATCAGGGGTAAACGGAAAAACACCTTATGTGGTGATTGACTGCACAAACGCCCGCTATGGCGGCATACCAAAACCCTCTTTATGGACACCGGTTTGGCGAGCAGTCGATGACGCAACCGTACCAGCGGACGGCAGGCCGCGCCCCTGGGCTTTGTTTGATAACAAGTCGGCAGTCGGTGACGTTCTCACGCTCTATAACGATACCGCTTTTGCCTCTAATGCCATTGAGGTTTCGTTTAAACCGCGCTGGCGTTATCTCGATACCCAGCGGGCTTTTGCTTATGTAGAGAGCACCGGACTTGCAGTAGAGCTGGCATCTAGTATTGCTGCCACTGGACTGCCAACCCACGTCCATGATCAGTTTACATTCAGCGGGACCCCGGCAAACAGTGCCACGCCGACAGCAATCAATATGTATGCCTGCGGGGTTGACGATACGTCGGTATCGCCTGCTGGTGGTGACGACAAATTAAACCTCGTGTTTATCGTCGGGCAACATGCTTCGGAAGATCAGGGCAATGATGCCTGCTGGGAGGCTGTCTATTTTTATACCGACGGCACAGGGACGATTGCAGACTGGTTTCGGCAACACTGCCGACTGTTTGTCTATGACGTTAACCCACAGGGTAGGTATTACGGCAAAGAACGGCAAACAGAAGAAACCGGCGGGGACGAAGATTCTAACCGCGCATGGGATGATTCCGGCTCTGAGCAGGTCAATGCCGTTAAGACGGCAATGAGCCTTGATTTAACCCGTACTGATATTTGCTGGGACTGGCATGGTGCCTACTTTCTCAATGGCAACGGCAATGCCAATGAGTTCGGCATCTATGTTACAGAGACGATAGAAGAAACCTGGCGTGATCGTGTTAATACACTACTTTCTCCGATGTTTGTCACCGACATCGGCACAGGATCGGCTGGCACGGCTCAGGAATACGGCAACGACATTTTAGGGGCGCAGTTGTGCTCCACCCTAGAGTTCCCTATTGCATTCACTGGCTACCCAGACCCACAAACGGGCTATGAACCAGTAATCGAGACTTTTGTTGAAGCCGTCAAGGACATGGTGGCGGCGTCAGAGCTGACGCTGACCACAATCACCGGCCCGGATTTACTACTCGGAGCAGCGGGCGTATGAGCACGATCTATCGCGGCCAGTTTTCGACGCTGTGGATCACGCTGCAATCAAATGAGCAGCTTGGCATCCTCGACAGCGGCTACCTCGAGGATTACTACGGCAACGATGGGCAGGTGACGCTGCACCACGTCGACACCGGCACAGACTACCCGGTGCTGATGACCGAAGTGGTCGCGACTACCCCTGAGATCCCCCACGACGTTTTTCGCGGCCAGGTGGACATGGCCTCACTGCCAGACGGCGACTACCAGGTGCGCGGCCGCTGCTGCGACATCGTCGGCAACTACTCGATTTTGAGCAGCGTCGAGACCCCGGCGGGTGATGAGGTTTTGCAGATTGGCCTGGAAATACGCGCTGGCCAAGGGCTGAAATATCAGATCGACACGGGTGCGGGGCTGGCCAGGGCCGGGTTTTCTGCCGGGCAGATGGCCGCGAGAAATGTGCAGCCCGCAAAAATTGCCAGGCCGCTATTCAGTCCAACGCTATCCGCTGCAGTGAGGTGATCATGAAACATGTTTTTGCCGGTGATTACGGCTTTAGTATCGATTTTGCCAGCGAGGTGGATTTGTCCTCAATGACCCATGTGCGCATGGTGATTCGTCAGCCTGGCGGCACGCTGGTGCGCTATGACTTTCCGCCCGAAGAGTTTGCCGGTGTGGTACCGGGCGGGACGCTTAGCTACCTGGTGCGCGCAGGCGACCTGCCTAGGCACGGCACGTATGTTTTTCAGGTGGGTGCAAAAGACCAGATCAGCGACCTGGCGTTTTCGCAATGGGAGCTGGAGGCGAAACAGCGCAACGCACCAGACTTTTGGGCATGAGCATGGATCAGTCGAGGTGCCTGTACTGCCCAAAAACGTTTTCATTTAACCCGGACAGGGGGCGGCCACTGCAGCCAGTGTGCCCCAGCTGTTCGGCCAACATTCGGCGTAAGCTGATAGCAAAGGAGCAACAGAAAGATGGCCAGATTTGCGAGCATCAACCAGGTGCCAGAGCGCCTGCGAAAACTACGGCACAGCCGCTTGTCGCTGGGCCAAATTGAGACGATTCTGGCCGCAGCAGAGGCCAGTAAAAAACCGTTTGCCGTTGCCCTGGGTGAAGCGCAGGCGCAGTTTATGGCCGGGCATGTTGAGCGCGATGGACAGTGGATTAAAAAACAGCGGGGTGACCAATAATGACTATTCTGGTTAACGGCGCCGGTGGCGCACAAGCGGACCCGTTGCTGGCCGGGCTTGGGGTGCAGCTGATTGCTGCGTGTACCTCTTTCGATGCAACGGAGGTGCTGGACGCATTTATCGACGCGGCAGCTGGGTTCCCCGGCACGACATCGGTAAAGGCGAGCTTGACTCCCGCCGCCTCGGTGCTGACCGCTGGCTCAACTGGCAGCTATAACGATACCACCAAGGAGTGGACAATCGGCGACACCGCGGGCCTGAGCGCTGGGGACGGCCTCTACCTAAGCCATGGGAGCTTTAACGATGGTGTGTTCCGAATAGCCTCGGTGGTCGATGGTACAAACGTCACCATCGAGGACGCCGACGGCGTCAACCCGCTGGATGGCGCAGGTAACCAGAGCAATGTTTTTTACATGGTGGCCTGGTCATGGGTGGGCCCTACCAATGCGGCGCCGATCAACCATAGCGGTGCTGGCGCGGAGAATTTTTGGAAATTCGACGCGGATAAATCCGGCATCAACACCCAGTCCCAGGACAGTATATGGGTAGCCGACATTCCGGCTGGCGCGGACGGTATAGCGATCGATGGCGGTGCACCCACAGGGCAAACGGTTAATGACACGACACTGGCCCTGGCTATTTTGCGCAACTGGGCCAATGACGGCGGCGTGACGCATGTGGCGCTGGCAAACCACTCCGGGCAGAGCGTCAACAACTTTACCTGGACCGATGGCGGCGGCACGGGAGAGGTGCCCGTTGCCACCGCACAGGGCGGACTGACAGCCTCAGCCGGTGACGGCACAAAATATGGCAGGCTGGTGCTGCGCGCAAAAGCTGGCTCGGCGTATACCGTGGAGGCAGACATTAGCGTCACCGTGGATACCAGCGGTCCGGTGATAACTCTCAGCGCGTTGGCGGCATAGGGGTACGACAATGCGGCTTAACGACTACCTGGTGCCACAGGACGAGCTGCGGGTGAGCCTGTCCACCACGTTCAGGGACGAAGACCTGAGCGGGGAAACCAGCAGCACGGCCACGGCCCATAAAGGCATTAAGCCGAAAGAGATCAACGCGCATTTTCTGGTTCGGTATAACGATGCCGAGAAGCTGACCAACTTCTACCGCATTGCCGAGGCCACTGACGACAACGGCGACCTGGTGATTTATGACATTCTGGAGCGCACGGCCAATGTGGCCAATGTGCGCCAGGTGCGGTTCACTGGGACGATCGACACCAGGGAAATTGATGGCCAGCAGGCCTGGCGGGTGCTGTTTCGACTGAAAGAGCACTTGAGCACGCCAGAGAAGACGGAGCAGCGCAAGGACCCCTCGGCAACAGAGGCCAGCAGCACCAAAACGGATTTTGAGAACGTGGCGGACTATGCCGATCGGCAGCTGGCGGGTGGCGAGTGAAGCTGCACAAGACGCTGACGGTGGCGGGTGAGCCGCGCCAGGTTGTCTCGGACAGCATTCAGCTATCGCTGTTCAGCCCGGGGCGTGCGGTGTTCTCCGTGCAAAGCGACACCGCCGCCCTGAAAGGGGTGGTGGTGTTCCGCTGCGGCTACCAGGCCACGGCGCTCAAAACGTGGTTTGTTGGCTATGTGGAGAGCTGCACGGCCGTCGACAAAAAGCAGGTGCGAATTTTCTGCCGAGAGCTGGCCGGGGTGTTGTATCACCGGTTGCCACTGGCGTTGCGGGATGTGACGCTGGGGGACACCCTGGCGGCCATTACGGCCGCAACCGGCGTGGGGTTCACGCTGCCAACGGCCGCCACGCTTTACCAGCAGAAAAGAGCCCCGGCGTTTTACAATCTGGGCAGCGGATACCATGCCATGGACAGCCTGGCGGCAGTTTTCAACATCGCAAAACCGATCTGGCAGCAGCAGCCGGACGGCGCGGTGTTTGTGGGCAGTTGGGACCATTCGGCGTGGCCGGGCAAGCCCGTTGACGTGCCCAGGGAATTTGAAACCAGCGTGACGGTGAGCAACGGCGCGACCATTCCTGTTATGCCGGCATTCCGCCCTGGGGCGATCTACAACGGCAACGTGCTGACGGATGTGGCCCTGTCCGGACTGAATATGCAGCTGCAGTGGGCCGCGAACCCGTGGAGGGATCGATAATGCTAGAGCAAACGATTCGCCGCATTGTGCGTCGCCTGTTTCCCGAGCTGACCGCCCGCCTGCACCTGCCCCAGTGGGGTCGGGTGGAGAAAGTTTACCCGATAGGTGAAGCGGCCGTATCGACCAGCAAGGCCCCGGCCTACTGCGTGGATGTGCAGGTGCTTAACAACCAGGGCAAGCCCGACACGGCTGTGCCGGTATTCGACAAGATACCACTGCCCGCCACCGGATCCGGTGAGCAGCGCGGGGTTTTTGTGTATCCAAAGGTAGGGGCGCTGGTGGAGCTGGGGTTTATCCTGGGCAATCCGGACAAGCCTTTCATCCGGACGATTCTCGTGCAGGGCTGCACCCTGCCCGCACTGGGCGCGGATGACGTGCTGCTGGCGCGGGACGCGGACAACTACTACCGCATCGATGAGGACGACAACATCACCGAGCGCTGCCAGGCCATCGCCGACCGACTGGCCACCACCCGGCAGCGGCTGAAAGTCGAGGACGGTGGCAAAGTTTGGGTGGGCAACGAAGCGGACAACGTGCTGCAGCTGCTGTCGGATCTCATGGGCGAAGTCATCACCATCGCCAACGCCGCAGCGGCACACAACCACGGCGGCAGCGGACCAACCAACGCGGGAACATTTACCGGCGCGAGTGGCGCGGTTGGTGGGCTCAAGTCTTCACTGGACCCAATGACGGAATAACAAAAATGCCTCTACTCCAGCCACCCCATCAGCGTTGACAGCATTACCGCCGTCTCGCTCACCAGCTGGTTCGTGTACAGATTTTTGTTTTCTTCTTGGTTCGGCTTCTTCTCGAATGCCGTATCTAGTGCGTTTTTCAGCTCTGTTGCATACGGCTTGAGATCATCAACAACCGCTATGTTGTCGCTGATACTACTTTTAAAAATACCCTTATCGTGCATTGCATAAACAATGTCGGCGCAGGTCGCCAAACGGTTCTCTTCCGATGCGGTCTGCCAGGCCAAGCCATTCTCCTGGTGTAGAGTCCCGCCTGAATACCATTCCCGCTCAGCAGAGCCAGTATCTTCCTTGTCGTCAGAACCAAAAAACAGACTTACCACTCCGACCAACACAAAAAAGAAAGCCAGACCCATGGCGGTATCTTTCCAGGTGAGCCCTGGTTTTTTTACGCCGCACGCCGGGCATGCTTTAGCTTTTTTTGATACATCCACGCCACATTCTTTACAGCTTGTTATAGACATCAACTGACCCCCCTCAAGGACAACAGATAAAATCAAAAATCGCGGCCACCCGAGGCCGGCCGGTCACTCCTCCCAACGCCTGCGGAAAACGGCAAAAATTTGGGAGCTGAAATCAGTGTACCGCTGAAAGCCCCGCAGCCACAGGGGTTTACAGCGTTTTATGGTTTCGCCAGGCGAAGGGTTTGGCAGTGATTTACCGTGTCACATCAATGTGCAAACCTGCCGCAAAGGCAGGGCTGGCGCGGCTTTGGCTAAAGGGTCTGCCGACAATAATAAAACATTAACCCTCTTTCAGCTCGTCGTCGGGCGATTGCGCCAGCGCACCAGAGAGACGCTGTATTGCAGCTTTATCTGCCTCCGAAAGGACCCGGAAATTGTAGACAACTGATTGCTCTCTGACGCTCAGCGCTTGCTCTGGCTGGGGGGTCCTGTCCCCAGTCAACACATACAACACGTCGACACCTGCGGCGGCGATCGCGGCCAAATATGACGAGTCAGGGCTTCTAGCCCCCTTTTCATAGTTCGCCTGACTGTTTCTATTTACGCCCCCAACCCGACCAAAATCCTCCTGGTTTAAACCTAGCCGTTCTCGCTCGCTGCGCAGCCTATCGCCTAATGAACACATTTGTATGCACAACCTCTTGCAATGATCGTTTTTGTGTGCATAATCAACCCAACATGAACGCATTTAGATGGTTTTGAACTATGCCCCATTTACTTACCCCCGAGCAAGCCCGCCAAGCCCTGGATCACCAGGGGAAATCCATTGCCGATTTCGCCCGTGAACACGGTCTGGACGAGCCAACCGTTTACCAACTGCTGTCCGGTCGCAAGAAGGGTCTGCGTGGCGAATCACACCGCGCCGCCTGCCTGCTCGGCATAAAGCTGGGGAACATTCCACCGGCCATACACATGACAGCAACCACCAACTTAAGTACCCGGTAGAAGGAGACAGCCATGTACGCCGACCCAAAGCGCGTCCGTGACAACCGAGTGACTGTTCGCCTGGACGACTACGAGCACGCTCTAATCCAAGCCCTGGCCAATTACCAGGGGGAGCAGCCCGCCGCCATGCTACGGCAGCTGATCATGCGAGAGGCGGCTACCGTCCTGGATGCCCCCAGTGTCATACCCGTTACCGCCTGAACAAAGTCTCTAAAGAGCCGACGAAAAGATGCAGGAACAAAAACTACCCCTAAGCCAGGCGGAACGGGAAACGCTAGAGCGCGTCCGCCGAGACCAGGGGCTTGACGACATCAACCAGGCAGCCGAGTGGCTGGCAAAAACCGCGCTGCGCAAAGCAGCAAAGCGCACCAGTGGACGCGGCCGGGCGCTTTACCCGGTGCAACCCAGAGGGATAAAACCATGAGTGAATTACTGCACTACCCCACAAACTACCTGGAAACCCTGCAGCAAGCTGCCCTGGCGTTTCTCCGGCGACACCGGGGCGAACACCTTGGCGAGCAGGAGCTGTTCAGCCGTGCTGTTGGCTATCTGACCACAACCATGAAGGCAAACCGGGCCATTGCAGAAAACACCGTCGCCCGAGCCTACGGCGAGCTGACCAGCGCCAACGACCAGCGCCACATGGACATCAGCCTGAGCACCGGCAGCATGGCGGTACTCGTCGACCCAAACAGCGGCATCCACTACGCCGTTTCAGTCAGCCTCATATTCGACCGGCTGATCGATACCCCACATCGCCGGCGACTCTCTGTCGTCAAAAAAGCCGTCCACTGAGGGCTTTTTTTATGATCAAACTGGACGTCATATTCGATGCGAGCCTCGAGCAAAAAATGCACCGGCGAGAAGAAATCATCGAACACCTCGACGCCCCGGACCTTCACCCGGCAGACAAGTCTGCACTGGAAATAGAGCTGGGCGGGCTGGCCGCCGAGCTGGCCACAGAATCAGAAATTGCAGTACGCGTTGCTTTTAGTATCCGCCATGCCAGGCAGAAAAAAACGCACTGCTGCTGCGCAACGGCATAACCGGAGCCACCCATGAAATACGTCACCATCCCCCTCGGCCACAAACTTCTGCGTGAGATTGAGCAATACCACGCACTCATGAAAAAAGACCTCTCCGCCACCAGCCAGGAAGACTTTGCCGAGCTCACCAGGCTCTTTAGCTCTATCTCCATGAAAACCGCCCACACAGTAATGGCCGAGGTTGCCCCACTCGTCGGGCCAGCATCAGCGGACGCAAACCAGCCATGCCAGTAGCAACCAAACCACCGCGCCAATGGGCGCTCGAAATTGCCAGAATAAAAACACTGGACGAGCGCCGGGCCGCACTGGAAAAAGTGCCGGAAAAATTCCGGCCGATGGTCAAAACCCATTTAAAAAACACCTGGGCACAACACAACAAAAAACCACGGGGCTGAAATGCAGCTGCACGAAATCAAAGCAAGAGTGGACCTCCACTCCCTCGCCGAAATGCTCGGCCTGGAGCGCCCGGATCCGTCCGGCAACTATCGGAGCCCTCACCACGACGACAAAAGCCCGTCGCTCTCGATCTACACCGCCAACGGTGGCGAGCTGCGCTGGAAAGATTTTAGCGCCGACACCGGTGGCGACTGCTTCGACCTGGTGCGCTACGTCGACAACTGCGACCCATCCACCGCCATCAAGCGCGTGCGCGACCTGTTCGGCTTCCCGGCAGATCCAAAACCCGAGCAGCCAAGCCACCAGCCCCTATCAACCATCGAATACATCGCGCAGCAATGCCTGCGAGATCCAGACCAGGCTATCGACTACCTGCAAAACCAGCGCGGCATCGATGCCGACACCATAAAAACCGCTATCGCCAGACGCACCCTCGGGTTCTCGTCCTGGACATCAACCAGCAAACAGCCGGGGCAACTTGGCTATGGCGGCCCGGCCATAGCCACCATCTGCCGCAGCCTGACCACCAGCGCCGTACTGGGCGTGGACTACCGCTACCTGGACCCAGCCCTCAACGGCGACCTGAAAACCAAATCACAGGGCGAAAAAAGCGGGGTAATCTGGACATCCTGCAAACACCGACTGGAGCGCGCCCACACCGTCGTCATCGTAGAGAGCGCCATCAACGCCCTAACCGTCGAAACCATCGCCCAGCAAACCGGCCGGCTCAAGGGCTGGGCTGCCGTGGCCATACGCGGCACCAACAACCAGGACATCGATTGGGCACCGCTGCGCGGTAAGCGCGTCGTGCTCTGCCTGGATAACGACAAGCCCATCACCAGCGGCCCAAAAGCTGGCGAGCGGCCCGGGCTAGTCGCCGCCTGGCGTGTAGTAGACCAGCTCACCGGCATGAACATCCCCGCCATGCTGGTAGACCAGGCACCCTGGGAAGACATCAACGACATCAACGACCACCTGCGAGAGAAAGGTCCGGACCTCACCCGACAGGCGCTGGAAACCCTCGAACCCTGGTTAATCCCCGGACTGCCGGGCACCACCGAGCAGCCAGGCAAAAAACGGTTATTCCTGCCCGCGCACGACTTCGCCATCTACTGGAAATACCGCGTCAAAGCCGACTTCACCAGCATGGTCAAAGAAGTCTCAGACGAAGAAGGCGAGCGCACCCTGCGCTACGAAGACATCTGCGGTTTTCGCCTGGCAGCGCTGTCCCGCATCACCGTTGCCAGCGCCCAGGCCACCATGACCGGCGAACCAGACACACAACCCAACATCGTCTTTGCCGCCTCCGTGCAAATCCCCCGCCACGGCAACACCCTGCTCCGGCGAGTCATGTCAGACGACGGCCTGCACAACCTCACCAACTGGAACAAATTCGGCCCGGTGTTTCGCCCCCAGCAGTTCAGCCGCATGCTCGCCATCTGGGAACGCGGCACCGACCTCGGCGCACGCAACGCCGCCAACTTCGTCGGCCTCTGCTACCGAGACAGCCGGCCCGCCATCAACGAAGGGCCGGACAGCTATTTCAGCGAACCCGACAAACAGTGCCCCTACCACAACCTGCAATTTCCTCGCGGGCCAATCAGCGACGCAGCACACGTCATATCCGCCTACCAGAACACCTTCAAAAGCAACGCCGCATCCCTGCTGCTCTGCTGGGCCCTGGGCGGACACCTCAAAGCGCTGCTCGGATTCTGGCCACACATGGTGCTGCAGGCCGACAAAGGGGCGGGCAAATCCACACTGATCAAGCGACTGGAGCGCACCATCGGCTTTACCATGTTCTCCGGCCAAAGCCTCGGCACAGAGTTCCGCCTTATCACTTCCGTTTCTCACACATCGCACCCCGTCGGCTGGGAAGAACTCTCTGCGAGACGACAGGACATCATCGACAAAGCCGTCGCCCTGCTGCAGGAAACCTACCAGTTCACCGTCACCCGGCGCGGCGCCGACATGACCGAATACCTACTGTGCGCCCCGGTGCTGCTGGCAGGCGAAGACGTGCCCGTCGACAGCCTGCTCGGCAAAGTCGTCCGCACCCAGCTCAGCGGCCGGCGCGGAAACCTGCTGCCAGAAACCCTCCCCCGCTTCCCGGTCCGCGAATGGCTGCAATGGCTGTCAACACTGGACCCTCAGCGCGTCCGCCAACGGTACAACACAGCCTGCGAAAAACTCCGCAGCAGATCCGCAGCCAGTCACAACGACGACGGCGGCGCGCGCATGGTCGTCAACTATGCGGCGCTGGCCACCGCCTGGCGTTTGCTCTGTGAGTTTGCCGGCCTACCCGTAGACCACGGCGACCTGCCAGACGACCTCGTCACCGAAATGAACAGCCATGTGCTCGAATCCCGTGCCGCCAGAGAGCCGTGGGTATGGATCCTCGAAGTCGTCCTGGGCGAGATCGATCGCGGCCAGTTCAGCGCACCCTACAAATTCGAACAGAGCGACGACGGCACCGAAACCCTGCTGCTATTCCGCGCCACCCACTGCATGCAGCACCTCTCACAAAATAACGCACTGCGCGCCAAATACGACGCACTGCCCGTGAAATCAGCCCGGGTATTCCACGACCAAATGAAGCGCGCCGGGATAATCGCCCTCGACGACGTAGAGCGCACTATCAGCCGCAGCCGGGTCGCCCACCTGCACGCCATCAGCCTCAACAAACTGCGCGAATACGGCCTCACCGTATCCGTGCCAGACAATAACTAAGGAGCAAACCATGGCCGATATAGCCGACATCGCCAGCGAACGCACAGAACAAACCCTGCAGGGCCTACTGGCCGGGCGGGTCCAGTTTGGCGGCACCAGCGAAACCCACTGCCTCCAATGCACCACCGAAATCCCACAGCGCAGGCAAGAACTGCTGCCAGGCGTCAGCCTCTGCGTCGACTGCCAACAACTCAAAGAGGAAAAAACCCCATGACCCTACAAAACCCCTTTGCCCGCGAAACCCACAACGGACTGCCCACACAGGTGTGCTCAGCCGAAGAGCGGATCCGCGACACAAAAACATTCACCATGAAACAGTGCCGAGACGCACAGTGCATCGCTGGCCTGCAAAAATCCGTAGTGCAAGCCATCAACCGGCGCATACGGCAACTCAAAACCCTCGAACAACCCGTGGCAGAAATCCTCCAGGGCAACCCCCTCGTCGAGTGCTGCCGCTGCCGACACAAACACCACCTCGAGCAACGCAACATGCGCGCCAGAGAACACCGCGACCGCTGCCCTCGCTGCCGCGCCGAAACCTGGACCCGGGCCGAAGAGCAGCCCGACATCTTCGCGGGGGGAGCCAACACATGAACACCGGCGAGTGGATTTTGCACATCCCCATGAAGGGAACCGTCAAATACTGGGAGCCGTGGATCTTCTGCGACCTTTGTGGCTGGTCCTGCATTGGCCAGCCAGCGGCTGCGCCGCACCACTTCTGCCACCGCCACAAACTAAAAGACATCCAGCGATTCCTGGACGGGGATCTGCCGGGATACGAGCAACTTGAAAACATGGAGCCAACCCCGAATGAGAAAATGTCTTATCAAAATGACTCGCAAAAAGCCCATGAAGCAGATTGATGTCCAGGGAAAACCCTACCTGCAGCGCTACTATTTGGGATCTCTAGCCGGGGTCCAGTTCTGGCTTCACCGTTTTCTGTCCGCCGATGGAGACCGGCACCACCACAACCACCCATGGCGGGCCCTAAGCATTGTGCTCGCTGGACGCTACACCGAGCACCTGCTCTCTGGCCAAAACCTGACCACCCGATCGCGCCGCCCTTTGGGTATGCCCGCGATTATCGGCCGCAACCGAACTCACCGGATAGGCTGGATCAAACCAGAAACCTGGACCCTGATGATTGTCGGGCCGAGGCGGTTCCCTTTTTGGAGCTTCATCAACACCGATGGATCCAAGGAGCGCGTAGCAACAAGCGCACGGGACTGGTGGCGGTACTGTGGCACCCGGCCGGACAGATGAACACCCCGACAAACTCTGGAGTCGTTATGGACACAAAAAAAATTTTGATTGAAGTGGCTGACTACATTGACAGCCAAGCAGAGGCTTTAAAAGAGAGCCACAGCATACCAGGCACGGGAATAATCGATTGCCCGGAAACACTGAAAACCTACAGCCACGAGAAACACCTGGCTGTAAAAGTACGCCAGATTGCACTGGACCTATCACCGGATGGTTATGTTGCAGTTCCGGTTGCAGAGCTTGAAAGGCTGGAGCAATCACGGCGGGATATTTTTACCCACCTCCAGGAACACGTTGGCAGCTTAATGCTGTTAGAGCTTACCGGTCAGGTGTTTAAGGTTGCTAATCGGAAACAATGGGATTAGCGCCATAACCCGGAGGTAACGAGCGAATGAAGCCAGGCGTAATGAGTCGCGTTGACCGGTTTGTTATCAGTCTTTTCTGTCGGCATCTCTGGGAAGGCCAGCTGATATTAAGTGTTGGGAAAAAAACGCATCACGATATGCGCACTTGCTGTAAGTGTGGGAAGTCAGAAACCGTATTCGCTGGTACCCGCGCAGAGTGGTACGCCCATCATGGGTATAACTGATAACCGCTGCAACAGGGGCGGCGCTTTTCAGCCGTCCCGCGCAGCGTACTGATTGCAATTGTTAAGCGGCGACCCGCTACGGAGTAATAAAAATGCATGAAATGTACAGAAAAATTGATGGGTGGGATGACCGGCTGGAGCGTTGCCCTTTTTGCGGATATGCCGCAGAAATGTGGGAGTACGAACCAACGCCAGAGTATTACCAGAAAGTGGTTATGTGCGCCAACGGCGGTGATGGGCAAGACGAACCGGAGTGCCCAATGTATATGCCGCCAGAGGGCTTTTACCGGGCAACCAAGGTTGACGCTGCGGAAGCCTGGAATAAACGAATAGCCGCTTAACCCTGAGCACACGGGCAAGTGAAGCGCAGCGTAACGCAGTCCGCGTGCTGTGAGTTGTTAGGTTTTTAAATTTAGGAGATTGACATGAACACAGTAACAATTGAAGAAATCATGGCACGCCAAGAAGCTGAGCGAGAGGGTGTGCTTAGCAATTCTGATCGCGGGAAATCAGCATACGCGCTGGCAAGTATGGCACTCGAACACGGAAGCAGCAGCGCCCACGCAGCCGCTAGCTTGCTGATTGCAATGGAAGACGGCAAGGCTTTTGATTTTAAATGCTTGCTCACCTTTGATTCTGAAAACCGAGCCCACGCAGATTTAGTGATGCTTGGATACAAACCTCACGAGCTATGGCCTTCGGAATGGATGAACGAGGCGGGCTATCACGGCATCGACATAATGGACAGCTTGCGCGACAAATGGGCAGATAGTGAAACCTAACCCAGAACTAAACGGGCGCGAAGCGCTCCGAATTTGAGTGAATTGTTATGGCTACACATGGTGATTTAACGGTAGGGCAGCTAAAGCACTATTTAAGTGCGTATGAAGATGACACGCGCGTTGTGCTTGGCAAAGAGGGTACATCGGAGGTGCACTGGGACTGCCACGCAAACAGCTATTACCCGCCAGGTCATGAAGAAAAGTGGCCACTGGTGGTGATTGATGTTGGAGACAACAAGTAGCCATAACCCGGAGGTAAAACGTGAACGAAGCGAAGTGTAGTGAATCGGATTTGACCGACTTGTTATCTGGCCCCTACAAGGTGATTAGTGAATCAGACCAGAGAACCGTAAGGATGCTAGAGAATTTGATAGCAAATATCGAGGCAGGAAATGTTACAACATTGGATCGCAGCGGAGTGGAAACAGGCAACGATACTGCCGAGCTGACCTTGATCTTGCATGGTCGCCCTGACCTCAATTTGGCCAGATAACAGTCCTGTTCGCTGGCCGAAGGTCCAGCGCAACGGGGTGTTATAGACAATAATCTTATCGAGGAAAAATGGGATCATGAGCGCACAGTGGGTTCTCTCTCGCATCATCGAGCGGGACGTCGGTTACACCGAAAAAGCCCTCGAGGGCAAACGGCAATCTGGTGCCTGGCTGGAGGGCAAACACTGGCGTAAAGCGCCGGACGGCAGAATCGCTTACAATCTCCCGCTGATACAAGAGTGGATGGCAGGAAATGATAACAGCAGCGCCAGAGGGAGTAGAAATCCGCAATGACTCAATCCGGATCTCATTTGTGTATCGGGGCCAGCGCTGCCGTGAAACCCTGCGCGGCCTCGATCCAACCAAAGCCAACATCCGCTACGCCGAGCAAAAACGGGCCTCAATACTCTACGAAATAGCCCGAGGCCAGTTCGACTACGCCAGCCACTTCCCGCACTCAAAACGTGCGGGCTTTTTTTCAGCTGCCAAGCCAGACAAACCCATCGGTCAGGCGCTCGACGAATACCTCCGGGTCAAACAAACAACCGTGGCCACCAGTACCCTGCGCGGCTACAAATCAAAAGCCGACACCCACATCCGCCCCAAATGGGACAACCGCACCTTCCGTACCGTCGCGCAATCCGAGATCGACGAATGGATAGCCGTAGACCTGGTAGGGCTGAAAAACAAAACCATCAACGAAGTCCTGGTAGTTTTCCGCGCCCTTTGGCAGACCGCCAAAAAAGACAAAATCATCACCGAGCTGCCCGACATCGACAACCTGGCCACAGACATCGACCCACCGGACCCGTTCACCAGGGCCGAGATAGAACGAATAGCCACCACAAAAACAGCGCGGCGCAACGAACACCACGCGATCATCTTTGACATCTGGTCAGGCCTGCGCGCGTCCGAACTGATCGCCCTGGGCTGGGATGATATCGATCTCGAATCCTGGGAAATCGACGTATGTCGCGCCAGAGTCAGAGAACAGTATAAGCGCCCAAAAACCAAAGCCGGCCGCCGCACAGTTGAACTCATAACCCCCGCCATCGATATACTAAAGCGACAGAAGGCAATCACCTACATGCTGCCAGCCATCACCATCAACGTGATGCAGACAGACAACAAAACCATCAAAAAAGAAAAGTGGCGACCAGTGTTCATCAACACCAACACCGGCAAACCCATCCCCTCAGACAACTACCTGAGACAGTGGTTTTTTAGCTACCACCTGAAAAAAGCCAAAGTGCGCTACCGTGGACCAAAGCACTGCCGCGACACCTACGCCAGCCAAATGCTAACCCTCGGCATGCCAAAAGAATGGATCGCCAGGCAAATGGGCCACGCATCAGTGAGAACACTCGAAACCCGATACGCCAAATGGATTAAAGAAGACCAGCTGCCGCTGGCATCGATGGCATCAAAACTACTCGGATACGAGAAAGAAAGCACAGACCAGGGCGACCTTGCGCCCCATCTGCGCCCCATCAAAAAATAAAGAAGCAACTTTTTCTTTATAAATCAATGCCATAAATGGCGGTGAGGGAGGGATTCGAACCCTCGATAGGGGATTAGCCTATACTCCCTTAGCAGGGGAGCGCCTTCAGCCACTCGGCCACCTCACCATACTATTGAAACGACGATAAATGCCGCCTCGCAAAAGTGGCGGCATGATAACATACCAAATGGAAAATCAAAGCGGGCAAGGGTTATTGATCTTCGTCTTTTTCCTGCTGAATCCGCTGGTAAATCTCTTCCCTGTGAACGGAAACTTCTTTGGGTGCATCCACACCCAGACGTACCTGATTGCCCTTGACTCCGAGCACGGTGACACTGACATCGTCACCAATAATGAGGGTTTCCCCGACGCGACGCGTGAGAATTAACATGGTTTAGCTCCTGTATACTGCCAAATACCAACGTCTATGCTGGCTTTCCTGGTTTAACCACGCATTGTTATTGTTATTCAGCGGGCCACCTCCCTGATGGATAATGCTTCCACAGTCGGGCAGGCGGAACTATACCAACCATTCCATATTGCGGTAAATAGTCTTTTGCTCACTCTTCCCTGTCAGACTCTTCCAGCTCGAAGGCACTGTGCAGAGCACGCACAGCCAACTCGAGATATTTTTCATCAATAACGACGGTAATTTTAATTTCCGAAGTACTGATCATCTGAATGTTGATATTTTCCTGCGCCAGCGCTTCAAACATCTTGGCGGCGACACCCGCATGGGAACGCATGCCGACGCCAACCAGAGCAAGCTTGGCAATGCTGGCATTGGTATCTACTTGCGTGGCACCCAGTTCTACAGCAATACGCTCAAGGATATCTTTCGCTTTTGCCAGCTCATTGCGATGGACGGTAAACGTCAGGGATGCGGTATTGTCATGTGCCACATTCTGCACAATCACATCGACCTCAATATTCGCGCGACCCACTGCGCCAAGGACTTTGGAGGCTATCCCGGGCACGTCGGGGATACCGCGGATGGTCAGCTTGGCTTCATCGCGGTTAAATGCGATGCCAGAAACAACCGGTTTTTCCATATCGTCGTCGTCCTCCAGGGTAATCAATGTACCGGGGCCATCCTCAAAGCTGGATAGCACCCGTAGCGGGACTTTGTATTTTCCGGCAAACTCAACCGAACGTATCTGCAATACCTTGGACCCCTGGCTGGCCATCTCCAGCATTTCTTCAAAGGTGATTCGGTCGAGTCGTCGCGCATTGGCGACCACCCGGGGATCGGTGGTGTAAACACCGTCCACATCGGTATAAATCTGGCACTCGTCTGCTTTCAGGGCTGCGGCGAGAGCCACTGCGGTTGTATCGGAACCACCGCGGCCCAACGTTGTAATATTGCCATTGTCATCGACGCCCTGAAAACCGGCCACCACGACCACCCGGCCAGCCGAGAGATCCTGCTGCATACGGTGCGCATCAATTTCCTGAATGCGAGCCTTGGAATGGGCATCATCCGTGAGGATACGCACCTGACCACCGGTATAGGAGCGAGCATCACAACCCAGCTTATGAAGGGCGATGGTCAGCAGCGCAATGGTGACCTGCTCACCCGTGGAAACCAGAACATCCATCTCTCTCGCATTGGGTTCGGCCTCGATCTCTCTGGCCAACCCAATCAGGCGATTGGTTTCGCCACTCATGGCAGAAACCACCACCACCACGCTGTCACCGCGATTGCGGAAAGCATGGACTTTCTCGGCGACCGCCTGAATACGCTCTATGGTGCCGACCGATGTGCCACCGTATTTTTGAACAATCAGACTCATGACAACTCTACAGTTCTTGCCGCCGGAAATGGGCGGCAATTAAACACCAAATAATTGACAAAGTTAACAGGTAATATGGCGCGCAAGCACTCAGCTGGAAAGCTGTTGCTGCACCCACTCGCCCGCAGATTTCAAGGCCGCCGGGAGCGCCTGAACATCCGTGCCACCACCCTGCGCCATGTCCGGACGACCACCACCTTTTCCACCCAAATCAACGGCGACACGCTGCACCAGGTCGCCTGCTTTCAGACGACCCGTCACCTCAGACGTCACACCGGCAACCAGCGCTACCTTGTCGTCGTTCACCGCAGCCAGCAGAATGACCGAAGCCCCCAGCTTGTTCTTCAGTTGATCCACGGTATCGCGCAGGGATTTCGGATCTGCACCCTTGATATCAGCCAGCAAAACCTGAACACCATTGACCGTTATCGCCTGATCGACCAGGTCGCTACCCGCGCTACTGGCCAAGCGGCCCTTCAGTTGGGCATTTTCCTTTTCCAGCGCTTTCATTTCCACGCAGAGCGCTCCCACCTTTTGAACGGCATTCGCCGGACGGGCTTTGACGAGCTCGGCAATGTGTTCCAACTGGGCTTCCCGCTCATCTAGGTAAGCCAGCGCCTGTGCGCCGGTCACGGCTTCAATACGGCGCACTCCGGAGGCGATACCGGTTTCACTGACGATCCTGAGCAAACCGATGTCGCCGGTGCGCAGCACGTGGGTTCCGCCACAGAGCTCGACAGAAAAGTCATCCCCCATGGTCAGGACACGAACCTGATCACCGTATTTCTCACCAAACAGGGCCATCGCACCTTTCTGTCTGGCTGTCTCCATATCGCAGATTTCTGTTTGTACGGGACTGTTGATGCGAATTTCTTCGTTGACCCGCCGTTCAATGGCCTTCAGCTGTTTTGCGTCGACCGCCTCGGGATGACTGAAATCAAAACGCAGCCGCTGGCTGTCCACCAGCGAGCCTTTCTGGGTGACGTGATCGCCGAGAATTTCTCGCAGTGCGGCGTGTAACAGGTGAGTGGCAGAGTGGTTGAGCGCAGTCGCAGCGCGCACCGCATTATCGACCCGGGCTTCCAGTGGTTGCCCTTCAGTGATCGAACCCGACAACAACGTACCAATGTGCAGATAGTGGCTGCCCTGTTTCTGACAATCGCGCACTTCAAACTCGACACCATCGGCGAGCAGGTAACCGCTATCGCCGGCCTGACCGCCGGACTCGGCATAGAAAGGGGTCTGATCAAGCACGACGATGCCCTCCTCTCCGGCAGAAAGCTGACTGACCGGAGCCCCTTCCCTGAGCAACGCCCGAACCTCACTTGTACCGGCGAGGTTGTCGTACCCGATAAAGGTTGTGGCGCCATCCAAGGCCAGCGAATGACTATAATCCACCTTGAAGGCACCGGCGCTACGCGCCCGTTGGCGCTGCTGCTCCATGGCTGCTTCATAACTGGCCATATCCAGCGACAATCCGCGCTCCCGGGCGATGTCATTGGTCAGGTCCACCGGGAAACCAAACGTGTCGTACAGGGTAAAGATCAGCTCTCCCGGAATCACATTACCCTGCAAATCATTGAGGGCCGATTCAAGCAGAGCCATACCTTTATCCAGGGTTTTTTCAAACTGCCGCTCTTCCGCCAGCAATACCTTCTCCACCTGAGCCTGGGCTTTGGCCAGTTCCGGGTAGGCATCGCCCATTTCGGCGACCAGCGCCGCCACCAGCTTGTGGAAAAAAAGGTTTGTCTGACCCAGTTTATGGCCATGGCGAACGGCGCGGCGAATAATCCGTCGCAGTACGTAGCCACGCCCCTCGTTGGCCGGAAGCACACCGTCCACGATCAGAAAACTGCAGGAGCGAATGTGGTCAGCAATGACTCTCAACGACTTGTTTTCCAGGTCACGGGTGCCAGTCACCTCTGCGGCCGCCCTCAATAAAGCCTGGAACAGATCGATGTCGTAGTTGCTGTGAACACCCTGCATCACAGCAGCGATGCGCTCCAGCCCCATGCCGGTATCGATGGAGGGTTTCGGCAGTGGTGTCTGCTGCCCGTCGGCACTGCGCTCAAACTGCATGAAAACCAGATTCCAGATTTCGATATAGCGATCCAGATCGTCATTTTCGCTGCCGGGGGGGCCGCCGGGTACGTCCGGGCCATGGTCGTAGAAAATTTCCGAACTCGGTCCACAGGGGCCGGTGTCGCCCATCTGCCAGAAGTTATCTTCGTCGAGGCGGGAGAATCGTTCAGGGCTGACAGCCACCTCGTTCAGCCAGATGTCCGCCGCCTCATCGTCGGAGACATGCACGGTGATCCACAGACGTTCTTGCGGCAGCCCGAGCACCTCAGTGAGGAACGTCCATGCAAAGCGGATGGCATCGTGCTTGAAATAATCGCCAAAACTGAAGTTGCCCAGCATTTCGAAAAAGGTGTGGTGCCGCGCCGTATAGCCTACGTTTTCCAGATCATTGTGTTTCCCCCCCGCCCGGACGCAGCGCTGCGAAGAAGCGGCACGACTGTATGGCCGCTGCTCGACACCCAGAAAAACATCCTTGAACTGCACCATGCCGGCATTGGTAAACAGCAACGTTGGGTCGTTGTCGGGCACCAGGCTGCTACTGGGCACAACAGCGTGCCCCTGGCTGGCAAAATACTTCAGGAAAGCATCACGTATTTCAGCACTTTTCATAAACAAGCAGGTTCCATAACCCTGAACGGGGTCGGTTAATCAATCGTGTGTCCGGCAATCGTCAGAATCCGAGTTCAGCCTCGGAAAATGCTTTATTGCCAAGAATATGCAAATGGAGATGAAACACCGTCTGGCCAGCTCCTTCGCCATTGTTAATCACTACCCTGAAGGCATCACCAATACCGGCTTTGCGTGCAATTTCCCCCACCGCCAGCATGAGATGACCGAGGATTTTCTGATCCTCCGGAGAGGCATCGACCAATCGGGGAATCGGTTTCCGTGGAATCACCAGCAGATGCGTAGGCGCCTTGGGGGCAACGTCCTTGATGGCGATACAGAGCTCATCTTCATAGACGATGTCGGCAGGAATGTCACCCTTGATAATTCGGCTGAAGATGGTTTCTTCTGACATGGTTTGTTGACCTCCGACTAGTGAGTGTCACCGAGTTTTTCGTCGGTGCTGAGTGGGCGGGCCTCACTTTCCAGCATCACCGGGATACCATCGCGGATCGGGTAGGCCAGACCGCTGGCGCGGCAGACAAGCTCGTCTTTTTCCCTGTCATATTCCAGTGATCCCTTACTCACCGGGCAGACCAGGATACTGAGTAGTTTTTTATCAATCATCACGAATCCGGAGCGTAGCGAAAGTTGCAAGGAGGAAGTTTAAGGGAAAGGCGGCCCCAAGACTACGCCTGCAGTATCGGGATTCAGTATCCGGTTACATTACTTTGCTGCGGGAAACTGTTCCAGCACCAGCGCCGGATCGAGACGGACCTCGAACCAGTTGATCCGCCAGTCCAGATGCGGGCCGGTGGCACGACCGGTCGCTCCGACGCGGGCAATCGGGTCACCGGGGGCAACTTGCTGCCCCTCTTCAACCAGCAGCTCACTGAGGTGGATGAAGGTGGAACTGATACCGTAACCGTGATCGATCAACAGGGTGCCACCCGAATAAAACATATCGCGGTGCACCAGCGTCACGACACCCGGTGCCGGGGCAAAAACCTCAGTACCGGTGGGGGCAGCGATATCCAGACCGTAGTGAGGATTTCCCGGTGTACCGTTGTACACCCTGCGACTGCCATAGACGCCGGTGATAGGCCCTTCCAGGGGTTTGACAAAGCCTGACAGGAAATCTGTTCGTCGGTCGTCCACGGTTCTCGCCTCACGCACCAGGGTCGCCTCCCGTCGAATTCGCTCCAGCACCTCGGGCGGCGGTGTGACGGTCTTCTGTGGGACACCCTCCACACGCTGCTCGCGATAGACTCTCTGCGCCACAGCGTAACTGTAGGTCACCACCTCATTACCGCCATTGGTGTGGGTGAGCTTGATTTCTGCCGGAGCATCCCGACCAAGCCCAAATACAAACAAGCCCTGATCATCCACCCTGACAGGACGGCCCATGACCTCAACCTGCTCGCCGGGCGTCACCTGGCCGACCAGCATGCCACCCTGCACCAGCTCGCCTTTAAGCTCCAGCGAAAAGGACGCCATCGGCAGCAGACACAGCAGCAGAACAAGCGGCCGACGACACAGGGACAGACATCTCAATAACATGATCGACTCGTGTTGGGTTAGCAGTAATGACAATATCAGGGATAGGGTTCGAGCGATTCAACCTTACACCGATCACCGGTTTGTAGCACTCTGATTGAGTGGGAATCCGCACAAAATTTATCATTTTGCGCCGTGTGAACGAAACCGTATTGTTCGACACCCTGGCAGTCGCCATGGAAACGCATCAGCACTTTTTTGCCACCGGCCAACTCAAGTACCGCCGCGTGGGAATTCAGCACGTAAAAATAATGGACCAGCTTACTGTTCAGGCAACCATCCACAATCCCCCAGAGCGCCAGTTCGGCATCAGTAACCATTTCCGATTTTGCCTTCTGTCCGGTTTTCGAGACACCATACCGGGGCCACTCCTCAGCCAGAAGTTGAGGCCCGAAGGCCAGGAAGACCCAGAATATGGTCCAACGCCTCCACGATTTCAATTCAACACCCCAGCTAAAATGGTTCAAACCTGCCTGTTAGATTGTATCCCGGCGCCTCCGTTCCTGAGGTCATGTATTTAATTCTATGGGTGCTATGATAGCCCGTATTCACCTTGGGAGTTCAAGTAGTCGCCATGCACCTCCAGCTGCCCGACTTTTGCCCACCACCCGGCTTGCGCAATGCACATATCCAGAGCTTGCTCAGCAACGCAGGACCCAGACAATGGCTGGTTAACAATCGCTGCCTGGCCATGAGAGCACGCAGCAAGACCTTCCTGCTCAACGGCTCACACGATGGTCAGGCGGTAAAACTGTTGGCAGCATTTGATCGGGCAGATCGCGACAATAATAAACTGGCTGTGTTATTGCACGGCTGGGAGGGGAGCGCAGAGTCCACCTACATACTCTCCGCCGCCCACTATCTTTACCAACGCGGTTTCAATGTGTTGAGACTCAACCTTCGCGACCACGGTGGGAGCCTGCATCTCAACAGCGGGACGTTCAACTCCACCCTGTCCGAGGAGGTTGCCAGTGCCATCATGGATTTTTTGCGGCAACAACCTCACCGCCACTGTTCCCTGGCCGGCTATTCACTGGGGGGCAATTTTGCCCTGCGCATTGCCGCCGATGTCGGCACCGAGATACCACTGTCGTCAGTAGTGGCCATCTGTCCGCCCGTGGATCCTGCACATGCCATGGAACGCATTATGGACGGCCCGGTTTACCGCAACCATTTCTTTGACAAGTGGACCCGTTCACTGGAGAAAAAACTGCATTTTTTCCCCGAGCTGCTGGATGACAAACCACTGCCACATTTCTCATCACTGATCACCCTGAATGACTATTTTGTGCCCACCTTCACTCCATTCAGGGATGCCAGCGAATACTTCTCCGCCTACGCACTGAGCGGCGACAGGTTGTCCAACCTCAACGTGCCGGCCTACCTTATAACAAGTGAGGATGATCCGATTGTGCCGGTGACCGATCTGGAAAAGATTCACCGCCCCGATTCACTCGCGTTTGTGGTGACGGCATTGGGTGGACACTGCGGGTTTGTTGAAAACTACCGGCTGGATTGCTGGATCGATCGCTGTCTGGCTGAAATATTCAACCATCATCCTTTTCAGTACCAGTAAAGCAGGCCTGAATCTGTTCAGCACTGAACCCTCGGTACTGAAGAAAACGGCTGCGCCTGGCGCGCTCGGCAAAACTGGTGCAGGGCTGACGACCATATTTCTTATGCATCACCTGAACGGCCAGTTCAAACCAGTCCTCATCGCAATCGGCAATCGTCTGCTCGGCCAGGAACGTATCGACCCCCCGCTGCTGTAGTGCCTGACGAATCCGATAGGGCCCCTGCCCGCGGTGAATAAGCGCGCGAACATAGGACTCAGCAAAACGCTGGTCAGATTGCAGATTGTCCCGCGTCAGCCCCGCCAACACCAGCTCTACCAGCGGGGCGTGCTCGGGAAACTTCTCCACCAGCTTGGCCTGCAATTCATGGGCGGAGTGCTCACGACGGGCCAGCAGATCCATGGCCCGGTGGCGAATCAAACGCTGCGGGTCCAATTCGGCGGGTTTCTTCAAGGCGACCGCTCCTCCGGCGGCAGCGCAACCGGCGGCTCGGCATCCGGAACGGTCCGGGCGACGGGCTTCTCGACAATGCCCAGCCACTCACCAATCTTGCGAAAAATCTTTTTAATCAGTCGCCATAACTTCGGCAACAACCAGATCACCAGCGCAATAAACAGTACCATCAGACAGAGGAACAATACCGGGTGATTAAACATTGTCCACAGCCCTCCCAACACCAGCAGGTCTTCACTGATGGATGCGGTCCAGTTGCTGACGGGTTCAGGAGACGTATTGATCACCGCCCGGGTGGAGGCCTTGGTGAGATGGCTGGCACCGGCCAGAGTACCCCCCATCAACCCCGCCGCAATTTCCAGCGCCGGCGTGACATCGCCCACCGCCCCCGCAGCCAGCATGGCCCCGGCGGGTATGCGGATGAAGGTATGCAGGGTATCCCAGCCGGTATCCACCCCTGGTACTTTGTCCGCAATAAATTCAATCACATACATGACGCCGGCGGCCATGATCACCATCGGACTCTGCACCACGGCCAGCTCCGCGGGCAACTGGATGTTACCGGTCGCTCCCGCTATGCCCAATACCAGTACCAGCGCATACAGATTGATGCCACTGGCCCAGCCAACGCCTGCCGTCAGGGCAATCACGCTGATCAGTTCCTGATAACTATCCATTGATCTACTCCTGCCGGACGAATCCGGTGACTATTTCATTGGTAAAAGCACTGCCCGGTCGACCCAGCGGTCAACGCCGAAATGGTATTAACAACAGGGACCAAAACCCCTCATCCTTTGCCTGATCCACACCAATCGGCATGGCCGGTTCGCGAACCTTGTCCGACCGACTGGCAAACAGGCGATCCCAGAAGCTGAATATAGCCCCATAATTACTGTCCGTGTCGCGCTGGTCAATATGGTGGTGCACCCAATGAATAGAGGGTGTCACGATCACCCACGAGAGCCACTTCTCCAGATTCGCGGGCAGCCGGATATTCGAATGGTGAAAACCCGCCATTGCCAGCACCAGGGATTCAAAAAGAATTACCGAGAGCAACGGGAACCCGATCAGCAGAATAACGGCACCACGCACCAGTGCCGACAACACCACCTCACCGAAATGAAACCGCACAGCTGACGTCACGTCCAGCCACTGGTCGAGGTGATGAACCCGATGAAAACGCCATAGCAGGGGCAGGCGGTGATTGGCACGGTGCCACCAGTAAATCCACAGATCCAGCAACAGGATATCCAATGCAATGCCCCAGCCGTCCTCCGGCCAAACAGTTCGCCAATCCGCCGCGCTCTGGTTCACGGCAAACAGCGTAATAGGCAAGACAATCAGCGGCGATAGGGCACTGTTACAGAGCCACAGCGAGAGATTTTTACCGAGCCGACGGGGAGTGGCAATGGCACCGGGCCGTTGCGCAGCAGGCCATTTGCGTTCAGATACGAATAAAAGCATCAGAAACCCGAGCACCAGAATACTTTTGTAGAGAACCAGTTCTGATATATCCATCAATCGTTTTACCGCCCCCTCAGGGAACCTTTCCGGAAAGTCGCGAGCGCACCCCTCACCATCAGACTGATATTGAATCAGGAAATCCAGATGGCCACAAAAAAACCGCATCAGGTTCCGGATGCGGTTTTTTTACCTCCTGCGACCAGCTGTTCACAGCGGTCAGTTTTGAATCTCTTCCGTTTCTGCAGGATCCGCTGGCAGCTCCTGTTTTGGAGGCTTGGCCGGGGCCATTAACTGCTGACGGATTTTCTGTTCAACCTCAGCGGCAATTTCCGGATTTTCCTTCAAATACTCGCAGGCATTCGCCTTTCCCTGTCCAATTTTGGTGCCGTTATAGGCATACCAGGCACCTGCCTTGTCAATCAGGCCACACTTGACCCCCAGATCGACCACTTCACCCAGATGGTTGATGCCCGCACCGTATAAAATCTGGAATTCACACTGCTTGAACGGAGGAGATACCTTGTTTTTAACCACCTTCACGCGGGTTTCATTACCCACCACTTCTTCGCCTTCCTTGACGGCACCGATACGCCGAATATCCAGTCGCACCGAGGAGTAAAATTTAAGGGCATTACCGCCCGTGGTGGTTTCCGGATTGCCAAACATCACCCCGATCTTCATTCTGATCTGGTTAATAAAGATCACCAGACAGTTGGCCTGCTTGATATTGCTGGTCAGCTTGCGCAGTGCCTGGGACATCAAACGGGCCTGCAAGCCCACATGGTGATCACCCATTTCACCTTCGATTTCTGCACGTGGCGTCAGGGCCGCCACCGAATCCACCACCAGCACATCAATGGCCCCTGAACGCACCAGCATATCGGTGACTTCCAGAGCCTGTTCCCCGGTATCCGGCTGGGAGACAATCAGGTCGTCCACATTGACACCCAGTTTTTCGGCGTAGTCGGGATCCAGCGCATGTTCCGCATCCACAAAAGCACAGGTGCCGCCTTTCTTTTGCGCCTCGGCAATCACCTGAAGCGTCAACGTGGTTTTACCGGAGGATTCCGGCCCATAAATTTCCACCACACGACCTTTCGGCAGACCACCGATGCCCAATGCGATATCCAGACCCAGCGACCCGGTTGAGATAGATGGCATGACCACATGCTCCCGGTCGCCCATCCGCATGACAGTTCCCTTGCCAAATTGCCGCTCGATCTGACCGAGCGCCGCCTGCAGCGCTTTTTCCTTGTTTGGATCCATGAAAGGTCTCCTTTGCTATCTATGTAGATTTGCTATCTGTGTAGAGAATGGCGCTAGCTTAACGCAACGCAAAACCACTGTATAGTCATACAGTATTTAATTATCCAGCAACTCAATCAACCCCAGCAACGCCTGCTGCACTGCGGCCGTTCTCACCGCCGCCCGGTCACCGGAAAATCTGAAACAGCGGGCGACCGGAGAACCATCGCGCAGCATCCAGCAAAACCAGACCGTCCCCACTGGCTTCGCCTCGGTGCCGCCATCCGGCCCCGCCACACCGCTCACCGCCACACTGATATCGGCACCGGCGAGGGACAGGACAGCCCGTGCCATGTCGATGACCACCGCCTCACTGACCGCACCCTCAGCGGCGAGCACGTCGGGGGACAACCCCAGCAACTGCTGCTTGGCACTGTTGGCGTAGGTCACCAGCCCCAGCTGGAACCATTCGGAACTGCCGGGAATCCCGGTGATGGCACTGGCGACGCCGCCACCGGTACAGGATTCCGCGCAGGTAACCGTGGCACGGCGATTGAGCAACAGCTCTCCCAGCCGGGCCGACAGCGAAACCGTTTGATTATCCATGCCGACAACTTACTGCAACTGATCTGCTGATTAAAGAGGCGATGCAAATACCCTTATTTGAAGGTAATGGTAACCTGTGTTTCATAGTGATAGGTGCCGGGAAACAGATCAATCAGATTCACCTGTTCGATCCGGTAATCACCGCCCAACAACTGCAGATCGCGCACCATGGTGGGGGCACTGCAACTGACGTAAATCAGTTTTTTGGGCCGATAGGCTTTCACCCATTGTGCCAGATGGACAAAGCCCTTGCGGGGTGGGTCCACCAGCAGCACATCAAACCGGGTGTGCTCGGTGCGCGCCCTGAAAGCCCGCAACGCCGTGTCGGAAAAAAGATCCAGGTGAATAAAGCTCAGTTCTTCCTTCAGCTTCGCCCGCTCCGGAGCGTAGTCCACCATCACCCGCTCGATACCGGGGTGCTCCGGCAGAATCAAATCTGACAGGTTGCCCTCTCCGGAGAACAGATCCAGCAACGTCCTGACCTCAAGATCGTCCAACTGGGCTCTTACGGTCTCACGCAGCACCTCATTCATGGCCCCGTTGACCTGGGTAAAACCGCCGTGGGCATAGGGTTGATCCCATTGCACACTGACACCGTCATCGGTCAGATACAGCTCACAGTGCCCCTGACCCTGGTGATCTTCAGTCCAGTTTTTATCCTGGTAGAGGCTGTCAAAGGTCTCGCGAAGTCGCTCATCAATCACCTGGCAGTGCGGAATTTCCAGCACAGCATCGGTGACCGGGTCGATCATACCCAGATACTTGTGACGGTAGTGCAACTGCATGCGATTGCGGTAGCCCAGCCGCTGCTCGGCAGGTGCCACGCGAATGTCGGGGGTCTCCACACTGAGCCGCTTGAGATGATCCGCCAGAGCATTGCGCTTGTAGGTCAGTTCGCTTTCATAATCCGTGTGCAGAAAGTGACAGCCGGAGCACTGCTCAAAATGCTCGCAGGCCGACGCAATACGGTTTTCAGCAGTGCTGGCAAGGCTGTCCAGCCGGGCAAACAGCACCCCCTTGCTGGCACGGGTAATGGTTGCAGAACCCTGTTCACCGGGCAACGTCTTGGCAATGAAACAGGGTTTGTTGTCAATCTTTGCCACCCCCTGCCCCATCGGGTCGATGCTCTCGATCAGGAATTCAATCGGGCGGCTTGGCGATTGCCGTCTGGCTTTGGGGTGAGGTCTTCTGGGTTTCAATGGGATTCCTTAAATCAGACTGCCGACGGACGAACTGGCCGACGCTAAAACAGCCTTCAAGTATGCCCTAGTTTTACAGCCATTGGGATTTCTCAATGGCTCCACTGCATTCTCGAAATCAGTGAACAGAATCTGCGTCGTCACTTGCAACGTATCAAAAGGCAGCAGCACTGAACAATCGATCAATCAGCGACGAACAGCCGGGCCGGGCCCGCCGGGACGATACCGGTGGGATTGATGGTTTTGTGGCTGCCATAGTAATGCTTTTTAATGTGATCCAGGTTGACGGTTTCTGCGACACCGGGGGTTTTGTATAACCGGGCCAGATAGCCGGGTAAATTCGAAAACTCCAGCAGGCGGTTGCGATTGCATTTGAAGTGACCGTGGTAGACCGCATCGAAGCGAACCAGCGTGGTAAACAATCGCCAGTCCGCCTCGGTGACCTGATCTCCCAATAGATAAATCCGACTCGCCAGCCTGTCTTCCACCCAGTCCAGCGCCTTAAAAAGCGCGTCATAGGCCTTTTCGTAGGCGGCCTGGGTCGTGGCAAATCCGGCCCGGTAGACGCCGTTATTAATCTCGTCGTACACCCGCTGATTAATGGCGTCTATTTCCGCGCGCAAAGCCGCAGGGTAAAAATCCAGCTGATTGCCGGTGATCGAGTCAAAAGCACTGTTCAGTATTCGGATAATGTCGGCAGATTCGTTATTGACGATGGTCTGCTGCTGTTTATCCCACAACAACGGCACAGTCACCCGGCCTTCATAGTCAGGGGCCGCTTTCAAATAGAGTTGATAGAGGTAATCCAGCCCGTAGAGATCATCGCCCTCCGCGCTGAACTCCCAACCGTTCTCCAGCATCAGTGGCTCCACCACCGTGACACCAATATGCTCTACCAACCCCTTTAACTGGCGAAAAATCAGCGTCCGATGGGCCCAGGGACACGCCAGCGAAACATACAGGTGATACCGGCCACTGCTGGCGGCAAACCCCCGCTGCCCATCAGGGCCGGGGCCGCCATCCGCCGTAATCCAGTGCCGGAACCGGCTTTCCTGCCGCCTGAACTCCCCGCCGCTGGCCTGGGTGTCATACCACTTGTCCTGCCATGCCCCGTTCACCAACAATCCCATGATGCTCTCCCGAAACCGGTTTCTCGCTGCGTGTGATCAGTAAGCATGGCGCATTAGCCGTGGGCCTGCCAATCCGAAAACATATCTTACTGGGGTTATAAAGATTGAGCATTGCACGTTGCACCGCCAGAACTGACAACATTTCAGAGTGGCATAGTTTCGCGGTCAGTCCCTCCCAATTTGACCCAAAAAATCGACCGGTAACATGGAGCATTATCGGCTGCGCAGCATCGACCATGACAAATGACGGGATGAACTTCCCCGGTATGGTCCCACCGCCACTCCACTTGAATTTCCGTACATCAAAAGTGTTCAATCATGCTGCCCTTTCCAAATCATCTATTACAAATGGATGCTGGTAATGGCTGGCCCAGATTTTCGGAGGAGTAGAGGGTCACACCAATATTGCTCATCTCGTCCTCGCCCCTTGGATAGAGCTGAGAAATCGCATCCGTGACCAGCATGATTTTGAAATCCCGCTCACTGGCCTCGTAGATACTGGTGCGCGGGCAATTGGGGTAGTTACAACCCAAAAATACCAGGGTATTGATGTCTCGTCCTCGCAGGAAACCTTCCAGCCCTGTCTGGTAAAACGCGCCCCACCGGGGCTTGAAAAGAACAAACTCATTGTCACCAATTTCCTGGAGGCCACCCGACAACAACAACGGCGCATTCAAGCGGGTATCTATGTTGGGCTTTAATGATGTAACAAGCTCAGCACCTTCACTTTCCGGTATCGCAATACGGGCGCCACTTTCAACAGCCGCACGGCGGCATAAATCCACATTGGAGCCATCCGGCATGTACAAGCGGATAACATGGATAATCGGTATGCCGCTATCTCGAAAAGACTGAACTACCTTCTTCATTGCCGGAACAGCTTCCAGAGTGCCTGGAATGCGGGCGGGAGCATCATCAAGCACAAAGTCGTTTTGTACATCAATGCTGATCAACGCACTGTGATTAAGGTCGGGGGTTGTGTAGTCCTTCATTATTTTCTCCTGCCTGCACTTGTTATTGTTCAGAATTGCATCCTCGTGATGGTGGTTGCCGTCATGGTCGCTGCTGGTTTTTTCTTGCCATGCTCAGGCCTGTGCAACGCAGTTTCCACCTTTTGACTCCCTACCTAATTTTCCATTTGGAAATCTACTGCGTTTGGGTCAACACCCCTCTTTCCAAAATGATGAATAAAGCCAAAAGAGCAAGAGATTGATGTCGTCAATCTTCCCCCGGCATAAAGATCAGATCTGTCACCCCGAAGTCTACGCCTCGCTGGGACAGCGCCGCTGTCACCTGTCCGCGATGGTGGGTTTGGTGATTGAAGAAATGCACGATAGCCTGAGCGAAGTCCACATTCCGCTCGGTATTGCTCAACAAACTGACATAGTTCAACCGTTCGGGCGGCGGGCATAACGCAAGGCTTTTTGCCCAGGCAATAATGTCCTTGTCAGTTTGCTCACGGGCTTCTCGCAACTGGGGATAATCACCGAACAGCTCCTGCGTCAGGCTTTTCATCGTGACAGCTTCGTTTTTGAATCGGGCCAGCCACATCAGGTCACAGACCAGCAGGTGATTGAGGGTGTGGTAGAGGGAGCCGAAGAACAGGCCGCACTCCGCCTTGCGCTGCTCCTGAGTCAAGGTCGCTGCGGCTGAATACAGCGTATCGTTCATCCACTGATTGTAGCGGGCCATGGTATTGGCATAATTGTCCAAGTCGAAGGTCATGATTTTTCCTCCCTACATTCCTCATCAATCAATATCTGATAAGCAAGTTACAGCCGCTGATACACAGGCCCAGGACACCGGGCGATCTGCCGACCGTCAATAATTTTGACTGGAATCAACCGCGCACCGCTGCCGCAGATAAAACATTCCTCGGCAGTATAAAAATCGTAGCTGGCGATGGACTGTTCGCGAGCCTCCAATCCTGTTGCTTGAAAATCATGCCCAGCATAAATGGCTGCCAGTGCAGCTAAAGGTCGTTTGCTGCTGCCAGCTGCGTAGCCCGCATTAACGACGGATAACTGTAGGTGTTGGCAAAAGTAAACCAGACTTTAATCGTCTACCATGATTACCTAATCCTCCATAAAAATGAATAACCATTGCGCCAATCAACCGCAGAACTCGCCCGTTAACACTGTCTTCGCCAGCCCGCTCAATATCACCCTGGAACCCGACAGTTCCATATCCACCACCCCGCCACGAATCGATGCCTGATAACCCCGCAATGTCCTGTGTCCAAGACGCTGTCCCCAATACACCGCCAGCAGGCAATGGGCCGATCCGGTGACCGGATCCTCCGGTATGCCGGCGGCGGGAGCGAAAAACCGGGAGACGCAATCCACGCCGTCCTCATCTCCCGGCGCCGTGACGATCAGGCCTCGAAAGGGTAATGCCTGCAGCAATGCCAGCTCAGGCTGCAGTAACCGCACATCACTAGCCCGCTTCAACACGACAAGCGCATCTTCACCACCCCGGCCAATCCATTCCGCTTGAACACCCAAAAGTTCTGAGATTCTCGCCTGCATGTCTGGGGCAAGCTCCACGGGTGAATCCGCAGGCAGTTCCAGCATGATCACGCTGTCTTTGCGACTGGCCGAAAGCAGACCACTGCGGGTACGAAAATCAATCATGTCGCGGCCAACCCCGCGCTGCCATAGCGCATGGGCGGTAGCCAAGGTGGCGTGCCCACAAAGATTGACCTCGCAACTGGGCGTAAACCAGCGCAGCACCCATTCATTGGTTTGCAAATGCCAGGTAAATGCCGTTTCAGAAAGATTCATCTCCGCTGCCACATTTTGCATCCACTGGGGAGATTCCCTGCCGGTCAGAATACAGACAGCGGCAGGATTGCCCGTGAACGGGCCACTGGAGAAAGCATCGACAATGTAAATGGGGCAGGACATTTGAACTCCTGTGAAACAGTCGGAAAACTCTCAAAGCCACTGTAAACACCCCTTGCTTTTCGATACAGTTTCAAAATAATTATATTGATACGGTACAGAAGTACATTTTTATAATCTGTACCGATAAAAACTGGCCAAAACTGTACTGGCCAAACGCTACTGGAAAACCCATCTATGGAAACGCTGTATCAACAAGTCGCCAACGAGCTAAAGGCAGGTATAGAGCGGGGAATCTACCAACCGGGCGACAGACTTCCCGGGGTACGCACCCTCAGCAAGCAACGCAACGTCAGTATCGCCACGGTCATCACCGCCTACCGCCACCTGGAGGATGCTGGCCTGATCGAGGCGCGCAACCGCTCCGGGTATTACCTGCGGGAAAAACCCCTACCACTGGCCCCGGAGCCGTTGACATCCAGGCCTCCCAACAAGCCTGTGCCCGTCAACGGACAGGCCCTGGTGCTCAATATGGGCAAGGCTTCCCATGACCCGTCGGTAATACAACTGGGGGCCGCGGTACCCGATGCCTCGTTTCTACCGGTTCGCGCCATTGAACGAGCCATAACCGAGGCCGCCAGATACCACAGGAACAGTGTTGCCGCTTACGAATTCCCCCCCGGCCTGCCCGCCTTGCGCCGGCAGATTGCCCGACGCATGGTGGAGGCTGGCTGCCCCGTCCACCCCGACGAAATCGTGATTACCAATGGCTGTCAGGAAGCCCTTTCCCTGGCTCTGCGGGCCGTCACCACCCCCGGCGATGTGGTGGCCGTAGAATCACCGACGTTCTACGGGCTGCTCCAGGTCATCGACAATCTCGGCCTGAAAGCCCTGGAAATTCCCACCCATCCCCGCACCGGTATTTCCCTGGAGGCCCTTGAGCTTGCCCTGGAACAGTGGCCCATCAAGGCCTGCGCGGTGACACCCAACTTCAGCAACCCCCTGGGAAGCTGCATGCCGGGCGACCACAAGACCAGATTAGTGGAGCTGCTGGCCAGCCACGATATTCCCCTGGTGGAAGACGATGTCTATGGCGACCTGGGCTTCAGTACCGTGAGACCGTCCATCTGCAAGGCGCTATCACCAGCCGGAGATGTACTGTATTGCGGCTCGTTTTCCAAGACGCTAGCGCCCGGGCTGCGCATCGGCTGGATCGTCCCGGGACGCCACCAGCAACAGGTGGAGTACATGAAATACGTGCTCAATCTTGCCACCCCCACAATCCCCCAGCTCGCTGTCGCCTCCCTGCTGGAGGGTGGCCAGTATGAACGCCACCTGCGCAAGGTGAAAAACGACTATGCGCTCGCCGTTTCCCGCATGTCGGGCACCGTCATGGCGCTGTTCCCGGAGGGCACCCGCATCACACGACCGGAGGGCGGGTTTGTCATCTGGGTAGAACTGCCCAAAGACGTCAACAGCCTCGAACTGGCCCAGCAAGCCATGGCCCGTGGTATCAGTATCGCGCCCGGCCCCATCTTCTCAGCGAGTCGGAAATACCGGAACTTCATTCGTCTTTCCTGTGCGTGCCGCTGGGATGAAACCGCGATGAAGGCCCTGTCCACTCTTGCGGCATTACTGGCGCGAAAGGACGTAAATAGCACCTAGTCAAAGGCGACGTTGTGCACCACCACATCAGTACAACAGACACACTCCTCCATCGGGAATACCCAGATCTGTTATGCATAACAGT
>OJHJ01000104.1_pt1 | contig 70022 bp, 62 predicted proteins | sample 1595201 | NCBI WGS metagenome assembly OJHJ01 (sample SAMN05416832, study PRJEB24817) | seawater metagenome | isolation source: Sea water | place: Canada:Atlantic | collected 2013-07 | reverse complement strand
GTCGCACAACAAGCCCCTTCGGGGACTCCTTCGGAGTTTGTTCTCCACTCCCTCAACACAGAGGGGGCGCGGCCTGCCTACGAGACATGCCCTGCGGGCACGTCGTCTCCCCCTTGACGTTAGTCGCCATAGCACTTTCGCGGATCTATCTCTTTGCAGTCCGAGAAAGCCCATTTCCCCATCCACTTTGGATGTTCGTAGCCCACTACTGGCGGCCAGCCGTTACCCAACGGCACCAGCAAGAACGGGAGTAGCCAGTGAGACGTGAACGGACATGGAGCGAACTGCGCTTGCTCGGAATTACGCCACATCCAGGACTCCCAACCGTTGATGACCTTTCCTTGAGCCGGGGAAGGAATCAAATACAAGACAGGACCCTGGCCCTCTTCGCATGTATCAGCGCATCATTTGGTTTTCCTCGACACAGAGCGCGAGCCTGGCTTGTGTGCGAACAAGCTGACCAAGCGCTAGAGCCTCAAGAAGACCACTTCCTGTCGACTGGTGATGAGGGGATGATTCGGTTGCTCAAACCACAGGTTGAGGGGCTCTGGGCGCTCAACTGGTGCCTCGGCAGGCACCAGCAACCATTGGGTTCAAGACCACTCCCGAACGACGCTGTGGACGGCTTCCCCAACTTGAAGGGAGACCAGCCATCTGAATCCTGGCGTACTGAGTGCCAAGTGCTTGATGGAAGTCGGATTCTGGATGAACTCGACCTCCTCTACTGTCTGCACTGGGCCGCTATAGAGTGTCGGCGAACGAACCGACAAGTCAACCTGGGACTCAACGAGCAATCAATACGCGAACGTCGGCGCGCCTTGGAATGGCTTTTCGCCAAGGACACCTGGTACTCCATTCCACTTGATACTTAGGCAATCGGCCCTCAAGCGTGGCCGGAGCTGCTACCAACCTGGACGTGCGTCGCGCCTACCCGAACTTGCCTCTACGGGCTGCTCCCTGACGCTCGTAGGACCCTCACGACGAGGTCGCCGAAGAAGACCGACCAACGCTATGCGCTGACAGTTCTCTTGCCGTCCGCCCCACCTACTGCGGTGGTATAGGTTGGCCTGTTGCGGTACTTTCGGTTCAATGGAGGTCCGATGTCCGACACAATTGCCTGCGCTAGCCATGGCCAAGCTTCCGTTAGCTTCTGCTGCGTTCACCTGGCCGAAGGCAGCGGGCTGGGCGTCATCCATGGTGGGACTGACGCCGAGCCAGCAGCCATCTGCGAACGTTGTGATTCGGCATGCTCTGGCGACTGGGCCTCCATCAACACCAGCGATATCAAGGCCGTCTGCGTCTTTTGCTTCTGGGAACTGGTCGGGAAGAACGAGCGACAACCCGCCCCGTTGACCGTGGACTGGGAGTCCGCCGCAGTTGACGAAATGCATCACAGGAATCTCGAGCGCCAGACTCGACTATTCGCGGACTACCCTAAGTACTGGTATGACCTCGACCAGAAGCAGTTCTATTTGCAGACTGGATCTGGCGTTTCGAAGTGGAGCATGCCCTTGGAGCTCATTGGTTCATTCCATGAGGAGAAGAAAAGTTGGGCCTGGGCGTGGGAAAACGACAGCTTGCCCCAGGGCGTCCGAGCATCGTCCAATTGGCTAAAGGGGCAGATCGAGCTCGTCCGCGCTCACTCCCTAATTCAAAGCCGACCGACGGGGCTCGCTGAGGCATGGCACCTCGCGCTCAAGGCGGGCTGGCTCTGGGGCGCAAGCAGTGTGTACCGTGTACCGCATGGACCCTTGCACATCTTCCTCCGCCTTGGAGAAGAGACGGCTGAACAGTGACCCTTTCTCCTCCTCAGACTACTCATTCCCATCGTCCCACGGGCTTCGAGACGGCTCCCCTTGGCCACCGTCAGTGCTACGGCGACTAACGGGCGTGAAACGCTCGGCCTTCGGCCGGCTCTCCAGCAGGCAGCGCTCGTATGCAGACGAGGTCGAGGGTGGGGAGGAGCGGCAGCGACCAGGCAACGGTCGGTCGCACAACAAGCCCCTTCGGGGACTCCCTGCGGGAGTTTGTTCTCCACTCCCTCAGCGAAAGGGGAGCGCGGCCTGCCTACGAGACATTCCCTGCGGGAACGTCTTCTCCCGCTGGAAGTTACCTGAAATGCCGTCTTAAACTCAGAGCTATTGGCGAGTGCACAGGCCTATCTCCCATGGGTAACTGGGTTGTCCCTGAGGCTCCTCGGCGAAGATATTGGCTTCGCGCCGAAAGCATGTTCCGGTCCCCCGTACCTGCCCGAGGGAAAGGCAGAGTGGACGAGTTGCCCGTGCGCATGGGAAGGGGGGTGAGTGTGTCCAGTTGTATGGCGAGGCGTTTCACAGCACATTGGGCGAGGCCCTCCTCAGCTATACTATCGGCCCACAGCCGGAGGCAGAGGTGGAGAACTAAGCTCCTTCGTTCCGGTTTCAATTTGGCCAAGAGATGCCGAGAGAGTTGAAGACAGTGCAGTATTTCAAGCAGACCCTTACGAAGCTACTGATGAGCGATGGGTGGGAAATCACGTCGATGGAGCCCATAACCGGGGTCTGGTGGGAAGAGGCGCGCTGGGAAGTCCAATCGAGAAGGCAAAGCTGGGGACTGGTATTCTGGATTTCGTTTCGCCTTGACCCGGCCCCGGTCTATTTGGGTTGGGAGAAGGAAATGAAGGTCGTGTCGATGATAGGCACAAGGCCCGATGCTGGGAGTGACTTGGAACGAAAGCAGTTTGTTGAAGTATTCCTCGAAAGGGAAGCAGTTGGAGGCGGTGTCGGAGTTTGTGCTTGCCCTGGACCGGGAGAGGAATCACATCCACCAGACGGGGGCTTCTCGAGCCTAAGTTGCACGACCTTGTCAAAGGCGCGATGGAGGGTGAATGGCCTCGTCCAACTACTCCACGGAGACTCTGAGACCGCCGGGAGCCATACGCCCGCTGGCTTCCACCCTCCCTCGTCACAGCTGGGTCTTGGACCCGGCCGCCAGCCCTTGGACCGGGCCGACTTTCCCATCGCTCAGGCGCCTCCCGTGGTGGCGCCTTGTCAAACAACTGACGGCGCTGGGCACCAAGGGCACTGCCATCTCTCGAGCGGCTGGCAGCGGACTGTGGTGGCGAACGACCTGCTGGGCACATCAACCTCATTGAGGACTAAATCGGCGTGGCCACTGAAGAGCGTAGGCACAATCTCAAGTCTCGCCAATTGCCGCAAGTGAACGAATCTGACTCTCGTGTAGTCGACCGACAAGTTTCCTACGGGAATTCACTCCCACTCAAGCGAGCGGTTTTCCATACCTCAGCTTCCGAAACTGCAGATAGTCACGCTGCACCATACCTATCATCTCTCCAAATCGTTGCCGAACCAATACGCGCTGCCTGGTCTCACCTTCCAAGCTGAACTCCAACTCCTCAATTTCATTGAGCATCTCGTAGAAGTACTCGCAAGGAACGCCCAAGTCTCTTGAATCGGCATTCTCACCTGCCAACCGCAGAAACGAGGCCCAACTCAGCTCTCCTCGGGTGTACCTCTCAAAGAGACAGCCCACATGGTAGCTTTCAAGCATTCGGTAATCCGGCTGTTGGTGAGAGCCATAGGCAAACGCTCGGAGTTCGGCCAGCATGGCCGGAGCGTGCTTCGCCAATGCGATTTCGACGAGCCACGCAGGGGCAAGGCCGGAATGGTCAGCAATCTGCGCATCAGCCCAGAGCACCGCTGCCTTTCCATCAACCAGACCTGAATCGATCAACTCCCAAAGGCGCATGGCACCGGTTTGGTCCAGGGTAATCATTGCACACTGCACTCCCTCTGGAATGCAGAGTAACCAGACGCATTGGCCAGAACCAATTTCGTCATCCATGCTGCTCTAACATTGCGGCTTTCTGGTCTTCCCTCCAGCCAACCATCGCGACAACTCCCAGCCCCGCTGTGTTCCGCCCTCGTAGATGGTGACCGCAGGGCACATCTACGTTTCCGTCGCACAACGGGCGTGAAGCGCTCGGCCTTCCGCCGGCTCTCCGGCAGGCAGCGCTCGAAGCAGACGAGGTCGAGGGAGGGGTGGAGCGGCGGCGACCAGGCAGCGGTCGGTCGCACAACAAGCCCCTTCGGGGACTCCTTCGGAGTTTGTTCTCCACTCCCTCAACACAGAGGGGGCGCGGCCTGCCTACGAGACATGCCCTGCGGGCACGTCGTCTCCCAATTGACGTTATGCGCGGTTAGCTCGCTCCAACGCCGACATATTGATGAGCCCTTCGCACTTCGGGACATCTTGCCAAATCAACATCTCGGCGTTGGCAGAACGCACTGGAGTGTCGGAACCTCAGTATTCCACAGAGACTCTGAGCACACTCCACGACAACGGTCCAAGTAGGTCCAAGCTTGGGGCCAGGCCGAGGTGGTGGCGAGCTCTGCCCCCGTCTTCAGTTCTGAGATCCTGGCATCTGCTGGGCATCGGTCCGATTCTGGCATCCGCCTCAAACGCCTCGGCGATCTTCAACAACTCCCACCGCACTCAGTTGATTCGCTACCCTGGCCTCAGCCTCCCGGCGACATACGAGCCCATCAGAACCGTTCCTCGGCAACCCAGCCGACATATTGGGCCCCTCAGTCTGACCCGCCTCAAGGGTTTGCGGCCCCCACAGACACCAGCGCAACCTCAATGGGTGACTTTGGCATCCGCTATGTAGTTCTTCGCCTCAGCGTTACTCAAGGCCGCTGGGCCCTGTGGTCCGCCCCTCTTCAAGGGGCTCAGCTTGAGGCCCTTCTTTGCTATGTCCGTCCAGCCGCTCCCGCGTCTCTCCTTCCGAGAAGTCGTGAGTCACCACTCCAGTGAAGGTCTCGACTTCAAAGGAAGTATCGCCAACCCAAGAAACAGCCTTTACTCGGTGTGGGACTACGCCGTCGAGCTCCAGACGCCCCTCGGGCCGGTCCTCCACACTCTCAATTCCGAACTTCTCATCCGCTGGGATCTCATCACTCTTCAACCAAACAGAGTAGCGGGTCCGGTCAAGAGTTGAACTGGAAACCCCTATACAGACCACATACGCCCGGGTGGGTGACTCTGAACAACGTTGAGCATCTCTTCCCCACCCCGCCAGGCTCCAAGTGATCTCCCGAGTACCAACGTCGGAAGACTCCACAACCAAGGTCGTAGGCGAACTCCAGTACATCGCATTAATCCGGTGCCAGCCTGTATATGTGATCGCACAGCCAACATTCCATGTGTAGGTTGGGTCACCATTTGCAGGTACGAGGTCCACGTAGAACTTTGACTCCAACGCCCGGGGAATCGCTACCCAACGGCCATCTGGACTGACGGTCGACTTGGGGAAGTTCTCCTCGTAGACTTCCGGCATGCTCTGGATTGAGCGCATACAGAAAATGCAGGTACACGAAGTCAAGCTGGCTATCAGAATCATCGAGCTAGCTGCTCTCTGCAATTGTCGAAGCATGCACCACCTATTCTCGAACGGGAGCCGTTCCTAACATACTGGATTCTACCCCGGGTCGTATCGACACGGGCCGAAGAAGAGAACGCTTCGCCCGCTTGGACGAGGCAGGTTGCCATTGGCTTTTCGCTCAATACAGCAGAGGCCGCTCCACCCACCTGCCGAGAGGGCAGTTCTTGCATGCATCGCTTACACCTACAGCTATCCACCGCGTCAGCCGAGTCCTGCTTCATACAGCCAGCTTCCTTCACCCAACGTCCAGCGGGAGACGACGTTCCCGCAGGGAATGTCTCGTTGACAGGCCGCGCTACCCTTTTGCTGAGGGAGTGGAGAACAAACTTCCGCAGGGAGTCCCCGAAGGGGCTTGTTGTGCGACCGACCGTTGGCTGGTCGCTGCTGCTCCTCCCTCCACCCCACCTCGTCTGCATACGAGCGCTGCCTGCCGGAAGGCCGGCCGAAGGCCGAGCGAGTCACGCCCGTTCGACGAAGTGGGGTCGCTCGGCTTTCAGATGTCTGAGCTTCGGGATTGGGGTTCGGCGGACTGCACGACGGCCCAGCCAATTGCAGGCCGAACGGAGGTATCTTGGCGTTGGGTGGTTCCTACAAAACCCGCTAGGAACAGGAGATTGAAGTCTCCGTCTGGCCGCTTCCAGATGACTGGCGCCGAAGCCAATGGAGACGGTAGGTTCTCTAAGGTTGCAGTGGAGGTCTCGTGCTTGGCTTTGCCTTTTGCCGGGCTGAAGTAGTGGTTTCTTACCGCCTCATCATTGTCGAAGAGGTACGGGACGAAGGCATTGATCCAGCCGTTGACGTAGGGGCCGCCAGATTCCTGATTCCACTTGAAGAAGGACTTCCAGGCTGAGATGTCTGGCTTGCCTTGACTGGCGTTTTGGAGGTGTTTGAGGGCAACGCTCAGCTTCGCCCACCACCACTTCATCTCTGATCTGACCAGTTTCTCGGCCCTTGCTGAGAGGTTGGCCCAGTCGTCCGGTGTGCCAAGGAGTCGCACCTCCGGAATCCCGCAGATGGACAGAAATTCGTAGGTGAAGCGATTCTTCATGGCAGCCATGGTGGCCACGTTAAAACTGGCGAGCTCTAACTCTCCCGTTGTGGAGTAGGGGGCCGTTAGGAGTTGGTGTTGGTCGAAGCCCAGGTGGTTCCGAATCTGGTCGGAGAAGCTCTGGAACACTTCCGGCCATGGCTTCGGATTGAGGTGGAGGAAGTCGTTTCGTACGACCACCAAGTTCAACTTCGGCTCGATACTGGGGCGTGGGTGATTGGAATACCCCTGAAGAATCGCCAACCAGATGTCATCTGGACCAATGACCAGCGGAAGATGGTGGTCGAAGGCTAGGCTTGCGGTGTCGATGAGCCCGTGTGCACGAGAGGGGATTACCGCGGTGGAATTGCTCCCTGCATCCATGATGGAGTTGGCTTCTCCAATGAGTGATGCAACCGCATCCGCCAGGGGCACCTGTTCAGGGAAATGCTCGCCAGGAGCGACATCCGAGATGGCAAAACGGTGTTCTTGGTGAGTCATGAGACCCCTCCATGCGTTGGGCATGGATCGACTATCCCGGTAAGACCCCATTTCGTCGAACGGGTGTGAAACGCTCAACCCTCGGCCGGCTCTCCGCCAAGGGGCGCCTGGCACAGATGACCTGAGGCGAAGAGGAGGAAGGGCTGCACCACCGCAACAGGCGTGCGGCTGCGGTCGGTCGCCAGGGCCCGTTCGGGGTGACCCTCAAGCTGTTCGCTATCCACCCCCTACATCTACACCCTCAACGCAAAGGGGCCGTCCTCCGCTTCCCACACGCTACCGATCGCTTCCATCCAACGCCGTTCCAAACTCTGTGGCCTGCAGGGCGCGGAGAGCGAATCCGCCCCACTCACTGGCCTCAATCTCGGGACGAACGACGCGTGAGAGTTGACTCCAGCGCGTGTACTCCGGTCAATACTTCGACAAGGGGGATGAAGAACCTCACGTTTCCCGGGCCCTTCCCCACCGTAACCTCAACGCTAACCACGCATAACGGGCGCGAAACGCTCGGCCTTCGGCCGGCTCTCCGGCAGGCAGCGCTCGTATGCAGACGAGGTCGAGGGAGGGGAGGAGCGAGCGGCGACCAGGCAACGGTCGGTCGCACAACAAGCCCCTTCGGGGACTCCTTCGGAGTTTGTTCTCCACTCCCTCAGCAAAAGGGGAGCGCGGCCTGCCTAGGAGACATTCCTAGCGGGAACGTCGTCTCCCGCTGGACGTTGTGTGCAATCCCGCCTCCCATGTCGAATTCCTCCCCCATCCCCCGACACTTTGCTCCAACGGCAATCCCTGAGACCACTGACCTCGCCACCCCCTTCTCGTACCCCCTATCCAGTCTCATCATAGATGATCAACAGGCTTGCGGTGCCTATTGGGAATCGGACTTGGTGCAGGGTGAGTTGGTTCGTGGAATTGCTGGGACGTCAGCGGTGAACCCAGAGATTCTCATGCTGAAGCTGGATGGGACATTTGGCATCGGCTCTTTCTGGATGCGCACGCTTCCTTCTGGGGGGAGTGGGAATTGGATGAGGACTCTGAGAACCTATCGCAGTTTGATTCGTTGATCGGCCGCCGAATGGGGGTGGCTCTATCCTTTCCCTTGTTTCCGGGAGGCCCGGCTGGACTGCACTTGCACCTGTGTCGAGGGGAGAAGCTGGTGATGTCCGAGGGAACTCGGGACGACCTGGAAGGCCCGCTCAGTCTAGAGGTTGTGCCTGGGACGGTCCACGAGTCGTATCTGGTGCTATTTGCTCTTGTGGATGGAGCTGTCGACCGAGAACGACCCGGCGGCTTCGATTCAGATCAATTCCGGGCCGAAGTTCTTTGCTGCGGACGGGACTTGGAGGTTTGGCTTGAGAGACCAATTGCTCTGGACCAAGCTGACGAGGGCGGTGGATTCTTCGGAGACCTGGTCTTCAGTCGCGTACAGGTGGCTGCGGTTGTGTTTCAGCAGAGCTTGCGCTTCAGCAACTTTGGGCGAATGGTCACTCTGACAAATCCAGATGTCGTCGACGAGGCTGCGCTCTCAGCTGTCCGAGCCGTTCTACGGCAGCATGGGTTTATCTGGGTGCCTCCAACGAGCTTAGACTCCCCACACGCCAAGTATGGAACTTGGCGGCGGCGATACTTCGAGTACTTCTAGGCTGGCTATTGCGTAAGTGGGTTGGTTGCGTCGTACCAGAGTCTTGCCTCCCGGTGTGAGGGTCTGCGCTGCGTTCCTTTAGGGCCTTTGTATGGGCGCTCGATAGGGTGTGACTTTCCACTTAAGCTGCGGCGGCCTCGCCCAGGTGTTCGATTAAGAGGGCGCATGTCAGCCAATGTGCGCGAGACCTTCGGCCTTCGGCCCTGCTCTCGGGCAGGCAGCCCTCGTACGCAGACGAGGTCGAGAGAGGGAAGGAGCGAGAGGCAACCAAGCAGCCGTGGGTCGCATCCAAGGCCCCGGCTGGAACTCTCCGCGAGGGCTCTCTCTCGCCCCTTCCTCCACACCCCTGGCCGGCGGGCACCCGCTCGAGCAGCTTCTTCGGCCAGGGCAGGGTCGGTTCTCCCGGACTGCTACACTTGGGGGAATACGGAGACACCATGACCTTCCTTCTCTTCCTCGCCTGCGCAGAGACCAGCATCGACCTAGAGCCAAGCAACGACACCGGACTTGAAGAGGAGGTGGTTGAGCCCGCGCTCGAAGATTGGGCCGCCGATTGGGTCGGAGCTCTCGTTATCGGTGCGTTTGGCGAGGGCTACTTCGACGGATGCGAGGGTGAGATCGAACTCGACTTCGACAGCGACGGCGAGGTCGATGGGGATGCGAACTGCGACTACAGCGACCGCGACTATGAGCTGGAGTTTGAAGGCGAAGTCGACGCCGAAGGCAACCTCGACGGCACGATGACCATTGACTTTATCTACGCCCCCGACACCGAGGTGAGCGTGACCGGCGCTGCGGTGGACGAGGACCACATCGAGGCGGAGTTCGAGGGCACCTACGAGTACTCGTCGTGGGGCACCGACTACGACTACGACATCGACGGTACCATCACTCTCGAACGGGAATGACTGAGTACTTGGAGCCCCACATCAGTCCGCAGTTGACGCCCCGCTCTTACCGGCAGAGCCGCGTTCAGGTCGCCACGCCCAAAGTAGCCCAACGGTTCGGCCCCCCAAGCGCGCCAAACAGCGACGCGGCGTTTCGCACAGCCTCTTTCAAGTCGGTGCTCTACCGTGGGCAGTGGGCAAGGGGTTGGCCCGCTATCCATGCCCCCCTGAGCTTCGCTAGGTCTGCCCTGAGAGACTCCCCTGGGCACGAGGTCTCCCCTGGAACTTGGTGACATTGGCAAAGGGGATGCTCTGTGTTGGACGGTAAGAGCCAGGGACCGACTCCCATCAACCTCGTCGGCCCCTCCGGCTTGAAGAGCCATGGGGAGGGCCTCGAGCACGTGCCCGCGGGAACTCGCCAGCTCTCAGGGAGCCGTTGACTCCGGACTTGGCTGCCGATACTCTGCCCCACGAGGTCAACGTATTCTCCCAACTCCATCAGCGCAGTACTCCATCAGCGCAGTGTCCTGTGGTACGCACCTCTAAGACACGGAGCATGGACGCGGTCGGCCTCCAATGAGCCTTGAACTGCTTCTCTTGCTCTCCGCGTGCTTTGGCCCAGATACGCCCGCCCAGAGCGGCTCAGACTGCCTCCCCATTGAAGAGGTCCCCTACGACGGCATCGACCAGGACTGCGACGGCAGTGACTTGGACGACGTGGACGAGGACGGGTGGAGCGAGGCACAAGACTGCGACGACCAAGACCCAGCTCGCCATCCCGAGGCCGAGGAGATTCCCTACGACGGGATTGACCAGGACTGCGATGGGGCCGACCTGGATGACCTAGACGCCGATGGGTTCGGGCATGCAGAGGACTGCGCGGACTCCGATCCAATGATTCATCCAGGTGCGCTTGAGTCCTGCGATGCGCTAGACCAGGACTGCGACGGACGGGTGGATGAGGACGCCCTGAATGCTCTCTCCGGGTACCTGGACGAAGACGGTGATGGATACGGGGACCCCAAGACCTGGTGGAGCTCATGCGAGGCCATGGGACCAACACAAGGTGGGGACTGCGATGACCAGGACCCGCGGGTATATCCAGGTGCTCCAGAGACTTGTAGCAATGAGACAGATGACAACTGTGACGGGTACATCGACCAGATGGCAGCTGGCGGGACGCACCCCACGGTCCAAGGAGCAGTGGATGCTGTCTGCGCAGATGGAGACACGGTCTGGGTAAACCCAGGCACCTACTATGAATCCATCGTAATCTCCAGGCCCTTGGCGCTGCGGGGGGCTGGACTCCTTGAGGACATCGTTGTCGACGCAAGCTCATGCTCTGGCACCGAGTGTCCGGTCGTATCGGTCGAGGCCGACGAGGTCGTCTTGGCAGGGCTGACGCTGCAGGGTGGATACCGTCTAAATGGAGACGGTGGGGGCATCACTGCTGATACAGCACACGGGCTGCTCATCACGGAGTGCCGACTAACAGACAACAAGGCGTACAACGGCGGCGGCGTCTCCATCGTAGATGGACGAATCGAGGGCTCGGTGATTGAGGCGAACACCGCAACCTCCTACGGCGGTGGTGTCTGGATAAACAACCACTCCTTCGACTCCCTGAGCATCGACCAGAGCACGATTACAGACAACACTGCAGCATTCGGCGGGGGTGGCTATCAGTACTTCACGTTTGATGTCAGCTGGACTGGAAACACACTCACCAACAACACGGCCTTTCTCGGTGGGGGCCTGTTCCTGCACGGGGTAGAGCCCAGCACCTCTGGAAACAACATCACAGGAAACATGGCCACCGCTACAAGCTGGGGACTAGATTGCCTGGGTGGAGGCGTCTGGGACGAACAGAAGGACTGGACCAGCACAGGAGACAACATCTCCGGAAACACACCGGAAGACACCTGCCTCTAGACAAGGGAATCAAGCCAAAGACATCCGCCTTTCAGGACGAGCACCAGCAGGGAATCGACTGCTAACCATCCTGTACAAGCGTAAATGCATCTCGGGTCACGCGTGCCCGCTTGCTGGTCACCACGCGCTTGGCAAGGATGCGCAGGTCTATGTGCTGCGCCATCTCAAGCTGGCTGATGTGCGGGCGGAAGCGCACGTCGAAGAATGCTGGGCCATGCTGCCCATTCATGGTCTCGAAGCTTCCATCATCGACGTGAAGCACCGCCCCTTCGGGGCCGACCATACGAATCTGAACCTCCGCCCGGGAGTCATAGCTACAGCCGGAGACGAATACGCACTGACCAAACACGGTCAGGCGGGCCTCTCCACCTTCATCAGGTGGGAGAAGCTTGATGGAAGCTTCCCCAACCGTGTGGAAGGAGATGTTGCCAGGGCTCGGAGCAGGAAGCTCCGTTGCGATGTAGACAGTCCCGATCTCCTTCACATCGATGACGCTGGCCCAAGCCCAGACTTCGAGGGCAGCGACCCGCGAAGCAAGAGCCTCTGGGAGTCGACACGCCTCACTAAAGAGCAGAGTCTGGCCGCTCGCCTCCTCAAAGCGCAGCCCGTCCCGCTCCATCGCCAAGACCGCCCCATCGGCGTCAACCAGAGCCACCAAGAGCGCAGAGTCGTCCCACGCGGTCCCAGGGGTGAAGGTGAGCGCTCCGGAGACAAGCACTTCAACGCCTCGGCGGCCTGTCTGAAGGCTGACGGTGATTCGATTGGCCTGCAGATTGAGTTCGGTTGACACAGTGCTTCCTGGTGGGACTTGTCGCTGGAGGCGGCCGATATTGCCGGTCCAAGGCGCCTGTGTAACGAGCCTGGCCCCCGCAGGAGCGCTCAGAGTGACTCTGCTTGGGGAAGAGGCCAGTCCTCCACGCGGTCAGGCTCCGGCATGGCATCGAAGCGAACAGCGGGCAGGCTCGCCCGTCCGATGGTCTTGGCTTTCAAGAGCCGATGTACACCATCCAGCACGATGCCAGAGGGGTCAAGCATAATGGGATAGCTCAAGTCCGCAGCGTTGATGCGCAGGCAGTGCTGGTAGACGCTTCGTACCGTGGGCACATTTACGCCGCAGTACCACATGTCGAGGTCCATCCCTGAGAAGTCGGAGATCTCGAACTCGAAAACAGCAAAGCCCTCGGAGAGCCTCCAGAGTCGGCGGACATCCCAGAGAAAGCGCTTGCCGTCCTGAACGAAACTGTAGATGTCCTGCTTCATGACAACTCCTGTGGATCGCACTGGAAGGCACAGAGAGCCAAGCAAGCGAGCCAATGCATACTACTGTTGAATCCCCATTCGATGGCGGTCAAACACCTATGGTCCCCGCAGAACGACCCGAGACCCTGGCATTGCGTTGGCCCATCGGCGGCCAAGCCCCCCTCCCCCAACGGGTGCAGGACAGGTACAGCTTCGCCATCGGCGTCAACCAGGAGCCGATCGGCGTGTTCAGAGCGCCATCGGCTTCGGGGTGACGGAGAAGGACTGGTCTGAACTCAGTGCGGGCTTGGTCCGTGATGCGATGGTCCTCGCCGTCGACAAAGAGACCGGCTCGCCAGTCGCAAGGGCCGTGGGGGAGCAGCGTGATGGCTGGATCGAGTTGGGCTGGGTGGCCTTGGCACCGATGCAGCGTGAGAGGGGGCCCGGACACGCGGTCTGCCACACGCTGGTGACCCATCTGCTCGCCGCCGGCCAGACCCGCTTGCTCGGCAGCTCGCAGGACCATCGAAGCACCGCACTCAGAATCTACCTCTCCCTTGGATTCCATCCCGTCTTGCGCCCAGAGAAGCTCCAGAGATGGCGGGCGGTCTGCAAGCAGCTCGGAGTTCCGTTCACACCTGGGCTGTGGGCCTAACAGGACCGTTCACGGACGAAGCCGGGACCCATGCCAGCAGAAGCTCACCCACCCACAGGGAGGCATATGTGTGTCTTGAGCTCTAGGGACAGACCCTGTTCCAGGTCATGTCCTTGGTCCGAAGCCCCGCAGACCTGCCAGCGGCAGGTCTACGCGCACGATGAAAGCAATACGCAAGAACCCTCATACTTGGGCTTCGTCCACGCTTGTTCATTCGCGCCTGCCAACCCCCGTCGAGAGCGCGCACCCAATGATGTACTTTCAGCCCACATCAGGAGTCTCAAAAAATGATATTTCTCTTTCTCGCCAGCTTCGCCGCATGTACCTCCACCGACCCAGAAGTGGAAGAAGAGACCCCAGCAGGTCCCTTCGCCTACGAGCTCTACGTTGGCTGCAGTCAGGTTCAGATGATCAGCGACGGCTGGAACTCAGGCAGCGAGGACTACATCGACACCCTGACGCTGAACGCCTTCGGCCAGTGGGACGTCTACGACATGTTCACCCCCTACGAGGGGGACAAGAAGTCCGCCTACGTTGAGTACCGCAGCTACGATCAAAGCTTGGGGCTGCCAATCGCCGCAGAAGGCGACGCCATGAAGTCGGGATGGACGAGCGAGACCCAGACCTTCGAGCGTGACGAGCTGGGGCGTATCGTTCTTGAGTCCCTGCGCCTGCCGGAAGACCAAACCTCCGAGTACGACGCCACCTACACCTACGTCGAAGACTACGAAGGTTGCATGGAGGCCATGCGCACACGCAACCCAGCCAGCCTGTACCGATACGAGCCCTGCACGACACGTATCGAGTACGACTTCTACATGAACGGCGAGATCGATGAGGTGAAGACCACCGAGTACGATGCGGACTTCCGTTGGGTCGCAAGCACCAAGGACACGAACAACGACGGCACGCCAGAGAACAGCTGCACCTTCGAGTGGAATGACAAGGACCAGGTCGTCTTCACAGACTGCATGAACGACGGCTACGCCCTGACCATTGACGACACCTACAACGGTGACGGACGCATTGTGGAGAGCTCGGTGGTCAATGACACGCCCAACCGCTGGGGCGAGTACACCGACTACATGACCTGGTCCTGCGACTGAAGTCCTTCAGCTGAGCTCTTCACCCCAAAGCATCGCTCCAACCAAGCGACTGCGAAGGTGTGGAAGTCAGGCCCGTCCATGAGCTGTGCCTGACACTCACCCACTTGATGCGTGCGGGCATGGCCAAGGTCCAGGTAGTCGACCAGGATCTGAGAGAAATGGTCTCCCTCAGACCACTGCCGGATGCCGAGTGTGTCACCCAGGCTCTCAATGTCGACCACCTGTCCGCCCGCGAGGACATAGCGTCGCGTGACAAGGGTCTTGTCCGGCACCTGCGCGCAGTACTCCGAGTGATGGGTCAGGGTGACAGTGTCCAAGTCCGCTCCCAAGCGCAGGACCTGCCCGTGTGCTGAGAGGAAACGCTCCGGTGTGCTGCCCGGTCCGAAACAGTGGTTCACGGGACTTGGAGACAAGAGATGGCTCGAATGCCGTCAGAGTGGGTCGCCAATGAGTCCTCCAATCGAAGTGCACCGTACCCACCCTCCCCGCTGGTAGACAAGAGGCGAGTCAATCGTGGTCTTGCACGCTCCCATGACCAGCCCTTTGCCGAAGATCCCGCAACCCAACATCGTCCGCGGCATCGATGCTCCCCATGCCCCCCACCCGCCGCCAACTCATCTCCGCCGCCAGCGCGGCCCTACTCCTCCAAGGCTGCAAGGGTCAGGGGAGCTTGGTCCTCGACAGCGACTCAGGGGGCACGGAGACCGGGGACACTGGCGGCGACGACTGCCCTGACTTGGTCGCAGGCGGCAAGCTTCTGGACCTTGTGCCCTTCCAAGATGGCAGCCTGCCCCTGGAGGAGCGCCTGGAGTCCGGCCTGGACGGACGCTACGCCATCGACCTGGAGTTGTTGGGCGTTGAGGCCAACCCTCTCATCGACAACGAGCGCTTCTTCATTCGTACCTTCGCGCCCCAGGATGTGGACGCTTGGCCTGGCCTAAAGGTCAACGGGGAGCTGACTGAGCTTCCCACCGCGCAGGACATTGGGCCCGTTCTGATGGAGTGCTCGGGCAACGGCAGCAACCGCTCGTTCGGCTTGATCTCGGCGGCCACTTGGGCCGGCACCCCCGTACTGGAGCTGATCGACGCCGACTACATCGAAGTGGAGGGCATGGATGAACACGGAGGCTCCACCAGCAGCTCCACCCAAGGCTGCAGCTGGGTCTTCACCCGCGCTCAACTCCAAGACGCCGTGCTCGCGAGTCAGATGAATGGAGCGCCTCTACCCACCGACCACGGCGCTCCCATACGCCTCATCGTGCCGGGCTGGTTCGGCTGTACATGTATCAAATGGGTCACCGCACTCAAGGGCGTCGATGCACAAACCCCCGCTACCTCACAGATGAAGGAGTTCGCCTCCCGTACCCACCAGAGCGCAGCCCATGCCCTGGCCGCGGACTATGCCCCCGCTCAGATCCAGCACGCGGCCATGCCGGTTCGCGTAGAAAAGTGGGAGATCGAAGGAGAGCCCGTGTACCTGGTGTGGGGCATTCTCTGGGGAGGAACTTCAGCGACAGACGCCCTGCAGATCAAGCTGGACGAGGGCTGGGAGGATGTCACATTTTGCCCAGCGGTCAACACCTCGCGAACCTGGACGGTGTGGCAACACCTCTGGCGCCCCTCGGGCTCCGGCCAGGTGGAGATAGTGCTTCGCGTAGACGCCGATGTCCCACAGGTGCGCCTGGACCAGCGCTACTACGCGCGAAGCGTTGTCATTTCCTGAGGGCCTGAATGCCCCAGTCCACTGCCGCCCCAAAGAGAACCCCCGCGCCGTAGCGCACAAAGTCCACCCACACAAACCCGCTCCCCAGCAGCAACTGCCCAGGCAGCGTTCCCCTGACCTGGACCAGCCAAGGCCACTGGATGAGCTGCTGACACTCCACCGCTGCGGCCACGCCAAAGGCACAGAGTGCCGCGTAGGGCACGCGCAGCTTTGGGAAGAGGAGGAGGAAGCCAAGGTAGACACACAGCGCCCAGAGGGCATCACCAGCGTTGTCAGCCCAGAAACCAGGCGGCATCCAGCTCGCCCGCGAGGCCAGGCCGACTGCAATGACGAGCAGCAGGGAGCCGATGATGATCCAGCGGGGTCTGTGCATGTCCCACTCATACCCCGGCCAGACCCAAACTCGCTGGCTGCTCCTGTGCTTTGATGGCTCCGCGCAAGCCACTCACTAGGAGGCCCAGTCTCCGAGGCGTATTGGAGAGCGGCGCCTGGAGCGAGGACCTCTGGCCTGCGGCCGCAACGCTTCCCGCGAGCCTCTACGCCCCCTTCACCGACGCCCTGCGCGGCAATCCGGAGCTGCCCGCCCGCCTGCTGTTGTTGGCAGCCGAGAGGGGGTGTATCTGACCAGCAATGTACCGGGCCTGTGCAAGTCCAATCCCAAGAAGGCCGACAAGCTCGGGCTCAAGCAGCTGCAGTCCCCTTGCGCAGTCCTGGCGCGCCAACAGCTGCCTGACTCACCGAGCGGCCATGACGGCATCATGGTCGCCTACGCCTGTTTGCTTGTCGCCAACCAAGGTGGAGCCGAGCCCCAACTGGCAGCCGACTGGCGTGCAGCCGCCAAGGGCTGGGGTGATGGCGCAGTCGTAGAGCGCGTGCTCAAAGCCTCGGCGAAGCTTTAGCCGGAGAGCCTGCACTCTTTTGTAATTGTTGTAATAGCAACCGTAACTTGCCGAGACTGTGTCCGCTCCCTCTGAATCGCACGAGACAAACAACCGGCGACAGAGCAAAACAGGCTTGGCCCATGGGTGTCTACAACACCCGTGAACCAAGCCCATCCAAGACTGTATTCTCTACAGTACTTCAGCTCCGGCGGCGCAGCACCAACAGTCCACCGAGCAGTCCCAGGAAGCCAGCCAGGGCAGGCATGTCCTTGGACTCCGGTGCGGTGCTGCAGCTGCAGCCACCGCCGCCCTTGTAGTCGGTCTCCACAGCGGTATCGGTGATGCCGGTATCGCCCGTCTCACCGGTGTCGCCCGTGTCGGGGAAGTCGTCCTCTGGGTCGAATGGGTCGCTGCCGCGGTCCACCTCGTCTCCGTCGTTCACGCCACCGTCGTCGGTGTCCTCGTCCAGTGGGTCGGTGCCGGTCTCCAGCACCTCCTCACCGTCGGAGAGACCGTCGTCGTCGGTGTCTGCGTCCAAGGGGTCCGTGCCGTAGACGTTCTCCTCGGCGTAGTCGGTCAGACCGTCGCCATCGCTGTCGAGCAAGTCGTCAGAGGGGTCCAGCGGGTCGGTGCCGTCGGTGTTGACCTCGTCCCCGTCGCTGCGGCCACCGTCATCGGTGTCTGCATCGTTGGGATCGGTGTCGGTGCCGTCGGCCTCTTGTCCGTCCGTCAGGCCGTCATCATCGCTGTCCTCGTCCAGGGGGTCGGTCTCCCAGGTGTCGACTTCGGCGCCATCTCCCAGGCCATCACCGTCCGTGTCCGCCTCGTTGGGATCCGTGCCTGCTGCCTCCTCTTCACCGTCGCTCAGCGCGTCGTTGTCGGAGTCCGCATCGGAGGGATCCGTGATGGTGTCCACCACCTCGGTGTAGTCGTCCAGGCCGTCACCGTCCGTGTCCGTCAGCAAGGGGTCCGAGCCGTACACCGAGACCTCGATCCCGTCGTTCAGGCCGTCACCGTCGGTGTCCGCGTTGTTGGGATCGGTGCCCAAGGCTGCCTCTTCCAGATCCGTCAGGCCGTCCCCGTCGCTGTCGGTTCCTGGGTCCGTATCATCGCGTGGCAGGCTGCTGTCCGTGCCGGCAGCGTCCTCGACGCCATCGCTTGCCCCACCATTGTCGCTGTCGGGGTCATTGGGGTCGGTGCCCGTGGTGTTGACCTCCTCGCTGTCGCTGAGACCGTCCATGTCCGAGTCGCTGGCGTTGGGATCGGTGTCGGTGGAGTCCACCTCAACTCCGTCGTCCAGGCCGTCCCCATCGCTGTCTGCGTTGTTGGGATCCGTCGAGTAGGTGTCCACCTCAGCGCCATCGGCGATGCCGTCTCCGTCGCTGTCCGCGTCATTGGGGTCGGTGCCGTAGGAGTCGACCTCCTCCGCGTCCGTGAGTCGGTCCCCGTCGCTGTCCGCGTCGTTGGGATCGGTGCCCGTGGTGTTCACCTCTTCGCCATCGTCGAGGCCATCGTTGTCCGAGTCTGCATCGTAGGGATCGCTGCCGTAGGTGTTGACTTCGTCCCCGTCACTCAGGCCATCGCCGTCGGTGTCTGCCACGCTCGGGTCGGTGCCCAGGGCAGCCTCCTCCTCGTCGCTCAGACCGTCACCGTCCGTGTCCGTGGCACCTGGAGTGACATCGGAGACGTTGGGATCTGTGCCGTCTACTTCGACCTCGGTCCCGTCGTCCACGCCGTCGTTGTCGCTGTCAGGGTCTCCTGGATCAGTCCCGGTAGAGTTGACCTCCTCTGAGTCCGTCAGGCCGTCGCCATCGGTATCGAAGACGAAGGGATCGGAGCCGTAGTCGTCCACCTCCTCCCCATCTTCCAGACCGTCGCTGTCCGTGTCGGAATCCAAGGGGTCGGTCCCAATGGAGTCGACCTCCTCTGCGTCGGTCAAGCCGTCGCCATCGGTGTCGGCGTTCTCGGGATCCGTCCCGGCTTCCAGCTCGCGGCCATCATCCAGGCCGTCATTGTCGGTGTCCGAATCCGTGGGGTCAGAGCCGTAGGAGTTGACCTCCTCTCCGTCGCTCAGGCCATCACCATCGCTGTCGGCGCGGGTGGGATCAGTGCCCTGGTCCGCCTCCTCGCAGTCATCCAGCCCGTCGCCGTCCGTGTCCACAACGTTGGGGTCAGAGCCGGCCACCGCCACCTCTTGGTAGTCGTCGCAGCCATCGCCGTCGGTGTCTTCCAGCAAGGGGTCCGAGCCAATGTCGATGACCTCCTCGTAGTCCGAGAGCCCCTCGCCATCGGTGTCGGTGAGCAAGGGATCGGTGCCGTAGGTCAGCACTTCCTCGCCGTCATCCAAGCCGTCGCCGTCGGTGTCTGCCACCAGAGGGTCGGTGCCGTAGATGTTGATCTCATCCCCATCACTCAGACCGTCGCCGTCCGTGTCGGCCAGCAGAGGGTCGGTGCCGTGCACCTTGACCTCGTCCCCGTCCGTCAGGCCATCACCGTCGGTGTCTGCCAAGTTGGGATCGGTGCCGGTCTCCCGCACCTCGCGGAAGTCGTTCAGGCCATCGTCGTCGCTGTTCTTGTCGTTGGGATCGGTGCCGTAGGTGAGCACCTCTTCCCCGTCGGTCAGACCCTCGCCGTCGGTGTCCTCGTCCAAGGGATCGGTGCTGTAAGTGTTGACCTCCTCCCCGTCTGTCAGGCCATCTCCGTCCGTGTCGGCGACGTCAGGATCGGTCCCGTAAACGTAGACCTCGTCATCGTCGTCCAGACCATCCCCGTCCGTGTCCACGCCGCCGTCGTAGCCGTCACAGTCCTCGTCGATGCCGTTGCCGTCGATCTCCGTGCCGCCGGTGCTGACGGTGCTGTCGGTGTCGTCGCAGTCATCGCCGCCGTAGTCGCTGCTGTCTTCTCCGTCGCCGTCGGCGTCGTAGTCGCTGCCGCCGTCACAGTCGCTGTCCGTCCCGTCGTACCAAGTCTCGGTCGCCGAGGTGGAGATGGCCGAGTCGGTGTCATCGCAGTCCGTTCCGCCAAAGGCATCGTGGTCCTCGCCGTCCCCGTCTGCGTCGTAGTCGCTGGCGCCATCACAGTCTTGATCCACGCCGTCGTACCAAGTCTCGGTCGCCGAGGAGTTCACGTAGCTCAGAGTGTCGTCGCAGTCGTCGCCACCGTAGGAGCTGGAGTCCTCGCCATCGCCGTCCGCGTCGTAGTCGCTGGCCCCATCGCAGTCCTGGTCGGTGCCGTCGTACCAGGTCTCGGTCGCGGTGACGTTGACGGCCGCATCGGTGTCATCGCAGTCGGAGCCGCCGTAGGCGTCGGAGTCGAAGCCGTCTTCGTCCGCGTCGTAGTCGCTCTCTCCGTTGCAGTCCTGGTCCGTGCCGTCGTACCAGATCTCGCTGGCGGCCGGGTTGATGGTGGCGTCGGCGTCGTCGCAGTCGTTGCCGTAGCAGACCGAGTCCGAGAACCCATCGCCGTCGTCGTCACAGTCGGTGCAGACATCGCCGATGCTCAAGGCGCCGCTGGCCGCGTAGATCGTGTAGGAGGAGGTGATGTCCTCGGCCGTTCCAGCGCCCACGTAGAAGCCGTAGCTGACGGCCTCGCCAGCAGCGATGGTGGTGGACTCGTAGGTGTAGTGAACCGAAGAGTCGGTGGTGGTTCCTCCTGGGTCCGACCAGGCGATGTCCGCGTCGGTGTCGTTGCTGCCAAAGCCCAGGGAGCCGTTGCTGGGGTCACAGGGAGCCAGACCAAAGGTGGAGCCCGAGCTGCCAGTGGTGCCCGCCCAGTCGTCCAGGCTGTCACCGGTGTCCAAGTCCTCCACATCGTTGATGGAGGTGTTGGTGCCGTAGGTGTCGTAGTCCGGCTCGGTGTTCACACCGTGCATCATGCGGAAGTCGGTGATGTCGGTGGTTCCGACGTTGTAGACCTCGTACCAGACCCGCATCATCATCGCGTTGTCGATGGTGGTGCTGCCGCTGGTGCGGGTGACCGTGGCGTTGATGTAGGTGTAGCGGGTGATGACCAAGTCACCTACCGAGAAGACATGCAAGGCGTCGGCGCCGCCGTAGGACTCGGAGTCCACGCTCCAGTCGCAGACGCCATCGGCGTCGTTGGCCTCGTAAAAGTAGGAGGTGCTGGCCTGGTCGTATTCCATCGTGATCTGCATGAACTGCTGATCGGCGTAGGTCAGGTCGATGTCCCCTACGCCCGGCGAGGTCGCGTAGCTGTAGGGATCGCTGATCTGGAAACCCGTGCTGGTGTCGGGATTGACCCAGGTTCCGCAGTCACCATGATCGATGTACCAGAAGCCGGCTGTGCTGCTCATTTGACCCGCCGCGAGAGCGGTCTGGGGAAGGGCGAGCAAGCCAAGTGCCAAGGAAGGCAGCAAGAGTGTGGAACGGCGCATAGGAAAACCTCGGTAAGCGTTGCCCAGCCGGCGTCTAAGCCAGGGGCGTCTCGGTGCCGGGCCACGATAGCCTGAAAGGCGAGCGACAGGAAAGCTCAGCCTCTGACCTGAGCATGACCTACTGGGACCAAAGACGAGGAAAGCCACCACCCCGGGTGCCTGGAGTGGTGGCTGTCGACAGAGCCTGTGGCCTGACATCAAAGTCACCTACAAGGTTACACGTCCCCAGAGAATCGGTACTACAGTAGATTACAGTGGGGAAGGCGCTCGCCCGCGGGGCCAGAAATCCTCCTCCAGAAACGTTGTCACCCCTGGATCATTGGTGCTTGCATTCCTCCTGACTTTGGCCTGCAGCGCCGACAACAACCCCCTGGTGGATCAACGCCCCAGCGTGTTGATCATCACCTTGGACACCACGCGAGCGGACCACCTGGGCCCATACGGCTACCCCAGAGCGGACACGCCCACTCTGGACACGCTGGCCGAGAAGGGCATGGTCTGGGAGCGCGCCTACTCCTCCTGCCCCCTGACCATTCCCAGCCACTCCACCATCTTTACGGGCCGCTTCCCTCCAAGCCATGGCGTGCGGGACAACGGCGACTTCATCCTGGGAGAGGAGCAGGTCACCCTGGCAGAACGGCTGCAAGATGCTGGCTATGGGACCGCGGCCTTCACCTCGGCCTTCCCGACACAGGCACGTTGGGGTTTCAGCCAAGGCTTCGATTTGTACTACGACCCCCTCTCCAGGCTTCCTACCCAGCTGGACTGGCGGGATCAGCGCACCGCAGACGAGGTCATTGACGACGCCCTGATGGCGCTGCCGGAGCTGGACAAGGACGGTCCCATCTTCGTCTGGGTACACCTCTTCGACGCCCACTGGCCCTACGCGCCCCCAGAGCCCTACCTCTCCGAGCACCCGCGCATGCCCTACGACGGCGAGATCGCCTTCGCGGATGCCCAGGTCGGCCGCCTGATGAAGTGGTGGGACGAGAGCCAGGGGGACAACTCCGTGGTCCTGGTGACCGCAGACCACGGCGAGGCCTTTGGAGACGGCGGTGAGCGCACCCACGGCTTCCTGCTCCATGACGGCACCCTGCGCGTGCCGATGATCCTGCGCGCACCGGGCCTGACCCCGGGCGCACGCAGCGACGACGTGGTCTCCCATGTCGACATCGTGCCCACGGTCCTCAACATCGTAGGCCTGCCCCTGGACGACACCCTCCAGGGCAGCGATCTGCGCACCGGCGGCTCGGAAGAGGTCTACTCCGAGGCCCTCACAGGTCAGTTCAACCTGGGCCTCAGCGGCCTGTTCAGCGTGACCCACCAAGAGGGCCGCTACACCGAAGGGGGCCACGGAGACTTCTACTCGGTGGTCAGCAACCGCATCCTGACGGTGCCGGACTCCACCAAGGACCTGGTACCAGAGGAGCAGCGCCTTGCGATGCTCAAGGCCCGCTTGGACGAGGTCATCGCGCCCGACGCCACCCTGGACGAGATCGCCTTCGAGCAGCTGATGGCCTTGGGGTACATGGGTGGTGACATCAACGCAGGCCCTGGAGAGATCGACCCACGGGACGTGGTGGAGTTGGTGCCTCTGACCTGGCAGGCCCGGCAGCTGATGGGCATGGGCCGATTGGCCGAAGCCGAGAAGGTGGTCGCCAAGCTGGAAGAAGGCATGCCCAACACCTACGGGGTGGACCAGCTCCGGGCATCCCTGTTGCGAGCACGCGGTGACCTGAGTGGCGCCAGCGAGGTCTTTGCGGATCTCTACGTGCGCGCTCCAAGCTCCACTACGGCGCTGCAGCTCGGCGGCATTTACGCCTCCATCGGCGCTTGGCAGGAGTCCGAGGGCTGGTTTGAGGCGGCCCTGGAGCACCAACCCAACAGCCCCGAGGCCATGGCTGGTCTGGTTCACGCGGCCCAGTCCAAGGGGGAGACCGAGCGGGCCCGGGAGCTGGCCTACACCTGGCTACAGGTCTACCCAGACCACGCTGAGCTGATGCTGGTCCTGGCCGAGCTCTACCTGCTGGATGGCCGCCCTGACGACGCGCTGCGGGAGGCTCAGAACGCCCTGCAGGCCGGTATGTCGACCACCCCTTGGGCCCAAGCCACACTGGCCCAGGCCCTCTGGGAAGTCGGCGAGGCCGATCTGGCCATCGAGGCGCTTCAGGATGCCCTGGCCATGAACCGCTACAACCTCCCGATCCGCGTGCGCCTGACCGAGTGCCTGCTGGATGTGGGCCGCAACGCGGAAGCGGTGCGCAACATCGCCCCGCTGGCCCGCTTGATGCCCGAGGACGAAGCCATCCAGGCTCTGAACAAGCTCGCAGAAGAAGCCCTGGAGACCGAGCGCAAGGGTGGATAGTCCCACTGCATGCCCTGGTCCGCCCCCATCCCCCTGAGCTCACTCACCCTTGGGGTGTGGACGCCAGTGCCTGGGGGTCGCTCGCTGATGCTGATGCGAATGGCGGGTGAGCGGGTGTTGGCCAGAGAAGGGCGTCCGGGCGGCTTGATAAGCACCCTGCCCCAGCTTGAGACCCGGGTGCGCGGCGGCCGGGTGCAGGCGATGCTGACCGAGCGTGACAGCGTGCAGGCCCTCTGGCGCGAGCTGGAGGCTGCTGTGCGTGCGGGGGAGTCCACAGGGGCACACCGCGCCTTGGTGCTGTGGCTGCAAGACGGGCACCCCCTCACTCAGCTGCTGCTGCAAATGGCCGTGCTCAACGCGGGCGTGGTGGCCTCGGCTGCGGACGCTCTGCATCTGAGCCGTCAACAGCACGGCCCTGCGCTGGCCCAGATCGCAATGGGTCCGCTGGAACTCCTGCTCTCCCTCCCCCTTCAGCCAGAAGCTCCAAGGCCCCGACCCGCTGGTGAGCTCGGGCTGCTGGACGCGCGCCTTCATACGGCCGCTGAGCACGGTCATGGGGAAGAAGTCGCTGCACTCCTCGCTGGCGCAGCGCTCTCAGGTTGGGACCGGGCACACATTGAAGGGGCTCTGCTGGGCCTGTGTTCAGACCACTTCCTGGACCTGGGTCAGGGGCTGATTCAGGTGAGCCGCGTCTTCGACTTGCTGGAGGGCGCGGGGGCGAGCCCGGAGCAAGCGGCGGAGGTTCTGGCTGGGCTAGGCCGGAGCTTGGTGCAAGGGGAACGCTGGGAGGCCCTGCCGGAGTGGACGGGACTGCGCAGAGCCCTGGACAGGCTGGACCTGGCGGCGCTGCACCGGGCCTCTGTGACCGGGGCTCCTGCTTGGTTCGACCGAAGCGGCCTGCTGCGGGCCTTGTTGGAGATGCCACCGGAGCAGTGTTTGGCAGAGTGGATCAAGGCGATTCAGGGCGGCGTTCCCCTGCCCGACTTGGTCGAAGTCTTGGCCCTTGGCGCTGCAGAACGCCTGCTGCGCGCGGACCTACGGTTGGACTTTGATCCGCGCCAACCTCAAGGCTGGATGGAGCTGGCTCAGGCCCTGACCCACGCCCAAGCCCTTCAAGAAGTGGTCTCTCGCTGGCACGACGCCCGGGTGCTGCGCCTGCTGCTCTTCGCCGTTTGGCGGGTGGCGGAGCTGGCGGAGCTGGACGGTGAGCAGAGCCGCCTACAGGAAGCCCGCGCTGGAGACGTGCCTGCCCTGCTCCAAGCCGCAGCCATGCGGGATCCTGTACAAGCGGTGGCCATTGGAAGGCAGCTCCCCATGCCGGCGCTCTGCGGCGCAGTGATGCGCTTGGGCTTGGATGGACAGACCGCCCTGCCCCTCCAGTCCGCTCACCGCGCCCACGCGGCCTTGGCGGCCCTGCGTCTGTCCGAAGAGCTGCCGGGCGACCAGGCCAGACTGCCCCTGCTGGGGGTGCTGCGCTACCTGAGCGCGCCGCGGCAAGAGCGGCGTTTGAGGAAGGACTTGGCGGAGGCATGGGTGTGGGGGCAGACTGGGCCGGAGGAGGGGACCCCATGAGCCTGCTGCTTCTGCTCGCCTGCGCGGAGCAGCCTCCAGCACCCGACACCTTGCTGTGCATGGACGGCCCCGACCAAGGCGTGCCAGCCTGGGAGGTCGGCAACGAAGCCCGTGTGATGGCCCTCTCTTCCCCCGCAGGGGCCTGTGGAGAAGGTGGACAGAACGTGGAGCTGGAGGAGACGGCTACGGGTGATGTCTGGAGGTTTGGCTGGAGCTGGGAAGCTGAGTTCAACGCCCCGTTGGCGGATCTGGAGCCCGGTGAACTGGTCAGCTTCGTGGCGACCTTCAGCTCCTCCGAAGGCGGCCGGGCCTTCCGGTTCTGGGATGAGGATGGACTGGTTCTGGCGGCCCACGAAGGACAGGGCAGTCTGATGTCCAGTCTCCAAGAAGGTCTGCAGGTCTCTCCCAGCCGGCGCTTGGGCACCACGGGCTCCGGCTGCGAACAAGAGCGTGAGCTAGAGTTGTTGGTCGAGGCGGACCAAGAGCAGCTGGTGCTGGTGCCCGGTCAACGCGGCAGTGTCGCCTTCAACGGCGAGAACTTGGTTGTTCAGGCCGGCCACACCAGCGTACCGGCGTACCCACGCACGTGTGGTGAGATGCGCGAGGCGGAGCATTGGATGGTCTGGCGCGAATAGCTCCGCAGCGACAGCCTTGTCGCGGTGGCCTGGCCTCGCTGCGGCCAAGGTGTTGAAATTGTGCCTGGCATGGCACTTGCTCTGGACACGGTAGACCTTGGAGTGAACATGATCCTTCTCGCCCTGCTCGCTGGCTGCACTTCCCTAGGTGAGGCTCCAGAGACCAAGACCCTTCGCCTCTGCTTTGGCAGTGACGGTGAGGCGCCGACGGAGTGGGAGAGCCAGAGCTGGGAGGTCTCCGGGGAAGTGGCGGCGCTGCAGACCTTGGCGGCGGATGAGAACTATGAGGAGCTCAACATCTACTCCTGCTGGGAGACGCCTGAGCTGCTGATGACCGTCTTGGACGAAGACGGCGTGAGCTGGACTTTGGGCATGGGCCAAGGCGAGCGGGAGCTGCCCGAGCTTGACCTGGCCGTGGGTGCAAGGGTGGACCTGCATCTCTCAGGGGTGTTCTCCTTTGGCCAGACCGCCGGGGCGACAATCGAAGATGCACAAGGGCTGGTGTTCGCAGCCGACCTGGGCAACTGGGGGCGCGCTCTGGACGACCAAGTCAGCGAGGGGCTGCGGGTCTCGGATGGGGAGCGCACCTTGACGGTAGAGGGCGACTGCGGAACCCAAGACTGGGGCCAAATCGACTTTCAGGGTGATGGAGACGCTCTGAGCTTGGAGACTGGGGAGCGCGGCACCTTTGAGCTCGCCGGGGAGACCCTGCAGGCCCTGAACGCGGGCTCTTTTGTGTACACCCAAGCCACCTGCACCGACGTGGCCGGGCTGGAGAGCTGGATGGTGTGGCGCTAGGACGGCCTAGAAGCGGCGGCTGATCCCGGCCGAGCCTTGTAGCTGCACGGCCTCGGGGTCTTGGAACACCCGCCAAGGATCCCATCCTACGGCCATCTCCGCCGTGAGCCAGCTGCGCTCACCGAGCTTGAAGGCCACACCCATGGGCACGCGCATGACGCTGAGGCTGCGCAGGCCGATGCTGGGGTTGGCCGTGATCCAGAGGCGCTCGTGCACCATGCCTGCGATGGGTACGCCCGCAGCCACCCAGGCGAAGCCTACCTGCAGCTCGCCCCCCAGGCGGAATCGGGGGTTGTCCACGTACCAAAAACGCCCGTAGACCCCGGCTCCTGCGCCGCTGGTGTTGCCGACAAAGGCCACCCCGCCCAAGTCGACCCGCTCCCGCCAGGTGAAGCGTCCGGAGAGCTGGCCGCTGAGTCCCTCGCAGCCGCCGAGCAGCAAGCACCCGCCTTCTTGGGGCTGGGCGACGGGGCCGGTTCCAGTGAGGGCCACGCTGACCTCGGCTGGGGTTCCAGTGGCAGAGACGGCGAGCGGCAGCGGCGTGCCCAACATCGCGGAGGGCGCGCAGGCGATGGCCAGGGCCCAGATCACTTCTTCTCGTCTCGCTTTCCGTGAAGGGAGAACTGCACAATCATGCCGAGCGCGGCCACGCCGCCGATAACCAAGGGATTTCCTGGGTAGCCCACCGATATGGCGACGAGCATGCCGCCGAGCAGCGCGGTCAGGGGGCGCAGCAGGGCGTGGAAAAGCTTGGGGAAGAGCAAGAGCCCCACCGCAGAGGCGATGGCCGGAACGAACCAAGGAGCCGCTTCTCCCTGAAATACAGGCCAGATGGTGAAGGTGAGGCCACCTGTGAGCACGGCGCCGAACACGGAGATCGCCGCGCGTTCCACGAAGCGACAGAGCAAGGCACCCAAGCCGGCCAGGACCACTGCGATGACGGCACGGATGGCCGCGTCGATGTCCGTGGGGAGCAGGGTGCCGATGAAGAGCCCCAAGACAATGCCGGGGACCAGGATGGTGACCTTGTACAGGCGTGCGCCCAAGAAGGTCAGGCCGGCGCCCAAGAGGCCCAGGATTCCGCGGAAGCCCACTGCGGTCTGGTCCGCGCGTCCGACGAGCTCGGCGCCTATGTCTGTGGCCCACTGGGGCATGCATCACTCCGCGATTATTGACCTTGACTCCCCTAACCCACCCAAGCCAGGAAGAGTCCATGACCAGTCCCCACGACCAGGCCGCCGCAGACGAGTTCGACAAGTGGGCAGCCAAGGGAAGCGGTGAGCGCATGGAGAAGGGCCATCTACCGGTGACCCTCCCGGTACTGAAGGAGTTGACGCTGGGTGACGAGAGCCATGTGCTGGACGTGGGCTGCGGCGCCGGATGGCTGGTTCGCCTTTGCCTGAAGCGAGGGGCCGGACAGGCCACTGGGGTGGACATCAGCCCCGGCATGATTGAGCGGGCCAGGGAGCTGGGCGCGGGCGCGTTCGAGGTGGCCTCTGGGGAGGCGCTGCCCTTCGCCGATGGGCACTTTAGCCACGTACTGAGCGTGGAGAGCCTGTACTACTACGCCGATCCCTTGGCAGCCCTGCGCGAGTTCCGACGGGTTGCAGCGGTCGGCGCTGAGCTCGCCGTGGTCATCGAGCTCTTCGACGAGAGCCCCGTTGGCAAGGTCTGGAAGCAGGCTTTGGACGTGGAGATCCACAACTGGAGCCAAGCAAAATGGGCCCGGGTCACGGAAGAGGCCGGCTGGTCAGGTGTGCGCACCCGCTGCATCCCCCGACCGGAGCCCGCGCCGGCGGAAGCGGACTTCAAGTCCAGCACCTACTGGCCGGACTACGAGACCATCCGCGGCTACCACCGCATCGGCGCCTTGGTGATTCGCGGCCAAAACCCTGGTTAGGCGAGCTCCAAAGAGTGGGCTCAGCGCAGGACCAACTTCTTGGTGTCGAAGGCTTCAGCCTGGGCGAAGACGCCAGCTTCGATCTCAGAGCGCAGGCTGACGACACGCTCGGTGTCCTTCTGGCCCATCGCACGCTCCAACAAGCCAAAGCTGTACTCCAGCTCCGCCGCCGAGGCCCGACTTCCCTGCTCGCGCACCAGGACCTCGAGCTCAGGCTCGAAGCTGCCTTGGTAGACGTCGCGCACCATCTGCTGAGCGGCCTTGCGCTCGCCCTGGGCGTGCAAAGCCTCGGCCTCCGCCAAACCCGCTTGAAGGGTCAAGGCGCGGGCCTCCCACATGCCTTCCATGTAGGGCTCTCCCGAGGGCGACATCGCACCCAAGAGATCCACGCCATGACAGGCCAACAGCATCGTAAACAGCAGCATCATGCACGATTGGTCACATGGGGACCTTGACGCGTCAACCCTGAATTATTGGGCACTTCATAGGATCTAATCCAAGTCACTGAAAGACTTGCGAAAGCTGGATCCGAGAAAAGCGCAATCCGCGGCGGTGCAGTGGTGCACCTCGGCTACAAAAAGTCGCGGCCTTGGCGGTCGTAGAGCACCGCGACGACAATCAAGCCCACCCCGGTTCCGACCACTGCGCCAGTGGCACCACCGGCCAAGGCCCAGCGGGTGCGCTTCTGGTTGGCGCGGGCCTGGAAGCCCTGAATGAACCCTGTCTGAAACTCCGCGCTGCGCTGCTGCCAGGCACCAGGCGGTGGAGGGGGCACGTCTTTGCGTGTTTTGTAGGCTTGGTAGCCGGCGCCGCCGAGAACCGCTGGCGCACCACAGACCAGGCCGCCACAGACCACACCAAGACCGGCGGCGCCTGCGCCAATGCCAGCGCCAGCGACCGCTGGTTGAATCCAGTCTGCGAGCTCCTCGGCGGCGTCCTGGCCAGCTTCGTAGCCTTCTTCGTAGGATCCCCAGAGGGCCGGGTCGACCTGTACCGGCTCTGCCGCAACTTCGGCTGCAAGCTCTGGCTCAGCTTCGGTCTCACCACTCCAGCCCGAAGGCAGTGCCTCCTCGCCAGCGGTCTCTGCGGGGGAATCTGCGGGGGCATCCTCGGGGGTTTCGTCCGGCGCCTCAATCTTGGCGTCTTCGGTCTCCTCGTAGGGCTCTGAGGGCTCAGCTGGGAGTTCTGCAGACGGCTCAGCAGGAGCCTGCACAGGCGCGGAACTGGTGGTCTCTCCCTCGCCTTCTGGCGCAGGGTCCTGGGCAAATGCCAGAGTGGTCAGCAGCAGCAGCATGAAGCCTCCGCAGCCACCCTATCCGCCTGAGCCCAGGGCGCGCGAGCCCAGCCACCAGGCACCGCTGACCGCAAGCACCGCCGCGCCACCGGTCACGAGGCTCCACTTGCGCCTCTGGCTGAGCAGCTCCTCTCGGTAGGCCGCGTCAAAACCGCCCTGAAATGCGAGGGAATCCCATTCCTGCTCAGAGACAGCCGGCGTCTCCACGATCACCAGGTCCCAGGCCCACAGGGCGCTCGCCAAACCAACGGAACCGCAGCCCAAAGCCGCACAGCCGGGGCTGTCGATCCTGGGCGCCGTCCCCAAGGCCAAACCAGCTCCGGCGGCAGCCCCACCCGCCAAAACGCCAGCCGCTCCAGCCCGGTAGCGGCGTACATCCTGACGGGCGCGAAGGGTCCCAGCATCCTCGCCCGCTGACCAGCTCGCGTGGAGCTCGAGGGGGAGTTCAGGAGGAGGAGCGGCCAGAGAAAGGGCAGCGCAGAGGATCAGCATGCCCCGCACATGACCTGGGACCCGGGCATCGGCAAGGAGGGCGTACACCCGGCGATCCTGCCCATGCATAGCGGCATGGGTCCCGGCTGGGGCCCGAGGATGCGGGGGCTCGGTTTCCCCTGGCCGAACAGGTGACTACCATCTGGGCATGCACAGAGGCCCGAATACGGCCCCCTCACCCGCGAGGAGAAGATTTCATGTCCTTTGAGAAGTTCACTGTAAAGGCCGTCGAGGCCATCGCAGAATCCCAACGCATCGCCGGACGCATGGGCAACCCAGAAGTCCGTCCTGCGCACCTCTTGGTGTCACTCCTGGTCCAGGAAGGCGGCGTGGTCCCCAACCTGCTCCGCCGGGTCGGTGCCGATGTTGACCAGGTCAAAGAGCGCTGCGCTCAGATCATCAACGAGGTCTCCAAGGTCAGCGGCCAGAACAGCGCCAAGGTGAGCCGCCTGCTGCAGAACGCCTTGGACGACGCCGAGAAGGTCTCCCGTCGCTACAAGGACACCCACGTCGCCAGCGAGATGCTCCTGGTTGGGATCATCCGGAACAAGAGCAAGACCCAGGCGATGCTCAAGGAGTTCGGGGTCACCGAAGACCGCGTGATCTCCGCGATCGAGGCCCTTCGTGGTGGCCAGAACGTCTCCGGAAAGGACGCCGAGGACAGCTACGAGGCCTTGGAGAAATACACCAAGGACATGACCCAGCAGGCCCGAGACGGAAAGCTGGACCCTGTCATTGGCCGAGATGAAGAGATTCGACGCACCCTGCAGGTGCTCTCTCGTCGCTCCAAGAACAACCCGGTGCTGATCGGCGAGCCCGGCGTTGGCAAGACCGCCATCATCGAAGGCATCGCCCAGCGCATCGCCACCGGTGACGTGCCTGAGTCCTTGCAGGACAAGAAGGTGCTCTCCCTGGACCTGGCCGCCCTGCTCGCCGGCGCCAAGTACCGCGGCGAGTTCGAGGAGCGCCTCAAGTCCGTGCTCACCGAGATCGAGGAGTCCAACGGCACCATCATCCTGTTTATCGACGAGCTCCACACCATGGTGGGCGCCGGCAAGGCCGAAGGTTCGATGGACGCCGGCAACATGCTCAAGCCGGCTTTGGCCCGCGGCGAGCTGCGCTGTGTGGGCGCGACCACCCTGGATGAGTACCGCACCCATCTGGAGAAAGACAAGGCCCTGGAGCGCCGCTTCCAGCCTGTCTTTGTGCGCGAGCCCACCGTCGAGCAGACCATTCAGATTCTGCGCGGCATCAAGGACAAGTACGAGGTCCATCACGGCATCAAGATCACCGACGACGCCGTGGTCGCCGCCGCGAAGCTCTCCGACCGCTACATCGCGGACCGCCAGCTTCCAGACAAGGCCATCGACTTGGTCGACGAGGCCGCCTCGCGCCTGAAGATGGAGATCGAGAGCGTCCCAACGGCCATTGACATCCTGCAGCGGACCATCGCTGGCAAGAAGATCGAGCTGACGGCTGTCTCCCGCGAGGAAGACAAGAACGCCCAGGACCGCGCGGCCAAGCTCCAAGAGGAGATCGCCAACCTGGAGGAGGACTGCAAGGGTCAGACCGCCAAGTGGCAGGCCGAGCGCGATGTGCTCGACACCATCCAAGGTCTGAAGGAGAAGGCCGAGCAGCTGCAGTTCCGCTTGGACGCCGCCACGCGAGCGGGCGACTACGAGACCGCCAGCCGCCTCCAGTACGGTGACCTGCCGCAGATCAAAGACGACATCGTCAAAGCGCAGAACACCATGGACCAGCTCCAGGCCGAAGACGGAGGCATCCTGCGTGAGCACGTCACCGACGATGACATCGCCTACGTGGTGAGCAAGTGGACCGGTGTGCCGGTGACCAAGCTCAAGCAAGGGGAGCAGGAGAAGCTGCTGGCAATGGAGGACAACCTGCACAAGCGGGTGGTCGGCCAACACGAGGCCATCGTGGCCGTGGCCGATGCGGTTCGCCGCGCACGCGCCGGACTGCAAGATCCCGAACGGCCCATCGGTAGCTTCATCTTCCTGGGCCCCACCGGTGTCGGTAAGACCGAGCTGGCCCGCGCCTTGGCCGAGTTCCTCTTCGACGATGAGCACTGCATGGTGCGCATCGACATGTCCGAGTACATGGAGAAGCACTCGGTGGCCCGCCTCATCGGAGCGCCTCCCGGCTACGTCGGCTACGACGAGGGCGGCCAGCTGACGGAGGCTGTGCGTCGTCGTCCCTACGCGGTGGTTCTGCTCGATGAGATCGAGAAGGCCCATCCGGACGTGTTCAACACCCTGCTGCAGGTGCTGGATGATGGTCGCTTGACCGACTCCAAGGGCCGCACCGTCGACTTCAAGAACGTCGTGCTGATCATGACCTCGAACGTGGGCGCCAGGCACCTCTTTGAGCACAAGGACGACTTCTCGAAGGGCAAGGCCGCGGTTTTGAAGGAGCTGCAGTCCGCCTTCCGACCTGAGTTCTTGAACCGCATCGACGACATCATCGTCTTCGACCGCCTCAAGCGCGAGGACATGGACCTGATTCTGACCATTCAGATGAAGCGCGTGACCAAGCTGCTCCAACAGCGCGAACTGAAGGTGACCCTCTCCGATGCTGCAGCCACAGCACTGGCCGAGGCCGGCTTTGATGAGCTCTACGGTGCGCGGCCGCTCAAGCGTGCCATCCAGAGCTACTTGCTCAACCCGATGGCCAAGGCCATCATGAAGGGCGGCTACAACGCTGGAGACACCGTAGTGGTGGGCTTTGACCCCGAGCGCGATGCCATCACCTTCGATCGCATCCTTGCCCCAAGGGAGGATGAAGAAGGCGCCCCCAAGGCTCTGATCGGCAAACCAGAAGCCTAGCGCTCATGGCCCAGTCTTGGACTGCGCCGAGCTGAGCTGCGGAAGGGCGGGGTGCTCCAAGAGGAGTGCCCCGCCCTCTCTGCGTCAGTTGCCGAGCATGCTCTTGAGCAGCTTGGTGCCCTGGGCCTCGTCCAACACCGCGACGGTGAAGAATGAGTCGTCGGCCTGCTGCACGAAGAACATGCCCTCCTCGATGCTGCGCTCGTCGCGGGTCAGCTTCTGGCCCGTCTCCATGTCCGCCTCGACCACCAGAACGTTGCCGCCCTTGATGCCGATCATCTCCAGGCTGGTGTAGCCGCCGGAGCTGCTGCTGCTCTGCTCCTCGATGTCCCAGCCCTTGCTCTCCATGACCTTGGCGGCCACGCCCATGTCCAAGCTGTCCATCTTCTTGCCCGCGGGCAGAATCATCTCGCCCAGGGTCTTGCCGGCACCGCCGTCAAAGATGGTGACCTCGATCACGCGCTTTCCGTCGCGCTTGGCAGCGGGGTTGTCCTCGGCCAGCCACTTGGCATCCTGGGTATCGGAGAGGTCCGTGATGTCTACATCGGCCCACAGCTCGCCCTTGGTGGCGCTGCAGTTGTAGTAGGCCTCCCCATCGTCCTTGTACATATCGCAGCTGTCGACGGACCAGCCCAAGGCCAGCAAGCGCGTCTTGGTCTCTCCCATGGGGTCGGCCCACTTGCCTAGCGGCTCACCAACGATGACGTTGACAGCGTCCGCCGCTGGCCGAGTGGTGGTGTTCTGCGAAAGATCCCCCTCCTCGGACAAGGTGGTCGTTGTCGTGGTTGTGTCGCCACCGCCACAGGCCAAGCCAAGTGCTGCAGTGAGGAAAAAGGCAGGAAGAATCAGCTTTGAGCGCACTGTGGCCATCCGTGGGAATGGGGTTTGTCACTCGATATAGCCCATTGCCCGCAAGGCTTCGACCGTTTCAGGGTCCACCTCGATGCTCTCGGTCTGGGGCGCTTGGATGCGTGCTTGCTCTCTGTGCCCCTGGAGCAAGCCCTCCAGCTCCGATTGAATCTCGGGAGCCTTGCCGTGCAGAGAGTTCTGCTCGCTGGGGTCCTGGCTCAGGTCGTAGAGCTCCGCGCTCTCCCGACGCACCATCAACTTCCAGTTCTTCTTGAGCACCATCCAGGTGCCACTAAAGGGCCCCTTCAAGTCCGAGCGAATGGCAAAGATAGGCCGCTCCCGCAGTCGGGTCAGCAAGGCCTTGGCCCCGGGCTCTGCAAGCAGCAGTGGGGACAGATCCACGCCATCGACCTGAGCGCTCTTGGGTAGACCCGCGAGCCCCAGGAGCGTGGGGTGCACATCAACCAGGGAAACTGGGATCTGAGGGCTCTGACCGGGAGCGATTCCCGGACCGGCGATGAGCAAGACCACATCGTTGACCTCGCGGTAGAGGTGGGTCTCGGAGCCGTGGCCATAGACCCCATGCTCTCCGAAGGCATCCCCATGGTCGCTGAGGACGACGATGTAGGTGTTCTCCTCCAGCGACATGTCCTCGACCAAGGTCCGCAGCCAAGCGTCCGTGTAGTGGAGCTCTGAGTCGTAGGCGTTCTGCATCTCCTGGAGGGGGTCCTGGCTCTCTTGAAAGTAAGGCGCTCTGCGGTGATAAGGCTGGTGGGGGTCGGTCAGGTGAACCCACAGAAAGAAAGGCTTGTCTCCGTGAACGAGGCCAGCTTGCTCCTTCACCCAAGCCACCACCCGGGAGGCATCTGCCGGCGCCTTGCCGCGGTCCTCCATCGCCCAGTTTCGGAGCGCCTTGGGGTTCGGCGTCCGATCCCCCTCGTAGGCCTCGTACTCGGTGGGGGTGAACTTCCGAAAGAGCTCAAATCCCCGCTCAAAGCCCTGGTGCCGCATCATCAGGGTGTTGGTGTTCACGCCGATGGTCGCGTAGCCCGCAGCTCGAAAGCGCTGCGCCAAGGTCTTGGTGGACTTGTCGATGGACGGCAAGGGGGTCAGCTCGATGCCCTGCTCAGCCGCCTCTTTGCGCTTGGGAACAGCGCCGTCCACCACAGCGTGGCGATTGGGATACTGGCCGGTGGCCACGCTGGCCATGCTCGGGATCGTCCAAGAGCTGGTGGACTTGGCCTGGTCAAAGCGCGCCCCACGCTCCGCCAGGGCCCGTAGCCAAGGCGCATTCTGTGGGTCCTCATCATCCAGCCCCACGTGGTCTGGCCGCTGGGTGTCCAGGATGATGACCAAGACGTTTGGGGCCTGCTCAGCCTGCTCAGCCCAGGCCTCCTGCGCGAGCACCAAGGCCCCCGCCAGCGCAAGCAAGCCCACGCCCAACCACCGTAGATTCCGCTGCATGCCACACTCCCCCCTCAGGATAGCGGGCGTACACGCACTTGTCACCCAGTGGGTGACAAAGCATCATCCCCCTACAAAGGCGGCGATCTGCGGCAGGCCTGCTTCCAGGTAGAGCTCCGCCAGCTTGGGTCGAAGCGCATCCCAGTCCCCACCTTCGATGGCGCAGACGTCCATCCAGTGGGCGGCACGGTCCAAGACCGGCTTGTCGGGCAACTCGGCCAAAGTCCGGTAGGGCTGCGCGGTGATCGGCTCCTTCCAGCCCGCCCGCAGAGCGATCTCCTCAAAGGGCGCTCCCAGGGTCCAGATGGGCAAGGAGAGGGCGGCTCGAGCAGCTTCTCTGCCGGAGTCCGGCATTCCCTGCTTCTCGAGCAGTCGGCTCAAGAAGGCTTGAGGACGGCCCCACCCCTTCGAGGCCACTCCGGCGCGCTCGGCGGTCACCGCAGCGCTGGTGTGGTCGCCCTTCTCATGATGCTTCAGAGCCAGCTCTTCGTAGAGCAGGGGCAGCCCCCCGACCTTGAGCAAGAGGTAGGCCTTCAGCGGCAGGCCCGTCTCCGCCAAGGTGCCGGCGCTGTAGAGCAGCTCGCTGCGGTTGGCGGCGGCTGCCAGACCCGCCATGTCCTCGCCGTCGGCATCCCGGGTGGCCAGCTCCATGTGGAGAAGCTGGTCGATCGACGCTGCCCATAGCGTCATGCCAACGCTCCCCACTCGGACCACGGGCAGCGGAAAGTTTGGCGTGGCTGTCGGCCACCGAAGCAGACCGATGGTGACCCCCTCCCCGGTCCTGGCCACCGGAATCACCAGGGGGTGCAAAGCAGCGCGGGCGCGGGGATCCACCAGCTCCAGGTCTTCGACACCGGCGAGGTAAGCGAGGAAAGCAGGCAAGCGCGGAGGGACCGGCGAGCCGACGGCGGTGAGGATCTTGGAGAGCTGCATCGTGCAATCCCGGGTGACAGGGCGAGGCCAACAAGGCAAGGTGTTGGCCAAGGAGTAGCTCAAAATGTTGATGCTGTTGACCCTGGCTTGCTTCAAAGGAGAGGCCGAGGACTCGGTCGTGGACACCGAACCTACCGAGATCACGTATCCAAGCGCCGAGTCGGTCATGATCTACGTGGGTCACGGCGGCGTGAGCGGGGATCAGAGCGGCAACGGCGGCTGGAGCGACGCGCAAGAAGCGATAGCGACGGAGTACGGCTTCAACGTCGAGGAGCGCGCCTCCTTGGGTGACCTGACCCAGTTCCGCACCGTGTTCATGGTCTCTCCGGGCGAGGATGAGGACGTGACACTGGGCGCAAACGCTGTTGCGGACGTGCAGGCCGGCCTGGACGCCGGCACCCGCATTGTGCTCATGGCCGGTGTCGACAACTGCGAGAGCCGCGCCATCAACTCCCTGCTCGAAGAGCTGGGGGCCCCGATGCGCCTGACCGGGGAGGTCGCCACCGCGCCCGTGTTGGCCGACGTAGGCGCCGGGCTGCAGATGTCCAAGGACATCAGCGAAGGCGTGCTGCTCTCCACCCCCTGCAAGGTGGAGACCAACGGCGCGGACGCGATGCTCTTCGAGACCCGAGACATCTACGGTGCTGCCTGGCGCGGCGGTTGGGGTGGCGATGTGGTGCTCATCGGCGACCACCGCTTCGCCGATGACACGGGCAAGCTGGAGAACCGAGACAACGCGCAGTTCGTGTTCAACTTGGTCGAGGTTGATCCTGACTTTGAATAGTCCTGTCATCTAACAGGTGACAGACGGGCCGAGACAAGGCAGACTGCAGCATGCTGCTGCTCCTCATCGCCTGTGCCCTTGAACCAGTCTGTACGCTGTGGTTCAGCGATCTGGACGGGGACGGCTTCGGCAGCGGGGATGGGGTGCGCTCCTGCGTGCCTCTTGATGGACGCACAGAGCAGCCGGGTGACTGCGATGACCGGGACGCCCTCTGGCACCCGGATGCTGTAGATCCGCCAAACGACGGCCTGGATCAGGACTGCAGCGGGGACGAGGTCTGCGATCAGGCCCGCCTGGTCACCGTGTCACACTGGGACTGCCAGGACGGACCGGTGAAGCTGGAGGGGTTGACCGCCGATGCGAGCAGCGATGCCTCCTGCGTGTGTGCGATCGACGGGGATCTGCGGCTCTCCGGTGCAGCGGAGGCCAGCGCCTTCACGGCTCTCCAGAGCGTCAGCGGCACCTTGTGGATCGGCTCCAACGGCGAGACCTCGGCGGCGCCGGCGGACCTGATCATGCCGAGCTTGACGGGGGTTGGGAAGCTGCGGATCGATGGCAACGCGGGGGTGGTGGATCTGCCGGCACTGGAGCAGGCCACAAGCGTGCAAATCAACGATGCAGAAGCGCTGGTCTGGCCCAAACTCCACACAATAGAGGTGCTGAGCGTCTCGCTGAGGGGCGCCGAGCTCTACCTGCCGGCCCTCGAGTCGGCGTGGGAGCTCCAGGTGTACTCGAGGGAGGAGACCTTGAGACGGGTTCTTTTCCCCTCGCTGATCAGCGCCGAGTACCTAAGGATTCAAGCGGCAGAGCATCTGCAGCTCCAGGGCCCAGGCGAGGCCATTGAGTCCCTGGAGGTGTGGTCGGCATCCACCGCCTCCCTGCAGCTTCCGGAAGCGCTGAGCGAGCTGTCACTGGCCGGGGGTGAACACCGCCTTGGTGGCACGCGGCAGGTTCAGCTCCTCGTCCTAGATGAACGGACGCGGGTCTACGCAACGGATCTGGAGCGCATAGGCCAGCTCGATCTACCCAACGACGCCACCCTCGAGGCGCCCGCCCTGACGGAGGTAGACCAAGTCGTTCTGACTCGCGGCACCCTCATCGCCCTCCAGCTCACGCAGCTTGACTCTCTGCACGCCTCCCAGAGCCAGGTCTCACTCCCCCGCCTGCACAAGGTCGGCTCTCTCACGGGCAAAGAGACCGCACTGCCCGACCTGGAGCACGCCGAGAAGGTCGACTTTGTTGGAGAGCTCAGCGCGCTCACCCAGGTGGACGACGCGCTCTTGGGCGCCCCCATCCTGCCGGCCATGGAGTACCTATACTGCGACCACGTCCGAATCACGACCGGGGAGAGCAGCCTGCCCAGCCTGCGCCACAGCGCCTCGGAGCTGCGGTTCGAAGGCCCCGTGTGGCTGCCCAGTCTGCGCAGCGTGGATGGCCCTTTGGTGCTCATCGACTCAAAGACTTTCTACGCCCCAGAGCTACAGACGGTGGACTGGCTCACCCTCCGAGGCGAGAGCACCGCCGCCTTGCCCGACCCACTCCCCTGGGGCCTTCGTTTGGAGGACTGGTCCCCCGAGAGCGCGCAAGACTTTGGCGTTCTTGAGAGAGGATTGACCGTCTCGGACGGAGCCATTCGCCCGCCCACCTTCTCGGTCCACTCGGTCCAAGGCAACGTGGTCCTCGATGCCCCCAACTGGGTCACGCTGCCGCTGACCCTGGGTCCCATCTCGGGTGACCTGAGCTACTGCCTGGCCTCGGTGGCGGAAGCAGACTTGCAGGCTTGGTTGGCGGAGCGGGTCGTAGACGGTGACGTGCTGGAGGTGTGCGAATGATCCTTCTCTTTCTGGCTTGTGCCGCTCCTCCACCGGCCTGTCCCTCTTGGTTCTCTGACTTGGACGGGGACGGGTTCGGGGCCGGCGTCGGCGTCGTCTCCTGCGATGCTCTGGCGGGTCGGGTGCAGCAGGCCGGGGACTGCGATGACCGGGATGGGGCCTTCTTTCCTGGGGCGGAGGATGTCCCCTTAGACGGGCTTGACCAGGACTGTGATGGCGTGGACCTCTGTGAGAGCACCCGCATTGTGCAGAGCATCGAGGATGTGGACTGCGAGAAGGGAATGCACAGCGTTGGCGGTGATGCCTACAGCTGGCCCGAAGGCGACTGCGTCTGTGAAATCAGTGGAAATCTCTCCTTGGGCAAGGAGGACTTTGCATTGCCGAACGGGAACCTGACCCGCGTTGGCGGAGTCCTGGAACTGAACTTTCTACTAGAGGGCGAGGGCCAGGTCTTCAAGAATCTGATGGAGGTCGGGAGCAGCTTGAGCCTGCAGGCTGGGGGCACGCACCAGCTGCCCCGCTTGCGCCAGGTCCCGCGCATTGATCTTACTGGAGGCGGTGGCGCCTGGATGGGCATGCCGGTGCTGGCCCAGACAGAAGAGCTGCTCCTGAACGGCGGGGTGGCACTGGAGCTCAAGAGCCTATCCGCCCTCCAAGAGCTGCAGATGCTCGGCCCCCAGGAAGACGTCCTTTCGGCCCCCAGCCTCCAGAGGGTGGACAGGCTGCTTCTCTACGGTGGCACCTTGGACGCCCCCGCGCTGTCCTGGGCCAACACGGCGACGATTCAGACCCAGGTGGCGCTGCCTGGCCTGGTCCAGCTGGACACCTTGACCGTGGACGCCGGCGGCCAAGCCACGCTCTCTCACTTGAACCGGGTGGAGCTGATAGAGCTCGCCGGGGAGCTCACTGCGGCCAAGCTGACGTGGCTGCCAAGGCTCAACTTCGAAGTTGGCGCACAGGCCGAGCTGCCAGCGCTGGAGCTTGTGGACTTTCTGCTGGTAGAAGCCGGTGAGCTTGCGCTCCCCGGCTTGAGGATCGCGCGCTTCATCCGGGTCGAGGGAGGCGGACACCTCAGTTTACCCAAGCTGACGACCTTGGACACACTCCAGGTGGCACAGGCCGCAGTGAGCCTGCCGCTGCTGACGGAGCTGCCCAGCCTGATCTTGGAAGAGCAGGCTCCCGGTGATTTTGAGGCGCCCAGGCTACGCACCGTGGGCTCGCTGTATCTGCTCAGCGAGACGCTCTTTCCAGCGATTACCAGCATTGACAGCATGGAGATTCAAAGCGCCGCTGAGCTGCCGAAGCTCACCGAGCTGGGCTCCGTCAACGCCTATGCCCCCATCATCGCCACGAGCCTGAGAGACGCTGGCTCTGTGACCTTGTACGGTTAGGGCCACAGCCTGCCTGCCTTACGTTCGGTCGGGTCACTCCGCACCCAAGACTGCCTGGCCTTTGGCGCCCTGGCCCGCATCGACTCCTGGATTACCAGCAGCTGTGATCTGGACCTAAGCGGCCTAAACACCTTCCCCGGGCCCCTTCATCTGGACCCCGTTGGCGTGGCCACACGCTTCACCTTGCCGGACCCGCTGCCTACGGCGCTCTGGCTGGACGGTTCCAACTATGGCTCCCTGGAACAAGACGTGGTCCAAGGGGCGCTGTCCATACAGGTTCGAGCGAGCGCACCCGCTGAAGATTTCATCGTGCGGGAGATTCAAGGCCAGCTGTACATGAACCTGGACAAGGCAACGGGTCTGGGCAGCCTGGATCAGATTGAAGAGGTGGGCGGTGATGTGAGCTACTGCGCGCCCCTCATTCCGGATGCTGAGATTCAGAGCCGGCTGACGACCCTTTCACTTGGCGGCGATGTGGTGAACCGATGTCCTTGATCCTGCTCCTGGCTTGCGCGACTCACCTGGACTGTCCCGACTGGTTCTCCGATTTGGACGGGGACGGATTCGGCGCTGGCGAGGGTGTCGTCTCTTGCGAGCCCTTGCCCGGCCGGAGGGAAGTGGACGGGGACCGCGATGACCACGAGGCCTCGATCCATCCAGATGCCACGGACCTGCATGACGGCTTTGACCAGAACTGTGACGGCTTGGAGGGCTGCGAGGGAGCCCTTGTGGTGCAGAGCATCGAAGAGGTGGACTGTTGGCTGAGCACCCTCTCCGTCGGCGGAGAGATCATCAGCCGCTGCCCCTGAAACCGCCGGGCTAGTCCCGCAGCTCTACCCGAATGCGCAGAGCTCGGTGGTCCGCCCCAGGCACCCCAAAGTAGCGCAGGCTGTGGGCGTCCACGTCGCCGACCAGGATGTGGTCCAGCCTAAAGAAGGGCGCCATGGGCCAGCCACCGCCGGCAGGCCAGCTGTTGGCCCAAATGCCTTGCACGACCGCCGGGTCTCGCAGACCGGTGTCGATGAGCTTGCGCCACGCGCGGGAGCCAGGGACGTAGTTGAGGTCTCCAGTGACCACCACCGGGTCGTCCTCTTTGCAAGGTCCCCAGGCCCGCGCCATACGACCGTCTTCAATGTTCGAGGCCACCTTCTCCAGGTAGGGCGTCATGCCGCTGGAGCAGATGGGGATGGGCGGAGGGGCGTGGATACCAATCACGCACATGCTGGCCTCGACCCGGACCAGAGCGACAGGCATTGCGCAGCCCTCTGCGCCGTACTCCTCCGTGATGGCCCCATCACAGAATCGTCCGCGTGCACAGTAGACCGCCTCCCCATGGCTGGGCTTGGGCAAGTCCCTCTGGTAGTTGTCGGCCACCCGGGCCATTCCGGGGATGCGCTCCCCGCGTTTCTCGTGGGTGATGAGCACGTCGGCGCCCAGCTCCCCCAAGGCCATCTCCAGCTCCTCCTGCTCCTCGGCGTAGGCCTGCACGTTCGCGGAGACCAGCAGCAGGCCCTCACTGCTCTCAGGCCAGAGGGGTGGAATCCCCGACAAGAGCAGAGCGCCCAGGGCAATCACGCCGCCAATCTTGTAGGAGCTGCGCCGCCAGTACCAAATCCCCCAAACGGCAAAGAGCAGCATCGCGGGGCGCGGCAGGCTCAAGAGCACCGCACGCAGAGCGGAGAGCCAGAGCACGTCCTCGGGGCAGATCGCCGCAGCCCCACCTGCACAGAGCAACCCGAACAAGAGCACAAAGAATCCAGCCAGCCCACGCATCCGCGCCACGCGCTCTCCGAGTACTTAGGAGCCGACTATCCCACGGGTAGGGAATCGCGCCTCACTCTGAAGCGCCGTAGGTGTACCCTCCCTCTGAATCAAGGAGAAACATGGCCGTTCACCGGTCAGGCTTGGGACGCCTAAGAAGCAACTTCACCACCGTGCTGGATCAGCAGGTGGCGTCATTGTCGTGGCTCTCGCGCCAAGCTGCTGGGGATCCTGACTTGCTCGAGGCCCTCGTCGCCGAGCTCTCTCGGATCCAAGCCACAGCTCTGGCCTTGGAGCTGCTCGATGTGGCGCGGGCCGCGGACAGTGCCCAGCGCGCCGCGACCGAAGGCGGACTGCAAGACAAGATCGACGCCCTGCTCGAAGTCTGTCGATCCCTAGACGGCTCCCGTCCTGTGTTTCGGCCCCTGGTGGTCATGGAGCCGGACGAGGCCTCGGCGATGCGATTGCGCATGCGCGCCCGCTCCTGCGCAGTGCAGGTGGACTTCTACGGGGAGAGTGAAGAGCTCATCCGCAGTGCCAGGGGCGACCTCCCCTTCGCCGTGGTGTTGCCGATTTTTGCTCTCGAAGAGGTGGCGGCCGCCTTCAAGGAGGACGACCGCCTGGCCACAGTGCCCTTGTACGTGTTCCAACCTGGCGGAGCGGACATGGAGCGCCGCCTCCAGGCCATCCAGACCGGTGCCGCTGGATGGGTCGCTGCCCCCATCGACATCCCCGCGATGCTCTGGCGCATCCGTCAGCAGATCGGCGAGGCCGAGCCCTACCAGCCCCGCTTGCTCTTGATCGGGCCAGAGGCCAGCCTCAAGATCGCCCCCCATCTGGAAGGCAAAGAGATCCACGTCAGCACCAACCACAGCGCCGACGAGCTGCTGGACGTTCTCGCGGACTTGGCCCCTGACCTGCTGGTGATCGACGCAGAGTTCGCGGACAAGGTGGTCCCGGTGCTCCGAGGCCATGAGCGCTGGAACGGCTTGTGCGTCTCGGTATTTGGCGATGCACCCCAGGCCTCCATCTCCACGGCAGACTTGCTGCTCTGCGGCTTGGATCTCCAGGTCGTGGCCCACCAGATCTTGGGACGGGCAGAGCGCCTGCTCAGCCAACAAGCCGCAGCCCTCTTCGACGCCGGAACAGGGGTGCTCTCCCGCAACGCACTCCTGGCCGTCGCTGACCGCGAAGTGGGCCTGAGCCTGCGAACCGGAACGCCACACGCCACCTGCCTGCTGGAGTTGGACGACTGGGAACGCTTCGTGGACGAGCACGGCACAGGACGCAGCAACCGCATCCTGCGTTTGGTGGCCCGCACACTGCAGTCCGCCATACGGGAGACCGATGCTGTCGGCCGAGTGGGCAAGTCCACACTCGCACTGCTCTTGATGGCCTGCACGGCCGATCAGGCCAAACGCAGGCTGGCTGGCATCCAGCGTGCCTTTGCGGCCACCCACAAGGACGACGCGGTGCTCTCCAGGGTCACTTTCACGGCCGGAGTCGCGGACACTTTGGGCGGACCGGCCTTGCTCCAGCGCAGCGAGATGGCGCTGCACCGGGCACGGCTGAGCGGCCACGGCAGCATAGACAGCTGAAGCGCTTAGGGCGCCGGAGTCACTGTGGTGACGCTGGCCACCGTAGCGGGACAGGGCGTTGGCCCCGTTCGGAGCAGGATCACCCAGTCGGCCGCCATGCGGACCTCGTCCTCGGTGCGGAGCAGCTCGGGCTGCAGCTCCACGGTGTCCTCGTCTGGGCCCTCTTCAAAGTCCCATGTCTCGATGACCACCCCGTCCAGGGTGTAGAGCAAGACCGGCTTGGAGCGCCCTTGTAGGCGAAGCAGAGCGTTGGGCTGGAGCTCGAGCTCGACCACGGGGTGGCCCTCCAAGCTGAGCTGATACCAGACGTTGAGGATGTCTTCCTGGCCAGCCAGCGCCTCGCCCTCAGGACGGCTCTCTACCGTCTCGGCCTGGTAGATCTCAAAGACCCCGCTCGAGGCCAACAGGGCCGGAACCGCCGTCTCATCGTCCTCCAAGCCAGGCAGCGTCGCCACAACAAGCACCTGTTGCCCTTGGACTTCGACGCTGGGCTCACCCAGTCCCATCTCCTGGACGCGGCTCTGGATCACAGGGGCGATCAGAGCGCTGCAGTCGCTCTGGAAGCGCATCTCCACCCTGGCCCCTTCCGCCTTGCCGCCGATGCGGGTCAAGACGAACAGGCCGATCAGGCTCAGGACGAGGAAGGCTGCCAAGAGCATGGGCAGACTGCCGAAAATGAAACGCGCGTTGCGCTCTTTGGGGGTGCGGGACCTCATGGGGCGCGCCTTTAACCGACCTGGCTACAAAGGGGGTGCGCCGAAGGGCCGCAGGGGCGTTAGGCCTGTGGGCAGAAAGAGGAGAACTGGATGGCGTACAAAGCAACGCTGATCCCCGGAGACGGGATTGGTCCAGAGGTGACCGGCGCGACGGTGAGGGTCCTCGCAGCAGCGGGCGCTCCCATTGAATGGGAGACCGTGCATGCTGGTCGCAAGGCCTTCGAGGAGACCGGAATTCCGGTTCCCGAGAACGTGCTCACCTCCCTTCGCACCAACCGAATCGGTCTAAAGGGGCCCCTTGAGACCCCAAAGGGCAAGGGCTTCCGCTCGGCCAACGTGACCATCCGCCAAGAGCTGGAGCTCTACACGGGCCTACGTCCGGTCAAGAGCCTCCCGGGGATCATCACCCCCTACGAGAACGTGGACCTGGTCGTTCTCCGTGAGAACACCGAGGACCTCTACGCCGGCATCGAGCACGAGCTCGCTCCAGGCCAGATCATCTCCGTGAAGGTGAGCACCCGCTCGGCCGGAGAGCGCATCTCAAAGTGGGCCTTTGAGTACATGCGCTACCGCGGGCGTCGCCTGATCAGCTGCTGTGCAAAGCCCAGCGTGAACCCGATGAGCGATGGCGCCTTTGTGGACGCCTTCCAGAAGATCGGTCAGGACTACCCCTACATCGCCCAGAACACCATGCCCATCGACAACGTGAGCATGGCCTTGGCGATGGACCCGACAAACTTCGACGTGTTGCTGCTTCAGAACCTCTCTGGAGACATCCTCTCAGACCTGTGCGCGGGTCTGGTCGGTGGTTTGGGCGTGGTTCCAGGCGCCAACGTCGGCGACCGCATCGCTGTGTTCGAGGCCGTGCATGGTACTGCCCCCGATATCGCAGGAAAGGGCATCGCCAACCCCCTGGCGGTGCTGATGAGCGGCGTGATGCTGCTCGAGCACATCGGCGAGCGTGCCATCGCTGACAAGGTGAACCGCGCCATCTGGGACGTCCTGGAGAAGGGCGAGCACCTCACCGGTGACCTGGGCGGCAACGCCAACACCAAGACCTTCACCGATGCCCTGATCGACGCGCTGTAGGAGCCCCACATGAGCCACAGAGTCACCCTGGTTCCCGGCGATTGGATCGGTCCTGAGACCACCCGCGCTGTCCAGCAAATCCTCAAGACTGCCGGCGTGGACATCGCCTGGGAGATGCACCCCATTGTGGACGGCATCGTCAGCCCAGAGCTAATCCAGAGCGCCCGTTCCACCGGCCGTATCCTCAAGAACCGCACCAAGGCCCCACGGGTACCCGGCGCCTTGCCCGCGGGCATCCACCTGCGCAAGGAGCTGGACATCTGGGCCCAGGTCCGTCACGTTCAGAACCTGCCGGGCCTGCCTGCGCGCTTCAACAACGTGGACGTGGTCGTTGTCCGCGAGACGAGCGAGGACATCTACAAGGGCTTTGAGCACGAGACCGCTCCCGGCGTCTTTGAGTCCATCAAGCTGACCACCCAGCCTGCTTGCGAGCGCATCGCGCGCTTTGCCTGCGAGCTGGCCCTCTCCAAGGGCCGCAAGAAGATCAGCATCGTGCACAAGTCCAACATCATGAAGAAGTCCGACGGACTCTTCTTGCGGACCGCCCAAGCGGTCTTGGCTGAGTACCCGACGCTGCAGTCCGAGGACGTCATCGTCGATGCCCTCTGCATGCGCCTGGTGCGTCGCCCAAGCGACTTTGATGTGCTGCTCTGCGGCAACCTCTTCGGAGACATCATCGGTGACCTGGCGGCCGGCCTGGCCGGCGGCATCAGCGTGGGCGGCTCCATCAACCTGGGCGAGGGCATCAAGCTCTACGAGAACCCCCATGGCAAGGCGGAGTCCTTGGTCGGAACCGGCACCGCCAACCCCATCCCCAACCTGATGAGCGCCACCTGGCTCTTGGATGACCTGGGAGAGGAGCAGGCCGCTGAGCGCATCCGCAAGGCTGTGCACGCTGCTCTGAAAGAGGGCCTGCACACCGCCGACTGCGGTGGAGCGGACGGCTGCGAGCAGGTGATTCAAGCCATCTCCTCCCGGCTCTAGGAGCGTCGCATGATCTGGATGCTGGCGCTCTTTGCGTGCAAGGACGACACCGTAGACTCGGGCTCAGGTACCGAATGTGGTCGTCTGATGGACTACCCGGGAACCACCTTCGCAGCGCAAGCTGTGGAGTGGCCCGAGGGCCAGTCTCTCTACGACGTCGGAGAGCCCAGCGACCAGGTCCACAACAGCCTGAACCTCTGGACCACCTACCTGGACGTTCACGGTCGGGCCGACCCTTTGGCGGACGCCGACTGGGAAGGCAAGGATGTGCTGCTCTGGCTCAACCGCTACGACGCCTGCAATCCCCGCAGCTACACCTGGGACGAGCCCTTCGTTGTGGGAAGCACCCGCACCGTGCCCGGACAGTTCACCGGCGACGGCGACTGCGATCTTCAGTGGACAGAGGCCTGGGTCTTCCTCATTGACGAGGTCAGCGGTGCCACCGAAGGAGACGTCTGCGCAGACAGCGGAGCCTGAGTTGGCGTCCTTGGCTTGAAAGCCGATTGCAAGCGACTATGCGGGCTTTCTTACAGGGGGCTGACCTCCCCAAAAGTAAGGGCTTTCCACTACTTTCAGGACCCTTTCACCTGCACAGGTGTAATAGGCTGAAAGTGGACTCTTACACCCCAACGGGTTCTTAGGGGAGTGTCACTTCAGGAGCCTGCATGTCTGCCGGTCACGCCCACACCCCCTCCGAGATCCAACTCAGCCACGCCACGTGGCGCCAAGGCTCCCGCTACGGGATGTGGAAGGGCGCGGCGGTTGTGGATGGAACTCTGGTCGCCGAGAGCACCGAAGGGCCCGCTCAGGGAGAGCCTGTGCAGCTCCGCCTCACCTTGGTGGACGGCCGCAACCTCTCGGTCCTCGCCCACCAGGTGCACTGCTTGCGGGAGCCGGGCCAGCCCGACCTGATGATGGTTCCTCTGGAGCTGGAGCCGGAATTCTTGGACGATATGGCCCAGGCCGTTGAGCCAGCAGCCCTTGCAGAGACCGCCCCCGTGGCCCCGACCACCAAGGAGCCACTCCCCCGCGTCGTGCGCCTGAGCCTCATTCTCTCGATGGCAGCGCTCCTGGGCGCCCTTGTTCTGACGTTCTCGGTTTAACGCCGACTTTCGATTGCCCGCCGGGGATTCAAGGGGTATATAGCCAAGGAACCGACGAGCGGAAAACTTGGCCCCGACCCCGAAACATCGCCTCCCCATCTTGGAGGAGCGGACCTTCCGCCACGTTAGCTGGCGACAAGGAAAGAAGAGCGGCGTCTGGCAGGAGGCCTGCTTCACTCAAGAGTGCTTGGCCGTCGAGTCCGACTCGGACTTGGACCTGCTCAAGCCCGTGCAGCTGCGCCTGATTCTGGGGAACGGCGAGATGGTGCTCACCCAAGGCGTGCTGACCTCGCGCTTGGAGGAGGGAGAGAGCACGCTGATGCTCTTCACCCTTGCGTTGACCCAGAGCGATGTCGCCCTGATTCAAGCCTGCCCTCCTGACAGCCCCGAGCAGCTCGAGGCCCTTGATTCCGCCTCGGACTCCACCCACATGGTCGCCTTGGCGCTCATGGGGGCAGCACTCGTGGGCTTGGTTGCAGCGCTCTTGGTCGGCTGAATCCAGCTCGGGGGACTCCCCACAGAGACTCAGCCCGCGACCAGCCAGCCCTGCTCTCCCAAGCTCAAGCAGCTCTGGGCCAAGTCTCCTTGGGCCACGACCCGACCGAAGCTCCCTCCAGCGCGGCGGGCTTGGTCTGCCAGGGCGTCGCTGAGGCGCTGCAGACGCAGGCTGTATTTGGCCACTGCATCGGCGTCTAGGTTGACCTGAATGCGCTCTCCGCCTTCGGCATCGATGAGCTCAAAGCTGCCACCCACTGGCGGGGCGGCCTCCCAAGGCCCCAGAACCTGTAGCAGCGCCACGGCGCCCGCACGTCGCGCCAGGGAGCTCACCAGGCTCTCCGCCTCGTGGGGGCTGAGAAAGTCGGAGATGAGCACCACCATTGCACCGGCCGAGGTGCGGCTGCTCATGGCACCCAGGGCGTCGAGCAAGGGCCGGCGGCTCATGCTGTCCACGCCTTCGTGGAGCAGGGACTCCAGGGGCACGCTGCGGGGTGCATCGTCCAAGACCCAAGGCCGCGCCCGCCAGCCCATGCGCAAGCTGGAGCGGGTCAACAGGGCGGCCATGTCCAAGGCGAGCTGCGCCTTGCCCGGCTCACTGGCCATCGAGCGGCTGGCGTCCACCAGAATCTCCACCGTGGGCCGCACCTCCTCTCGGTAGCGCTTGATCATGAGCTGGTCGTTGCGGGCATAGGCGCGCCAGTCCAGCTTGCGCACGTCATCGCCCGGGGTGTAGCCGCGGTGGTCCTGGAACTCCGTGCTGGAGCCCGCACCCCGGCCCATGACCGAGCCGCCCTCCTGGCCTACCCGTGGGGCCGTCAGACCGATTCGCCAGGCCTCTGCCAGGCGCGCAGAGTCGGAGGTGGGCTCAAGCAGCGGACACCTCTTGGGCCTTCTCGGCCTTCGCTCTGGCCTCGTTCTCGCGACGCAGCCTTGAGACGCGCTGCACTTCTTTGAGTCCACGCAGCATACGGGGCATGTTGACCAGCACCGTGACCACAAACATCAACAGCGCCACGGCCCAGATCGCCTCTTTCTCCGAGTAGCTGTCACGGGTCAGACGCTCAAAGGCCCAAGGGAAGCAGAAGGGGTGCTCAAAGTCGCCCCAGTCTCGGTCACCAGCCATCAGGCCAAAGAAGGTCGGGACCATGGCGGTCGCGGCGAAGAACAACCCGGGGGAGAAGGCCGAGAGCACACGCACAGGCATGTGCTTGGACCAGCGTTGGAGCAGCGCGCTCGGCAGGTTGAAGGCCGTCACGCCCCAGAGGAAGGAGAAAACGAAGAGCTCCACCCAGGCATCTCCGGCATCTGGGTCCACCGTGGGGAAGAGCATCATGATGGACCCGAAGGTGCCCAAGATCATGAGGTTGAAGAGCGCTCCGTTGCCGCCACCCGGCATGAAGGGGGTGACGAGCAGCCCCACCAAGGCGTTCTTGGGCGCCGTGACCTGAACGCGCCTGCCCAGCCGCTCTGGCTCACCGGAGAAGATGCCCGCGGGCAGCAGCATGGCAAAGCCCAGCGCCAGGTAGGCGACCACGAAGCCCTCGGCCTCTGGGTGGGGCACGAAGTGCATGGCCAAGTAGGTGCCAATCATGCCCACCAGCGCGAAGCAGAACATCAGGACACGCAGGGGCGTGGACCGGTTCTCCTCGGGGTGAGAGATGCGCAGTGTTCCGCCGATGAAGGCGAAGGTGGCGATGAAGATGGCCACACCGGCAAAGACGGCCAGGGCCACTTGGGCCTCGATGTCCTGAAGATCCTGGGAGTTCCGGAGGATCTCGCTGACCCCCGCGACGGCCGAGCTGACCAAGCTGAACTGAAAGCCTCCCAAGATGACCATCAAGAGCACCCGCAGCAGGCGGTTCTCCGTCAGGAAGCTGGCCGAGAGCGTCACGCAGCTCACGCAGGCCGAGAAGATCAGCGTGTAGACCACCACGAAGACCAGGACGGTGAGATCCACCCCAGGCAAGAGGAAGCTGAGGGCCAAGAAGGGGGCCAAAGCCGCCAAAACAAGCCCTGACTGCACCAGCGAGGACAGCAGGCGTCCGGCGACGATCTGCCGGGGACGAAGGGCCGTGAGCTGGAGCAGCTCAGCCCGTCCACCGCGTCCAGATCCACTGGCGGCCACGAAGGCCTGGAAAGGCACCAAGCCCATCATGGCGGCGGCCATGCACATGTAGATGCCTACAAAGTAGGTCTGGCCGATGTCCTGGTTGGAGTCGGAGGCCATCAAACAAACGATGCCCACCAAGGTGGCTGCGATGAGCGTCAGTCCGTAGGTGACCTTGAAGTAGCGGCCACGCAGAGCCTGCCGAACCTCCTTGACCAGGATGGGGTTGAAGCGGTCGTCGATCCAGTCTGGAAGGGTCATTGCACCACTCCATCCGTCAGGGAGAGGAAGACCTCTTCCAGGTCCACGGCCAGCGGTCGCACCTCCATCGGGCGCAAGTCCTGGTTCACGGCACGCCCCAGAAGGTCCGCGAGGGCCTCTTCACCGCCCGCCAACCCAAAGACACAGCCATGGCCTTCGGCCCGCACCTTGTCCACGCCGGGCTGCTCCAAGAGGAAGCGCTGCAAGGCCTCCCCCTCCGCCAAACAGCGCATGTAGTAGAGCGCGTCGGGAGAGAGCTTCTTCTGAATGTCGGAGACCCGGCCCGAGGCCCGAATCGTGCCGGCTTCGATGACCGCCACCACATCGCAGATCTCCGAGAGCTCCGTGAGGATGTGGGAGGAGATCAACACCGCCTTGCCCATCTCAGCCAGGACCGTGAGCAGCTCCCGCAGCTCCACCCGAGCGCGCGGATCCAGACCGGCGGCGGGCTCATCCAAGATGAGCAAGCTGGGGTCATGGAGCAAGGTCACGGCCAGGCCGGCACGTTGGCGCATGCCCTTGGAGAGCGCCAAGATTTCCTTGTCCAGCAGAGGGTCCAAGCCGGTGAAGTCGATGACCGAGCGCATCGCCTTGTCCCGCTCGGCTCCACGCAGCCCTTGGGCGCGTGCGTGGAAGTCCAGGTAGTCCCGCACCGGCGTGTTTTGCTCGCTGGCATAGGCATCGGGCATGAAGCCGATCTTGCGGGTCACTCCACGGGGATCGTCGAGCACCGAAGAGCCACTGACCAGGACATCCCCGGAGTCGGGCAGCTCCAAGGTGGAGCAGATCCGCATGGTGGTGGTCTTGCCGGCGCCGTTGGGTCCGATGAAGCCGCAGATCTCGCCGGCCGAGACCGAAAAGCTGACGTTGTCCACGGCCTTGACGTTGCCAAAGCTACGCGAAATAGACTGTACATCCAAGATTTTCATGGCAGCTCCAACAGGCCGACGACCCGATGCTCACCCGCCCGCTCATCCAGCTTGAGGCCCTCGTCGTCCAAGAAGGGCGAGTGGTCCAATCGGGCCACGTAGGAGCCCGGGGCCATGTCTTGGTAGCTGGCCGGGTACTGGTGTCCGCCGCCGCCCAAGCTCATGGTGCTGGCCCAGACTGCCGCCAGCTGCTCCTCAGGGTTGTCCATGGGGACCAAGGTGGCGCTCTTTCCGGCCTTGAGGGGCGCATTCAGGCCCCAGTAGCTGCCATCGGGAGCCCGCAGGACCACGCTGTCTAGGCGGGCGTCCAGGTTGTTGCCGATCTCATCGCCGCTCAAGCTGAGGCTCAGGCGGGAAGAGCGCTCCCCTACCAAGACCTGTGTGGTGGCCACACGCGAGGGCAGCAAGGCGCCACTGACCCGTCGACCCTCATCGTCGATTCGAATCTCGAAGCTCTCGTCGTAGTCCAGACGGGATGGGAAATCGTAGAAGCCGGCCCCAGGACGCAGGCCGCCTCCAATGGCTGCCCCCAGGTAGATCTGTCTGACCTCCTGAACCGTGGCGGTCTGCGCGGCCTGATCCAAGTAGGTGATCGAGTAGCTGGCGGACTGCGCGCCCAGGCCCGTAGAGGCCACCCCGTAGGCCAGGATGCCGCCGGCGCTCAGGGTCGCGAGAATCGGCGTGGTCAGCAGCATGCCCGCGGACTTCTTGAGCCCACGGATCAGGACCACGTTGATGGGGCCGAGCAGCATGCCCACCCCAAAGAGCAGGAGCGCGAAGCGTCCGCTCGGAATCACACCCACGCCGGGAATCTGAGGACGGGCCACCCTAAAGGTGTTGGTGGAGTCGGGAATCCAGCGCTGCTGGGGCACGTCCTGGGCGACCAGGGTGGCGGACTCCAGCAGACGGTCTGCAGCCATCTCCTCTTCCTGAAGCACCATCACGCCACCGCCTACTGCGAAGCCGTCCAGGCCCTTGACCAGCCGGCGTTCCAGGGTCGGCCTGAGTGCGTGACGTTCCTCGGCGTAGGGCGCGAGCTGGTCCCTGGATTGAGCCAGGGTCTTGACCCCGGGCCCTCGGAACACCACCGCACCACCGGTCCGCACCCAGCGCATCAGAGGCGCCAGCGCCGCATCCGAGGGCAGACCGGCTCGGGTGTCCACCAGGACCAGGTCCACGCTGGAGTAGGCCCCCCAGCTCTGAGCGAGCTGCTCCGGGGAGATGATGGCCAGCTGGTCATCGCCGATGCCCAGCTCGGAGACCCAACGCTCCAGCTCTCCGGCCTCCGGCTCGCGGTCTTGAACCAGGAGCACCACCTGACTGCCGCGCGCGACGTCATAGGGGCCAATGGAGCTGCTGTAGCAGTCGGAGATGCCGTTGTCTAGCAGGACCTGCATGCTGAAGTTCGGTGAGCTGTCCACAAAAGCTGGGAGCAGCACCTCCACCTCTCGGCGCTCCCCACGCTTGAGCGGTACAACCTGCTCAATGTGCACGTTGTAGCCGTAGGAGCTCTCAAAGCGCAGGGTGAAGTCCTGGTCCTCGGAGCCGCGGTTCTCAATGTCCACGAGCACGGGGAAGTAGCCCTTCTCCACCCGTCCAGGCCAGTTGTAGTCGGCTGTCGACGAGGAGCTCGGACCGCTGCACTGGGTAGGCTCGGCCAGGGCCACGGCGCCGGCCAGCAGCAGGAACATCAGGCCACCTCACTGGGCATCGGCGTGGCCATCTCGTCCACCGTCGCCAAGGCCTCCAAGGCCAAGTCCTTTCCGCCGATGCCATCCAGCTTGGCCTTGTAGTCCACCACGATGCGGTGACCCAAGGCGTGCGCAGCGACCGCGCGCACATCGTCAAAGCCCACGTTGGGCTTGCCGTGCAGGAGCGCATGGGCCCGACCGGACTCGGCGATTCCAATAGCTGCGCGCGGGCTGGCGCCGTAGCGGGCGTACTGGCGCACCTTGGCGGGGGCGCTGGGCTCCTCGGGATGCGTGGCGTTGACCAGGCGCGCGATGTAGCCGGCGACAGCCTTGGGCAAGAACACCCGGTCCACGGCCTGGAAGAGGCTGTCCAGGCCCCCAGCGGTGGACACTGGGCTGGGCTCCGGAGGCCGACCGCGGCGGCGCTCGGTCAACAGGGTGGTCAAGGTGTCGGCGCCTACGCGGCGCACGTCCAGCTTGAAGAGGAAGCGGTCCAGCTGGGCCTCGGGCAAGGGAAAGGTGCCCTCCAGCTCGATGGGGTTCTGCGTCGCGAGCACCCAGAAGGGGTCTGGCAGGTTGTGGGTCTCTCCAAGCACCGTCACCCGACGCTCCTGCATGGCCTCGAGCATGGCGGACTGCGTTCGCGGGCTGGCCCGGTTGATCTCGTCGGCCAGCACCACGTTTCCGAAGATGGGGCCCGGATGGAAGACAAAGCGGCGCTTGCCGTCCTCCTCCTCCAGCACGGGACCGCCGGTCACGTCGCCGGGCAGCAGATCCGGGGTGAACTGCACGCGCCGAAAGGACAACCCCATCAGACCGGCCACGCCCTTGACCAGCTCGGTCTTGCCCAAGCCCGGCAGGCCTTCGAGCAAGACGTGACCTCGCGCAAGACAGGCCACCGTGACCATCTTGACCAGCTCTGCTTGGCCCAGGAGTCGGGTGTTGAGCCCGGCCTGAAGGGCCAGAGCGGTCTCTTGAGCTGCCTTGAGCTCACTGTCCTGCAATAGATCGGCCACGCCTACTCCTCATCCACGGCGAACCACGTGGACACCGCTTGTTGGTGGCTGGGCGCCAGGCGCCGCCGGTTTGTGTTTTCGCCCGTCGAGAGCACGGTCTGGGTCACACCATCAGCGCCCCGGACCACGTGCACTTGGGCGTCCGTGAAGCTCTCACCCAGAATCGCCGACGAGGCCAGATCGAGCTCGCCAGGGCTCAGACGCGTGGGCGTGAAGCGCTCGCTCTGATCCGGGCGTTCATCTCCGTAGGTGATGGGTGCCGTGCCGGGGCCCTTGGTGACGCCGCCAGTTCCACCCTCACAGGTCTGCCCCACTGGGCAGGTGCCCTCGCCTTCCCCCTCGCCTTCACCTTGCCCCTCGCCCTGACCTTGGCCCTCGCCTTCGCCTTGCCCCTCGCCCTGACCTTGGCCCTCGCCTTCACCCTCTCCCTGGCCTTCACCTTGGCCTTCGCCTTGGCCTTCACCTTGGCCTTCGCCCTCACCCTGGCCCGGGCTCTCACCCAGGCCAGCCTGGGCCAGCTTGGCCATCTGTTCGGCCATGCCTTGGCTCATCTGCTGCTTTGCGGCAGCGAGCTGCTCCGGGGTGAGCTGGCTCATGGCCTGCTGGAGCTGCTCGGAGCTCATCTGCTCGCCTCCCAGCTGGTCGAGCATCTCCTGGGGCAGTCCAGCCTCCTGCATGGCCTGGAGCGTATCCTCGGGCATCTTGGTGCCCATCTCGGCCATGGCCTGCGCCGCTTTCTCCAGCGCCTCCTCCTTGGCCTGTTGTGCTGCAGCCTGAGCAGCCGCGTCCTGGTTCTCCTCGGCGGCCTCTTCGGCAGCCTGAGCGGCGTCGGCGGCGGCCTCCATGGCCTCCTCGGCGGCCTTCGCGGCATCGGCGGCCTGTTGGGCCAGCTCCTCCATTCGGGACTCCAGGGCGTCCATGGCCTCCAAGGCGGCCTCTGGGTTCGCTCTGGCCTCGGGCTCGCGCAGCTCTTCCAAGGCCTCCTCCAGCGCCTCCTCCTCCTCGGGATCCAGGGCGACCACTTCCTCCAGCACCTCGGCTTGCTCTGAGAGCTCCTCCACCGCTGGGGGATCCGAGAGCTCATCCTCGGCCAAGACGGGACGCAGAGGCAGCAAGAGGGTCAGGCCCACGAAGACCCCGCCGGCAGCAGCCCAGCTCAGGGGTTGCTTGAGACGGGTCTCCGGTACATGGGCTGGCACAGCCGGGTCCAGGCCAAGCTCCTGTCCCGTGACGAGCTGGCCGTCCCCGCCCGCCGCCTTGTCCAGCCAAATGGCCGCATCCTGGGCGCTGGGGACGTGTCCCTTGGACACCCACCAGGCCGTGGCGGGGACCAGCGCGAGCACCAAGAAGGCCAGCGCGGCCCAGGGGCCCCATTGGCCGGTCAGTCGGAGTCCAACGACCAGCACGCCCAGAGCGGCCAAGAGCAAGGCACCTTGACGAAGCGCCGCGCCGGCCCAGGCAGCCAGGGCCACACGTCGGCGTACACGCTGCACGGCTCGCTGGATCTGGCTCATTGGGGCTCCCAAGGTCTCAAAGCGCGCAAGTTCGCTGCATCTTCGGGAGTGTAACGAGCGAGTTGCCCAGAGATTTCACCCCGCCTCGAGTCGATCCTGGACCGCACCGCGAAATGCCAGGGCCCAACGGGGGTGTACGAGACGGGCCCGAACCACCCAGCGCTCCGGGTGCTCGGGGTCACGGAAGACCTCGGGGGGATGGCCCGGAGCGACCAATGGGCTGGCCAGAGCGATCTCTTCGAGGCGTCGACGGGCGCCATGTGGGGCCTCGACGACCACCTCCACCGGGGCGTAGGGATCCTTGTCCACACGGGTATCGGTGCTCAGGAAATCTCGGTTCGGAATGCTGATGATCTGTCCGTCATCGGACTCCATGGTGACCGAGCGGAATCCCACGCCGATCACCGTGCCCACGCGACCATCGGCCTCGACCCGCATGTCGTGAACCAGACGCTGCTCAACCACCAAGAGGATGCCCGCCAAGACATCGTGCAGCACATCTCTGGCACTCCAGCCCACGGCGACCGATGCGGCGACCAGCACGACCGGGAAGTACTGGAAGTAGGCATCGGGGACCAAGCGCATCGCACCAAAGAGCATCGCGACGAGGGCGGCGATTCGGCTGACCACTTTGAGGACCAAGGCCGCAGCAGGCAGCAGTCCCCGCTTTGGCAGGGTCATCCTCGCCGAGGACAATCGGCGTCCAAGAAAGACGGCCACGGTCGCGATGAAGAACCACATCAGAGAGCGAGAGAGGGACTGTCCGCCCTTGGGTGGCTCAAAAGGCCAGAGCTCAATGGCAGGGCCCGTCTCCTGAAACACCAGAGGCTGGGGCCCGGCGCCGCTCGTCGGTGGCGGCGGCAGGACGGGCTCACTCTCCGGGACAGCCACCTCTGAGGCGGGGTCCTGAGGCAAAGGCGCGGCCACAACCGGCAGCACCTCGGGAGGCGCAGGAAGCGGCGCCACCGGCCCTTGGAGCTCACCCTCCATGGGGGTTCCAGCGTCCAAGATCCTGCCGGTCACAGGGTCGACGGTGGGCAGCATCTCCAGACGAAGCGCCTGTGGATGAAAGTCATCCGGCCAGGGTCCGAGCTGACTCTGTCGCGCCGCGTCGCTCTCCGGTGCATGCCATGGCTCTGGAACTGCGGGCTCGGGCTCGGGTTCAGGGACTGCACCTTCCGCCTCTCCGTCCAAGGCTTCGATGAGCTCCTGAAGGGCTTCGGGGTCGACCAACTCCCGTCCTTGTTGGGAGTCTGCCTGGGCTGGTTCTGCCTCGGCAGGGGCCGCCTGCGCCGCGGGCGCCTGAAGCCCATCCGGGGCGGCCGGACGGGTCGGGACGGTCTGAGCCAGTGGGGCCAATATCAGCAGCAGGTGCATCATTGGTCCAACCCCTTCTCGATCAGCACCCGGCGCAGCGGCCCGAGCAGATGGTCTTGCACCACAAAGCCGTGCCGGGTCCGCCGCAGGATGCCCCAGTGCTGCAAACGGGCCAGCTCACCGGCGCTGTTCTGCGGATCCATGTGCAAGGAGTCCGCGTGGTTTGCGGCGTCCAATCGGCCTTGGCGACAGAGCTGGCGCAGGCTGATCAGGTCCGTCTCCGAGAGCTCCCGCAGGGAATGGAAGGGCGACTCGGGGACATCGCCAATGACGATGCTGTCCGCGACTGGGTCCACCTCGGTGACCGACGCCATCCACAGATGCAGCGCGTCTCGAAGCACACCACCGGTGGCCTCGTGTAGGCGCTCAAAGTAGGTCTCCTCGTAGCGTTGCTCTGCACCACGCCGCCCACGAATGTTGTCCCGGAGCAGCTGCCCCAAGTTCCCGTCGCTGCCGCTGATGCGCAGGCGGTAGCCGCTCATCGCGTGCCGGTTCATCAGCACTTCACGCAGGCCAGCGGCGTCCAGCGCCTGAAGCTCCAAGGTCCCAGGAAACAGGTCTGTGAGGGGGACAACGGAGCAGGCAAAGGCCCAGGAGTGCGGGTCCGCGGAGAGCACCCAAGCGTTCTCTCCCTCGTCCTCCAGGATCCCGCTGACAAGGTGGCGAAGCGGCTCAAAACCACCGGGCTCGGCCCGGTACAGCCAATGCACACCTTCGATGACCACGCAGCCCTGGCCCTTGGCAGAGTCCAAGATGCGCTGCACCTCCTCCACGCTGGAGACCGGCTGGGTCAGGGTGTGGCGCTTGATGCGCAGCCGCTCACTGAGACCTCGAAGCAGGGCGTTGACCGCGGCCCCACGTCCATCTCCATGTCCGAGCACCGCCACGCCTCTGCGCACGCCAGGTCCGCTCCCCAAGAGCAAGCTGCGCAGGCTGGCAACCTCCTGATCTTGGCCAGCCAAGAGGTCGGCGGCCTCGAGGGCGGGGTCGGTGAAGAGCCGGCTGAAGACGACGGGTAGCTCCACGCGGGCGGTGAGCGGAGCAAAGTGCTCGGGCCCAAGCACGCTCTCCGTTCGGGCGTCCGGAAGACCCAGTCGGCGGCGAAGGCGCCCGTAGTTTCGGGAGCCGATGGCCCGCTCGACGTTCTCGCCGAAGTGCCGGGTCAGGTCACCCAGGTTGGATGCACCGCCGGTAAGGAACTGGCGGCGACGCTCGAGTTGCCCCAAAGCCAGACGACGTCGCACCTCGTCCCAACGCCCCCCAACCAGCAGGTCGTGGAAGGCATCGATGTGGCCCAAGACGACCTCGGCGACGCGGCGCTCTCCTTGAACGTCCAACCCAGAGAGACCCGCTTGGATCCCATGAAGTCGATTGCCCATGCGGGCAGCGGTGCTGATCAAGGTCTCCTCAACCACCCGGCGGACCTCGTTGCTGCAGGGCTGGTCCCCCAGAACCCCCAGCTCGCTGGCGCTCAGCTCCAGGTTGAACTGCAGCCCACGCTGGGTCTCTTCGACGGCGCGCACCGCCTCTTCCACTTGGCTCAGAAGCTCCTCGAGCACCAGCGACAGGTCACGGCCTACCTCGGCGTCCAGGTACTGGCTGGCAAGCTCCCGGAAGGGCACATCGCGCATCGGAGGCATCTTGGGCAGCCGACGTCCGGTCAAGCCCGGAGCCCGCTCTACGACCCGGAAGCGGTCCGTGAGCGCATCTACACCCTGTGCCAGTCCCTCACGCAGGGGCTCGATGGCCGCCTCGGTCTTCAGGCCGGAGCGCATGGTCTCGCACACGCCAAGGGCGTCCTCAATCAGATGGATCAGAGGCTCACAGACCCCGTTGATCTCCTTGGCCAAGGTCGAGGCCGGCATCTCCTGCTCCAAGAGCAGCGTGCCCAGTTTCTCCAGGGCGGCGTCCATTCCAGTGTTGATGCGGTCCAGCTGAAGGAAAACACGACCGCGAAGGTCTCGGCCCAGGGCCTCTCCATGCGTGTCCACCGCCTCGCGCACGCTCAGGCGCAGGCGCAAGAGCTGCAGCTCCATGGCCAGCCCATTGGCCACGCCGCGTGTGAGCTCCCGGCTGGAGACCAGGCCATCCCCCACTTCCTTTACGGCCGCCTCGCGGGCCGCGAAGACCTTGGAGTAGCGGAAGTCCCGGTCGGAGAGACGCGGGGTGCCTGCGATGAGCAACAGGGCGTTGAACTCCTTGTAGGGCCGGCCCAGGGCGGCCTGGGCCACTCTCACCGTCTCGTCACCCAAGCGGTCCACCTCTCGGCGGGCCAGCTCGAACTCCTCCTCCATCTCATCGCGCACCTTCTGGAGCACGGCCTCAAAGTCCCCGGGTCCCAGATCGTCCAGGCTGACCGCCTGGTCCAAGCTGTGCCGCAGCGCCTCGAAGATGTTGCGGGCGCGGGCCAAAAGGTGACGCTCGGAGAGGGCCATCAGACCAGCCAACTCAGCCAAGTGGTCCGGAACCTGTCCACCCAAGGTGAAGCGTGCCATGGCCCGCGGCTGGATGACCCGAGGGCTGTTGCCGATACGGGAGCCCAGCAGCGCCAAGCGCAAGCCCACGCCGTCCCCTTCCCTGGCCTGCAGCAGCTCGGGCTCTCTGGGCAGCTCCAAAGCGGCAGGGAGCTGGTCGACGATACCGTCTACCTCAAGGAGCATCTGCTCCATATGGCGACGCTCGGCCCGGAAGTCCGCAGAGGCGGCCCGGTCCAGGATCTGGTCCTCCCACTCCCGCGCCAGGGCGCCCAAGTGTTGGCGCACGTGCACCCGGAAGGCTTGGGTGTCCAGCTCAGGGTCCACCGCCTTGACGGCCATACGGCGGTGCATGCGCAAGAACTCACGGCGCAGCCCACCCAGCCACGCCTGTGCATCTCGCCGCCGCGGAGCGGTGCTGTTCTGACGCAAGTCACGCACCAATCCCTGAAGGTCGCTCTTCAGCTCCCGAGAGAGCTCCAAGAGGCGCCGCCAAGAGACGTCCGGGGGCTCGCCCCAAGGATCAAAGGCCGATCGGCCGGGCTCCGGGAGGAACTCCGGCATGCGCTGGTCCAGCTCCGCCGTCGCATCTTCAGCCCGCGTGATTGGGGGCTCGACGACCATGTCCTCGTCTTCTTTGGGCAGCTCCCCCGCCCAGCCCAGGGAGGCTTTGAGCAGAACCGGTCCAAACATCTCATTGAGCGCGATTCCAGCGACCGCGATGGTGCCGATGCTCTCTCCGATCTCTCCCGCGCCCGAGGCCACAGCGCCCGACATGGCCAAAGCGATGCCAGCCTGGGCGCCAAAGCCCAAGAAGCCGCTGCGCTTGAGGGGCGTGGGGCCGTTGGCGATGAGCGCGCCCGATGTGGTGCCCAAGTAGAGCGCCAACATGCGTCCGGCGAAGAGCACGCCGGCAAAGGCCGCCATCTCTTGCAGCGCGTGCAGGTGGAGGTTGGCGCCAGCCAAGAAGAAGAAGACCACGTACACCGGCATGGACAAGGTGCCGACGGTGGAAGAGAGCTCCTCGTGGGCCTTCTCGGAGAAGAAGTTCCGGACCAGGAAGCCGGCGAAGAGGAAGGCCAGCAAGGGGTCGATGGGCTTGCCGATGAGCTCGTCGCCCAAGGCGCCCGCGCCCCAGACCGTGACGAAGCAGAGCCCCACGAGGAGGAGCAGCAGCTCGGCGCCCACGAAGCGGATCCAGGCGGCCAGGAGACCGGCGACCAAGCCACCCATGACCAAGGAGGCGCCCATCTGAATGCCCAACTCAGCGGGCAAGCTGACCTTGCCGCCAGCGTCCGCACCCAGCATGCCAAAGGCCAGCGCGGATCCGATGCCGAAGAGCACCACCACGACCACGTTGTTGAGGACCGAGACCCCCAAGACCGCGTCGGTCATGGGGCCCTTTGAGCGGGTCTCGTTGATGATGGCGATGGAGGCCGCTGGAGACTGAGCGGCCCCGATGATGGCCAAGAGGATGGCGGCACCGGCGACGACCTTGGTGCTCTGCCCTTCCAAGAAAGGCAGGGTGAAGCCAGGAATGACACCAGAGAGCAGGAAGACCAAGCCACCGATGATGCCCAGGAGCGCGATGTACTGGGTGGTCAGCACGCTGCCGAGCAGCTTGGCGTTCTTTCTCAAGGACGGCAGGGCCAAGGCCCCGCCCGCTGAGAGCGCGATGAGGGACACCGCCAGGTTGTCGAAGAGCTTCAGATCCTTGATCACGTCCGCGTTCAGGACGTTGAAAGCCTCTGGCACGTGCAAGACGTGGGGCGCCTCTGGACCGCAGATCATGCCGATGAGCAGGTACGCGGTGATGTGCGGCAAAGAGACTGTGCCCAACACCTCTCCGGCGGTGTAGGCCGCCAGGATGATGAAGCCCAGGGTCACCATGCTCTCTGGGTTGATGTCCCCTGCTGGCGTGTGAATCGCCGGCAAGAAGAGCATCAGCCCAAAGAGCATCGCGACGATGCCAGTCTTTGCGAGCCCCTCCAGGGGACTGAGCTTGTGTCCACCAGACATGTCAGCGCCTCCAGAAGCCAGGGGTGAACAGAGCGAGCAGAGTCAGAAACTCCAAGCGTCCCAAGAGCATCAGCCCGGAGAGCACCACCTGCGTGGGCCCGCTCAAGAAGCCGAAGTTGTCGGTTGGACCGACCATGCCAAAGCCCGGACCGACGTTTGCTACGCAAGCCAAGCTGGCCATAATGGCCGTCGTTCCATCGGTCTTGTCCACCATCGCCACCCAAATCGCGCCCACTCCGACGGAAGCGACGTACAGGCCCATAAAGGCCAGGACCGCGACCAGCGCGCTGTTGTCCACCGGCTGCCGGTTGACACGCACTGGAAGGACCAGGTGCGGCCGGAAGGACTTGCGTAGCTCCACGAGAACCGCCTTAAAGAGCACGATCACCCTGGACATCTTCATGCCCCCGGCCGTCGAGCCCGAACAGCCCCCGATGAAGTAGAGCACCAGCAGCAGCATGCGCGTCACCGACGGCCACTGCTCAAAGTCTGCGGTGCCGAACCCCGTGGTGGACATGATGGAGGCGCTGGTAAAAGACGAGAAGCGCAGCGCCCGCAAGGGGTTCCCGTTCACGTCGGGCAAGATCGCGATGGCGATGCCCACAGAGATGAAGGCCAGAATGCCCAAGTAGGTCTTGGTCTGGGCGTCCTTCCAGAACACCGACATGCCGCGCTTGGAAGCCTCGTAGAACAGCCCAAAGTTCATGCCCGCGATGATCATGAACACCAAGATGATCCCGTCTACCAACCAGCTGTCCAGCTCTCCAACCGAGCCGTTGAAGGTAGAGAACCCTCCGGTACCCATGGTGGAGAAGGCATGGCAGACCGCCTCGAAGAGCACCTGCTTCCAGGCCATGCTCTTGGGGAGCGCTGCCCGCATGGCCGGCAGGAGCATGCCCACCTGCAGCAAGGTCAGGATCACGTAGACCTTCCAGAGCACGCTGGAGGTCTCGCGCACGCGCGGGCTCAAGCCCTTGGACTTGGGCCCAGGGACCTCGCTGCGGAAGAGGTGCTTTCCCCCCATGCCCAAGGCCGGGAATACGGCCACAAAGAGCACGACGATGCCCATGCCTCCCAACCAATGGCTCAGACACCGCCAGAAGTGCAGGGCTGGGTTCAGACGCTCCCGAATCTCCGGGAGGATGGTGGCCCCGGTGGTCGTAAAGCCCGAAGTGGACTCAAAGAGGGCCTCGGCAAAGGTGAAATCCGCCCCTACGATGAAGGGCAAGCCGCCGGCCACGCACAGGGCAAGCCAGCTGATGCTGACCACCACGAAGGCCTGACGACGGTCCAGGTCTTTGAAGCGCGCCTTGCGACCAATCACCAGGTTTGCGGCTGCGAACACCAGCACAATTCCCGCCGAGATCGCCATATGAATGGCACCCCTTGGCGAGGACATGGCCAAGCCCACGCCGCCCGAGAACAGCATGCTCAAGGCCACGATGACCATCAGGCTGCCCACGGAGCGCGCCATGGCCGGGATCATCTCCGCGACCCGCTGGATCTGGTTCTCCCTGGTCTGAATTCGGCGCTGGCGTGCCCGGGCTCGGCTCACAGAGTCCGCCTCTTAAACAAGCGCTCAACGGCGGGACGCGCAGAAGCCGTGGTGATCAGGACCACCGTGTCTCCGGCCCGAACCTGGTCTCCACCGTGGGGAATGCTGACCCGTCCCTGAGAGACGAGGACGGCGATCAGAGCGCCACGGGGGATGTTCAGCCGCTTGATGGGCGTGCCCAAGATCCGGCTCCCCTCTCTGGCGATGAGCTCCAAGACCTCGGCCTGGCCGTGCTCCAGCAAGGTCAGAGACTGGACCTCGCTCTGGCGCACGTAGCGAAGGATGTTCTCACTGGCGAGGGTGCGGGGGCTCAGCACGATGTCGATGCCGAGCTGGCGGTAGATGTCGGCATAGTCGGGACGCTGGGCCAAGGAGACAGCACGCTGGACGCCGGCACGCTTGGCGAGAAGACCCGCCATCAGGTTGACCTCATCGTCCTTGGTCACCGCTGCGAAGAGGTCGAAGCTCCCGACCTGCTCCTCTTCCAGCAAGTGAGAGTCGGTGCCGTCTCCATGGAGCACCGTCACGTCGGGCAGCTCGATGGCCAACATCTCGGCCCGGTCCCGATCCTTCTCGAGCAGCATGACCTCGACGTCGGACTGAACGAGCAGGCGTGCCAGCGCCAAGCCGACCACGCCTCCACCGATGATGCACACGCGGGTGATGTCCTTTCGAGCCCCAAAGAGGTCCTCGATCTCGTCCATCGTTCCGGCATGACCCAGGAAGTAGGCACGGTCTCCAGGCAGGAGCACCTCAGATCCACCGGGTACGAAGAGCTCGCCGTCGCGCACGATGGCCGCCACCAAGGTCTGTGCCGGTAGGCTGAGGTTGGCCAAGCCCTTGTGCAGCATGCGTCCCGTCGCCGGCATCTCGATCTGAATCATCTCCACGCGGTTTCCGGCCAGCCCGAGCACTTCCAAGGCACCGCGAGAGCGTGCGATTTTCGCCATCTCTTGGGCGACGAGAATGCGCGGGTTGATGACCACGTCGATGCCCAGCAGGCCGTAGAGGATGCCCTCGTCCGAGCCGGAGTATTGGTCCCCTTGAACCCGCGCGATGGCGCGCTTGGCCCCTTGGCGTAGGGCGGCCAACGCCGCGACCAGGTTGACCTCGTCGTTGTCGGTGACCGCGACCACCAGGTCGGCCTTGGAGGCGCCCGCTTCCCGCAAGATCTTGGGCGAGGAGCCGTAGCCAACCAAGGTGCCCACGTCCTGGGAGTCCTCGACCGCCTCGACCATGGCCGGATTGGAGTCGATGGCGACCACGTCGTGTTGGTCACGCTCCAGCTCGCGCACGACGTGCTGACCAACTTGTCCCATTCCCACAACAACCACGTACATCAGGCTTTCTCCGCCTCGGTGGATTCGGTTGCCGCGTGACGAATGTCACCCGCATCAATGAGCAGGCCCCGCAGCATGCGCGCGGACCAGATCTCGTTCAGCAGCACGCTGGCCAGAATGGCGGAGAAGACCCAAGCCATGACCGGGCGTCCACCGAAGACCAGCGTGAGGTTCAAGGCCATGGCCACAGCGACCTCGCCTTGGGGAATCAGCCCCCGGCCAATGTCGCGTCGAATCTCTCCGCTCAGGAATACGGAGCTGGTCCAACCCGAGAAAAGACGTGCTCCAAAGCGCAATACCACGTACCCAGCCACAAAGAGCCAAGCGACAGCTGGGATGGGCAACCAGGTGGCGCCCGCGAAGATGAGCATGACGATGTACATGGGGCGACGAGAGCGCTCCAGCACCCCCAAGATGCGCTCGCTGACCTTGTCCTCGACGCCAACCATCATGGCCAAGCCCATCACGGCGTTGACCAGCAGTGGGGAGAGCTCCAAGAAGTGCGCCGAGCCGCTGGCAAAAACGATGATGCCGACCAGGCTCAGGAACTGCTTGTCGCGGTTGTCCTCGTCCTTGAGGAAGAAACGGAACAACCCGCCCAAGAGCGCGCCCAATGCCACCGAGATCACGAACCACTCAGTGGGGGTGATCTGGCGGCCCAGGCTGCTGCTGTTCTCGTGGAAGAAGCAGAAGATGACGCCAAAGCCCACGATGCCCAGCATCTCGTCGAGGCGACCGGACTGCGCCAGCACCTTGGCGGTGGGCCCCTGGGCGTCAAACTTGGCCTTGATGCGTTGCAAGACGGTTGGACTGGACACAGCCGCGGCAGCCCCCAGGCTGGTTGCAGCGCCCAAGCGGTCGACCGTGCTCAGGTCACCGGACCAGACCCACTCCAGGATAAACCAGGACATTCCTGCCACGACAGCGAAGGTCGTAAAAGTGGCCACCAAGCTCAGGGTGATGGCGCCTCGGCCACGGGCGAGAACCCGTGTGGGGCTCAGGTTGGCCCCATAGGTCAGGCCGACCCAGCCAATGGCCAGGCTCATCAAGGGGTCCAGCTGGCGCAGGGTCTCTTGGTTGATCAGAGAGAAGGTGCTGTCTGAACCAAAGACAAGCGCGATGACCGGCACGGGACCGAGCAACACACCCAAGAGCATGTATTCACTGCCCGAGGTCACCAAGAAGCGCTCTTGGATCCAGTCGGCGACAAAATGCGCGATCAGCCATGCAACGGCAGCGGCGACGAGTACAGCGAGAGTTGTGGTCATGATTGGCGGGGTTCTCCCTCGCTACTCCGAGGTGCCGAAGCAGAAGGAGGGCTCCCAGGTGACGTCCGCGGGAGGGCCGACGGGGTCATCACCCGTGGGCGTGAACACGCCGGCTGGATCGTAGCTGGTGTCGCCCCAGGTCCAAGCAGTGTTGTCGCCCACGTAGGCGTAGACCAAGGCCTTGTTCTCCCAGTTCAGGGCGCCGTTGGGCGTCAGGTAGTCAAAGATAAGGGCCATGTTGGCGCTGATCTCGTCCCCGTACTCAAAGCCGTCCTCGCCGTTGTGGCCCCAGGTCGCGTAGTAGTTCATGCCGGGACAGTTGTTCTCGGTCTTCTTGTAGGTCCCCGCAAAGCCAGCTTCGGCCTGGGAGGCGCTGAACTGCTCCAGCTCGCTGGTGGAGAGGCGCCTTGAGCCGTTGAACTCAAAGGTGTCAATGCAGTCCTCGGACCGGTCGCCGCCGAAGAACCAGTACCACTTCTCCGTTCCGGTCATGCTCTGCCCATCCTCGGAGATGGAGCCCTCGGCGATGATGTAGACCTGGGTCTGGTCACCCTCTTCACCGCAGCCCTCGGTGTTCCAGAAGAGCTCGTAGCCCTCGGGCACATTGGGGTGGAGGCCTGGGCCGGTGTCTTCGGGCGGTGAGGTGTCCACGACCTCGTCCTTGGTGCACGAGACGCTCAGAACGAGCAGTGGAATCAGAGCTAGGGCGCGCATGAAGACCTCCATCAGGCAGCGAGTGTAACCCGAGGATGTGCGCCGCTCGCGTGCCGCTTTGGCAAGGCCCAGGACGGGCGCCCCATTCAGCCAGCGGGATCTCGGGGCGCAGGCCAATCGATGGCGTTCTCTGGGATATATCCCAGGGTGTCCCGCGCGCGCGTTCCGTCCAGCACCGAGCAGTAGTGGAAGCGCTTGCGGTTCATCCCGTAGCTGAAGTCGTGGCCTCGGAGGCGCCGACGCACCCGATACCAGGGCGTAATGACGGGACCAGGCAGAGGAATCCCCATTCGACCCCAGCGGCGGATCGCAGCGCTCAGAGGCAGGGTATCCAGGCCCGGCACGTTGAAGACGCCCTGCACACCGAAGGCCCGCGCGGCCAACTCCATGGCGCGCACGCAGTCCGAGATGGACAGCACGTTCATCATCGGGTCAAAGCCAATGGGCCGAAGGCAGATCGGAGAGTCCAGGTAGTCGAAGAGCTGACTGCCGGTGCCTGGCGCCAAGACTTCCCCGCAGCGCAACACAGCGATCTCCAGCCGCGAGAGGCCCATTCGGGCGCAGGCGGTCAGGTCGGCCTCCACACGGTTGCGTACCCACTGAGGCGCTCCACCGCTCATGTTGAGCTGGTGGTCCTCGGTGACCAGGATCGGCAGGTCGTGCTGCACCTGGTAGACCTCGCCGTAGCTCTTGAACACGAAGCGCCGGATGGTGGGATGGCGCTCGGAGAGGTCCAGCAGAGAGCGCAGGGCCTCGACGTTGAGGGAGCGAATCCGGCCGCCCTTGGCGTTGGCGTCGCGGTGCATGGCCGTATGGATGACCACCTCGATTCCCATCTCTCTGGCGGGACCGAAGAGCAGGTTTCGCACCCGCCGGGAGCGAGCCAAGTCCACGGACTTGTAGACCAAGCGGTCCCCGTGGGCGAAGGGCAGAGCTTGCTCTTCGGGCTCAATGCCCACGGCCAAGATGCGCTCAATGCGTGCATCGGCCAGCAGGGAGCGAATCAAACGCTCGCCGATGGGGGTGGTCGCGCCGGTGACCATGACACCGCGAATGGGAACGGAGGGTACCGGTGGCATTAGGTGAACAGCCTCCCCTTGCGCATCTTGAGGCCCTTCTCAATGAGCTCCTTCACGCGCACCTCCACCCGGGCTGCTGCCTCGCTGACCGCTTCGGGATCGTCGGCGTCCTCTGGGCCATACAGAGCGGGAAGGTCCACTGGATCACCGTAGTGAATGTGGTACTTGACCGGCAGGGGTACGGGGGTCGCCGGGATGGGCAGGTAGGGCAACCCCACCAGCTTCCCGAGGCTCTTGATGGCGGCGACCTGGGGCATCTGCTCCTCTGGACCGATGAAGGCCACGGGAACGACAGGGGCACGGTGGCGAATGGCCAACTCAGCGTGGCCGACCCGCCAAGTCTGGAGCTGGTAACGGTCCTTGAAGAGCTTCCCGACACCTGCGGTACCTTCGGGGAAGATCATCAGCATCTCGCCGGCCTCGAGCAGGGCGCGCGCGTTGCCTCGAGAGCCCCCGACCATGCCGCCTCGGGAGAAGAAGGTGCCGATCACCGGGAGGGTGGGCACGAAGTGGTCCGCGATGGCACGAGGGATGCGGCCCGTCTGCTTGATCACGTCGACCCAGAGCATCATGCCGTCGATGGGCACCGTGCCGGAGTGGTTGGAGGCGAGCACGGCGGGCCCGCTGTAGGGCACCTTCTCCGCGCCATAGCTGGCCACCCGAAAATAGTGGTCGTACAAGGGCTTTGCGATGCTCATCCCCATGCCCACAAAGTCCTTGTGCAGGCCGAAGGCGTCGTAGCCGTGTCCAGCATCCTTCATGCGGATGCGCTGGAGCATCTCCTGGTCTTCGTCATTGAGCATCGCGGCGACAACGGCGCGGGCCAGCATTGGGGGCATTGGCATACGGAGAGCCTACCTCATCCGCGAGCCAAGGCCCTCTTCAGCGCGCTTGGTTCAAGTTCGCTGCGACCCGGTAGGCCGCCAAGGCCCCCTGGGTGTCACCCTGCGCCTCGAGAATCTGCCCTTCCAGGTAGTAGAGGTTGGCGCGCTGTGCGGTGTTCAGGGAGCTGCGGCTCTGTCCTGATCGCAGGTAGCGAAGGGCCGTGGCGCTGTCCCCAGATGCCCGCGCAGCCGAGGCAGCCCTAAAGGCCATGTCCTGCGCGATGCGTGGGTTGGGGTCATCGATGAGCCCTGCGAAGGTCTGCGCTTTGGCCGAGCCGGACTGCGCCGCGGCGGTGTCAATAGCCGCCTCGAAGCGATCATAGTCCGAGCCGTCCAGGCCGGTCAGGTACCAACCACCGCGGTAGTCCCGGGGGACCGCAGCGCTCCGTAGACCGTCCATATCGCCAGGCAGTGCCTCTGGCTCAGCGGGCGCATCCACTTCCTCTTCGTACTCGAAGTTGTCTGCGACGGTGCCGGCATCTTCCGCCTCGGGCGACTTCTCACCACGGAGCTTGAAGCGACCGCTCTCCTTCACGGACTCAGCGGCGACCTCGTCCAGATCCATCTGGTCGTAGGAGCGGTTGCTGCTCGTCCCGGTCGAGGCCGCGCTGCCGCTGGCTTCGTCCAAAGACGGCACCGAGTTCTCCACCAGGTCTCCGTAGGAAGAGGAGCTGGAGGAGGGAGCCAGCGGCGCCGGAGCGCGCTTGGCGCTGTCCTCGTTCTGGCCGCGGGTGGCGCCCATCTGCTCCAGCAGGCTCTTGTTCTGCGTGTCCGGTTCGGCCTCCGCCTTGCTCGGGCTGATCTCTTGGGCCAAGTCCTCGCTCGGACGGACGGCATCGTTGCTCATCGCCTGGAGGTCCTTGAGGGCCTCGTCCGCTGCCGGCGGCGGCGCCGGGCTGCGGGTCATTTGCTCCTCTGCTCCGGGCAGAGCCTGAGGCGCAAGCGCGTCCTCGGGAGAGCCGTTCATGAACTGCGGCCCCACGCTCACCAACACCAGGGCGGCAGCGGCCAGCAGGCCCACACCACCCCAGATGCGACGGCGGCGACGCGCCGCCAAGTCGATGACTGGAGCGACCCCCTCAATCTGAGGGTTGTTGGCGGGCTCGAGGTCGACCGAGGCTTGATCCAAGGGCAGCTCAGCGGAGCGGCCTTGTGGCTCGGATCCCACGGGCCCGGCCGCCGAGGAATCAGCGGCGAAAGGGCCAGTCGTGACCCCCGCCAAGATGTCGTCCAAAGAGACCGAGGGCGCAGGAGCCAGCTCGGGCCGCAGCGCGATGGCAGCCTGGACCACATCTGGATCCAAGCCGACAGGCGGCGGCGTACCGGGCTGTTCGAGCCATTCGGCCAACAGCGATGCTTGTGTCTCGGTGTTCATCTTGGGGGGTACTTCTTGCGAAAGGCCTTGCTGGCCCGGTGTAGAATCTGTCTCTTATACACATCTCCGAGCCCACGAGACGCTACGCTATC
>OJHJ01000094.1_pt1 | contig 74740 bp, 56 predicted proteins | sample 1595201 | NCBI WGS metagenome assembly OJHJ01 (sample SAMN05416832, study PRJEB24817) | seawater metagenome | isolation source: Sea water | place: Canada:Atlantic | collected 2013-07 | reverse complement strand
CGAGATAGCGTAGCGTCTCGTGGGCTCGGAGATGTGTATAAGAGACAGGGCCCTGGCCTCGAAGGTGAAGGGGCGCTCCATCGGGCACCTGCAGTTGGCGGCACTGTGCGGCAGCGGGCTGCTCGCGGCGGGACGAATGCTCTTGGCCTGATCTGGAGGGACCTAAGTGTGGCGGCCGTTGATCCGATGGGGCTTCTTCAAGGAGTGCCGATCGGTGTTTGTTGATGGGTCAGCCAGTCTAGAGATCTTGGTCTTGGCAGTGATTCTGGGGGCCACCAGCTCGATCGGCGTCTTTCATCTGGGCGGCTGGCTGGTTCATGGTCGAAAAGGAAGCTTGGACCCATGGATCGTGCTTTGGGCAACCCTGAGCGGCATGGCCATTGGGCTGCGCTGCGTTCAGATGGGCACCGACGATGTCGATCTGGCCAGAGCGTGCCTGAGGTGGACCTTCTTCGCGATGCTCTTGCTCATCCCGGTGCTCTTCCACATCGGGGTCCTTCTGGCAGAGAGTCGCTCTTGGCCGCGCATTCAGGCCCTCTGTACAGTGGTCTGTGTGGGCTTTGCCCTGCTGGCTCCCACCACGGACGCCTTCGTGATCGGCGACGGCGCCATTCGAACCGGCTTGTTGGGGGGGCTGTACTTGGGCTTTGACGCGGGGCCCCTGGTCCTGCCCATGATCCTAGGCGTCTGGCTGCTCTACCCGGTCATTCTCTACATCCTGGCCACGGGCAAGACCCAAGTCCTCTTCAAGACCGTGACCATCGCCACCTTTACGGCCTACGCGATGCTGGGCAGTCTGGAGATCCTGGACGGGCTCCAGATCATCAACGCCCCCGGAATTTTTCCTTATGCCTTCTTCGCCCAGTCCTTTGGGTTGAGCGTGCTCGGGGTGATGCAACATGCCTACACCGCCAAGGCGCTGAGCGCGGCCAGTGATGCCTTGCGGGCCCGGAACGAGACCCTCGATCTGGCCTTGGTTCAGGTGCGCGGGGCCTCCAAGGCGCGAACCCGTTTCTTGGCCAACATGAGCCACGAGCTGCGTACGCCACTCAATGGGGTGCTGGGCATGGCCGAGCTCCTCAACAACACAGAGCTGGACCCGATGCAGCGCAGCTATGTCGAGACCCTTCGTAGCAGCGGAAAAGGCCTGCTGGTGCTGATCGGCGATGTGTTGGACTTTGCGAAGATCGACGCCGGAGAGATGCACCTGGAGCAGCGGGCCTTCGCCCTCCTGCCCATGATCGAAGGGTGCGTTCGAGCCGTGGCGCTGCAGGCCCACAACAAGGGCTTGGAGCTGGCGCTGATTCCCGACCCAGGCATGCCACCCTGTGTGGTGGGAGACGAGGCCAGGGTGGGCCAGGTGGTCATGAACCTGCTGGGCAACGCGGTGAAGTTCACCGACAGCGGCTCGGTCTCCGTGCGGGTCAACCTGCAGGAGAACCTGATCATTCAGGTCCAGGATACCGGCATTGGAATCCCCAGAGAACGCCAGGACGCGCTCTTTGAGCCCTTTGTGCAAGCCGACGACTCCACTACGCGGCGCTTTGGTGGAACGGGTCTGGGCTTGAGCATCACCGCTGAGCTGGTGCGGGCGATGGGCGGCAGCATTCACGTGCACAGCATCCCGGGCAAGGGCTCCGCTTTTCAGATCTGCTTGCCTCTGGCCTCCGAGGGCAACCCGACCGTCGCCGTGCCTCTCAAGGCCGCCCTGCTGGGCGTCAGTGCGCTGCAGCGAGAGGAGCTCTATTCGCGCCTTCCGGGCATCAGCATGGAGAGCGCGGAGAGCGCCAAGTTGGTCTTGGGCCGGGTCTCAGAGCTGGAGAAGCTGACCTCGAGCGTGCGGCGGATTGCGTTGATTCCGGTCGCAGATGAGCTCTCTCGGGAGCGGGCAAAGGCTCTGGGCATGGAGATTCTGACCACCCCCATCGAACAGAAGGCCTTGATCGCCCTCACGCAGGGGGCCGTGGTGCGTGCGCCCAAGGCCGCTGAGGTGGCGCAGGAGGGACGGGTCTTGGTTGTCGAAGACAACATGGTCAACCAGATGGTACTCAAGCGCATGCTGGAGACCCTCGGTTTTGAGGTCGTGCTGGCGGCGCACGGCCAAGAGGCGCTGGAGCGGGTGGAGGGCGCTCAGATGATCATCATGGACTGCCAGATGCCCATCATGGACGGGTACCAGGCCACGCGACGCCTTCGGGAGCTGGGCTGCACCTTGCCGATATTGGGCCTGAGCGCGAACGCCTTGGTTGGGGATGCGGACCGAGCGCTGGCTGCGGGCATGGATCGCTACCTGACCAAGCCGGTGGACTTCGCCAAGCTCAAGGTGGCCTTGGACGAGCTGACCCGGGTGGCCGCCTAATGGACCCCGGGCATCTCGATGACCACCTTGCCGCGGGTCCTGCCGGTCCTGGCGTAGTCCAAGGCCGCGTTGATCTCCTCCAAGGGCCAGGTCCTGTCGATCACCGGCCGCAGGGTCCCCGCCTCGATCATCGCGTTGGCGTGGTTCAGGATGTGCCCCTCGGGCCCTCGGATCACCGTCGCGGTCTTTACGCCGCGCAGCAGGCCTTTGAGGTGGAATGAGCCCGTGCGCCAGAGCATCATGAGCACCCCGCCCAAGACACCGTAGCGCTCGGTGAAGCCTGGGATGCCGCTCACGATCGAGGCCAGCCTGCCGCCGGGTGCCATGACTTGAAAGCTGCGGGCTCGGGCCTCGCCGCCCAAGGCATCGAGCAGGATGTGAACCGGCTCGTCCAGGGCCTCTTCAATGGAAGTGCTGCGGTAGTCGATGACTTGGTCTGCGCCCAGGTCCCGCACCAGCTGGTGGTTCCTCTGGGAGCAAGTCGTGGCCACCCAGGCGCCGTGGTCTTTGGCGATCTGAATGGCGAGGGTGCCCACGCCCCCTGAGCCGGCCTGAATCAAGACACGTTGGCCGGGAGAGCGTGTCAAGGCCGGCATGAGGCAAGCCCATGCGGTCTGGAAGACCAGGGGCAGACTGGCCGCTTGGGCATGGCTTAGGTCGGGGGGCTTGTGCGCGAGCTGGTCATACGCCACAGCGATGCGCTCGGCGAAGGTGCCAGGTCGGGTGTGGGTCGGGGAGCCGTAGACTGGGTCTCCCACCTGAAAGCCCTGAACTTGCGGGCCCACCGCCAAGACGGTGCCGCTCAAGTCCAAGCCAGTGATCCAGGGCAGCTTGAGCCGTACGAAGGCCTGCTGCCCTCCCGCGTGGATCTTGTAGTCGATGGGGTTGATGGAGCTGGCGTGGATCTGGACGAGCAGGTCCCGGGGGCCCATCACCGGCTCGGGTACATCCTCCAAGACCAATGGCGCGCCATAAGCGTGGAGGCGTGCAGCGCGCATCAGTGGCCCGCGAAGCGGATCAATGCCTTGGGGTTGTTGGAGATCATCTGCTCAAAGCTGGACTTTTCGAAGTCCCGGATGTCCACCATCGTGCCCTTGCCCTCATTCAGGATGTGCTTCCAGACCGCGTCTTGGATGCCGTTGGAGTGGGTCTCCAGCAGGCTCTTGGTGATCTCCCAGGTCCCAAAGATCTGCCGACCCACCACGCCGTGCATGGTCAGGCCGTTCATCACCACTCGGTGGAAGTCCTCGATGTGGGCATCGCCGTTCTTGACGCCAAAGGCCACCACATTGCCGCCGCGACGGGCGATGCGGATGGCGTTGTTCAGGGAGCTGTTGAAGCCGGACATCTCCATGGCCACGTCGACGCCGACGCCGTCGGTCAGGTCCATGATCTTGGCGTGAAGGGCATCGCTGCTTGCCCACGGGCGCTCGGGATCCGGAGCCCCTGGGTGCAAGACTTCATCGCAACCCAGCTTGCGGGCCAGCTCGGCGTTGTGGGGGTTGACCTCGACCCCGATGATCTTTCCAGCGCCCAGTCCGCGTGCGATCAGGACCGCGAAGAGGCCGATGGTTCCTGTACCCAGGATCGCCACCGTCTGACCCCGAAGATCGGCGTGCTGGCAGGCGTGAACGGCGTTGCCGAAGGGCTCTTGAACCGCGGCGACCTCGGGTCGGATGCGGCCCAGATCGGTGGGCCAGAGGGCCTTGGCTGGGAGCTTGAGGTATTCGGCGAAGCAGCCATCCATGCTGATGCCGATGATCTTGTCCTTTGCGCAGACGTGCAGGTCGCCGACCCGACACTGGTGGCAGGCCCCGCAGACGATGTGGCTCTCGGTGGAGACCACGTCGCCCACCTTGAGGTTGTACTTCTCGCCGACGCGGGATCCGACCGCGATGATGCGGCCCAGGAGTTCGTGGCCCACGACGCGCTTGTCCCGGCCCTCTTCGCTCAGACTGTCGTCGATCATGTCGCCGAAGGCCTTGCGCCACCAGATGCCGCGATCGCTGCCGCAGAAGCCTGCGTACATGACCTGGATGACCACCTTGGAGCGGTCCGCGCCATCGGAGCTCTCATCGAGCTCTGGGACAGGGATGCGCTCTCGGACCAGCCCAGTGCTGGACTCCCATTTCTCGCGGCTGCGGTCGAAGGTAAGGGCCAACATGTCGGACATCGGGGCTCCAAGTCTTTGGCGAACCTAACCACAGTTTGGGTGTTGAGAGTCGGCAGATCAATGCTCGGAATTCGCTCAGGTTGGGTGCCGTCCTGTCCGTCTAGTGGGGAGATGCCTTGCGCCACCCCCAACTTGAGTGTTCGCTACGCCCTCTCCCTTGCGGACAAGGCGTGGGGTGGAGACACCGGAGTTCGGGAGGAGTTGGAGAAGCACGCCCGCGCCTTGGAGCATGGGCCACACATGGCTGCCTTTGCACGTTGTTGTCTGGGGCTCGCGCAGCTGGCGTCCATCGAGAACGACAGCCGCAGCGCGGGCGCCTGTTTGGATCGCGCTCTCTCGGTCGTGAGCTTTGAGGCCTGTCCCGATGAGTGGCTCAAGCTGCTCAACTTCAGGGGCTACCATTTCTTGGTTGAGGGCCTGCTGGTAGAAGCGCTTGAACCGCTGCTTTCGGTCGTGAGGAGGGCCCCAAGCGTAGCGGGTGCGGAAGGGGAGGCCGCGCAGGCCTATGGGAACTTGGGCGCCGTGCTCTCCATGCTCGGAGACGTGGAAGGCTGCATCGAGATGTTGGAGCAAGGCTACGACTGCGCGCAGCGCTTGGGCATCGTCTCGCAGACCGTCCAGGTGGCCGCGGCTCTGGTTCTCGAAGAGGTCTACCGGGAGGGCAGGGCCAACGCGGAGAAGGCCTTGGAACTTGCCGAAGTCGACTTCTTGGAGGCCTGTACCCAACCCCCGCGCACTCAGCGCCGCATGCGGGCCTGTTTGCTACGTGCCCGAGTCGCGGTCCAGGCGACCTGGGGTGCGCCCGAGGAGGGCTTGTCTACTGCGCGTGAAGCGCTGCTTGGCTTGCAGGAATGGAATGACCCGGAAGAGCTCTGCGCCTGCGTTGAGTTCGAGGTCTTGGCGCTCTGGAGGCTCGGGCGCCTCGAGGCCGCTTGGTTGGCTGTGGGCCGTGGACTCGCCCTCGCCCAACAGGTGCCAGGAGGCCGTCTGCTCACCCGCATTGGGGTGATCGGGACGGACGTGGCCGAGGCCCGCGGCGATCTGCACGGCATGCGCGCGATCTTTAAGGTGCTCTCTCAGGCGCAGACCGGCTCAGGGTGGTCCTCCGTTGGCGGCATGTTCCGGCGGGTCATTGAGCGCAACGTCGCTGAGATCGAGATTCGAGACACGGACATGAGCAACACGGTGAAGGCTCTGAGGCGCAGCAATGAGGAGCTCGCTGAGGCCCGAGACGTGGCCGAGCGCGTGGTGGTCCAGCGTCAGCAGTTCCTGGCCCACATGAGCCACGAGCTGCGCACCCCACTTCATGGCGTGATGGGGACCGCCGAGCTGCTCCAGGGCACGCCGCTGAGCACAGAGCAGGAGGAGCTGGTTGGCATCGTTCAGCGCTCGGCCGAGCTGACGCTGGCGGTCGTTGACGACATCCTCGATCTGGGCAAGCTCGAGGCCAAGGGTTTGACCTTGGAGTCCGAGGTCTTTCTGCTGCAGCGCCCCCTCAACGATGTGCTCTCAGCGCTGCGTGGGCGTGCAGAGGGCACGCGCCTGGAGTTGGAGGTCAGTCCAGCGCTACCAGAGGCAGTGCGCGGCGACTCTCGCCGTCTCCAGCAGGTGCTCTTGAATCTGGTGGGCAACGCCCTCAAGTTCACCCGGCGCGGCCAAGTTCGGGTCTCGCTGAGCGTCGGCGCGGGCGACCGGGTACGCTTTGAGGTTCAGGACGACGGGCTGGGCATTCCAAGCGAGCGGCTGGTGGATCTCTTCGATCCCTATGTGCAAGCCAAGCAGGTGCGCGGTGTGGGCGGCACTGGGCTGGGACTGGCCATCTGCAAGGGCATCGTTCAGGGCTATGGCGGAGAGATCGGCGTGGTGTCAGAGCTCGGAGTGGGGTCGACCTTCTGGTTCGAGGTCCCACTGCCTGCAGCGCAGATGGAAGGGCAGCTCTCCAGCGACTCGGAGGCGCTGCTGGAAGGCCTCTGTGTGCTGGTGGCCGAAGACAACCCAGTGAACCGCATGCTTATGGAGCGTCAGCTCCAGGTCTTGGGCGCCCGGGTTCTGCTGGCTGAGGATGGCAACGAGGCGGTCACGCGGGCCATGGCGCATCGCCCAGACTTGGTGCTCATGGACATGCACATGCCGGGAATGGATGGCCTGGAGGCCACCCGAAGCCTGAGACGGTCGGGCTTCTTTGGGCCTATTGTCGCGCTCACGGCCTCTGTGATGGAGGATGACCGCGGCGCTTGTCTGGCCTCGGGAATGGACGGCTTTCTGACCAAGCCCCTGAGCAGTGAGCGGCTCCTGAAGACGGCGGAGGCTCTGCTGCGCAAAGTGGCCTAGCCCCCTCCCCTCAACAGGGAGAAGGCTCGGCCACCGCGATGGGTTCAAGCGCTATGGGTTCAAGCGCTATGGGTTCAAGCGCGATGGGTCTAGTAGAGATCCAGGCTGTAGAAGCCCCTGTAGGAGCCGGAGCCCACGTAGAGCTTGCCGGTTGCGGAGACCACACAGCTGCCGTTGTTGCCGTGGCTGGCGGGCAGCTCGGGGATCTCGGCCCAGGTGTCCGTGCCGACGGTGTACTGCCACATGCTGGTGCCAGAGGAGCCGCCAGCCGCGTAGAGGTGACCGCTGCCGTCCGTGCAGAAGATGTCGTTGAGGGAGCTCTCCGGGATGGAGGTCAGAGTGGTCTCGGCGAAGGTGTCTACGTTGACCGCGTACAAGTTTGCTTCGCTGTAGCCTCCGATCAGCAGCGTGCGGCTGGACTTGTCGTAGGACAGCCGGGTCTCGTAGAGGTAGCCCAGGCCGGTTGTCGTCTGCACCGCCACGCCTGTGACAGTGTCGTAGGCCATCAACACGCCGGTGTCGGAGAGGCCGTACACCACGCCGTCCTCGTCCACCGCAGTCATGGTGTAGGTGTCGGTGGGCAGCTCGCTCACGACGGTGGCCCAGGTGTCGGTGGCCGGCTCGTAGGACCAGAGGGTCCCGTTGCGGTAGCCGTAGAACAGGTCGTCTACAGGTGCCATCTGGAACCAGACTCGGCTGCCGTCGACGGGGCTCGCGGCGGTCAAGGAAGTCCAGGTGTCGGTGCCGATGTCGTAGGCCTCGCCAACGGAGTCATAGAAGTTGTAGAGCATGGGCTCGGCGTTGGCCAAGTGGGCGCTCTGCAAGCTGTACAGGTTCTGGGTTGGGCTGGCCAGGGTGGTCCACTCCGTCGCCGTGGTGCCATCAAAGTCGCCCCAGCAGTTGTCGGTCAAGGCCGCGTTGTTGTCATCGCAGTCCTGGTCGTTCTCGCTGGTGTTTGGGGTGCCGATGCACTCGAGCAGGGGAACATCCGGGTTTCCGAAGCCGTCGGCATCGGCGTCCTCGAAGAGGTTCGCTTTGTCTACAGCGTCGGTGTCGGTCACCGAGTCGCAGTTGTCGTCCAGGCCATTGCAGATCTCGTCCATCTCTGGGTTGATCAGGGCGTTGGTGTCGTCGCAGTCGCCGGGACGGGGTGCGTGTCCAGCTGGCAGCGCACAAGCCATCACCTCGATGGCCGAGTCTCCGAAGGTGTCTGCGTCCACGTCCGCGTAGAAGGCTGTGGCGTCGCTGGCGCCTTCGTCGATGGTGCCCTCGCAGTCGTTGTCCAGACCGTCACAGATCTCCGATCCGCCTGGAAAGGCCTGGTCGCTGCTGTCGTCACAGTCGGTGTTGTCGGCCGTGTAGCCGCTGGGGGCCTCGCAGGCGTCGACTTGGTCTGCTGCGTCGCCAAAGCCGTCTGCGTCTGCGTCTGCAAAGAAGCTCAGAGCGTCGCTGGCCTCCTCGTCCACGCTGTCATCACAGTCGTTGTCGATGCCGTCGCAGAGCTCGTCGGCATCTGGGTTGATCGACGCATCCGAGTCGTCGCAGTCGACGAGATCGTCGAAGCCATCCTCGTCCAGGTCTGGGGCGTTGCAAGCAAAAGCAAGGGTAAGAAGCAGCAGCATTTGGTGTTCCAATTTGAGTGGGACCGGGGGTTAGCATGGGGGTTAGTCCGTACCCATGTTTTTCATGCTGACGGCCTGTTTTGGATCAGTTCAGGAGCCTGAGCCGGCCCTGGAGACGACTTCGCGGGCTGAACCAGCCAAGAATCTCATCCTGATTGTCCTGGACACCACCCGCGAGGACATGCTGCTGCAGGCCGCCACGCCCACCATCGATGCGCTCGCGGATCAGGGGCAGAGAGTGGAGCGGGCTTGGAGTGGGGGCACCTGGACGGTTCCTGGGGTCAGCTCGATGATGCTGGGCACTCCAGTTCGAGCCCATGGTTGGGACCTGGGGAGCGGGCGCTTGGGGCGCTACCCGCCGCTGCCGAGCGAGCCCATGTTGGCTGAAGTGCTGCAGGCGGAGGGCTTTGCGACCATCGGACTGCACACCAACCCCTACCTGGCAGAAGAGCTGGGTTTCGACCGTGGCTTTGATGTCTGGCGTCGGGTCTCCGATGCGATCATGGCGCGGGAGTTGGAGAAGGAGCTGGCCACCCACTGGAAGGCGGATGGCCGGAACTTTGTGTACTTGCACTACATCGGGCCGCACAGCCCAGTGGGCCCCTCCGAGGCGCAGATTCTGGCCCTTGGATTGGAGCCGTCCTGGTACGAAGGGCGCGGCGGAATGGAGATCGGTGTGGCCAAGCGAGGACGCCTACCTGGCGCCCGGGAGGCCTATGCGCAGGGCTACCTGGGGGTGCTCGCGGACACGGACGCCCGGCTGGCTGAAGCCTTGGCGCTGCTGGAGCCCTACATGGCGGACTCGGTGGTCATCTTGACCAGTGACCATGGGGAGATGCTGGGTGAGCAGGGTGTGGTCGGCCACGGGACCTGGGTGCATGAGCCGCTGACCTGGGTGCCCTATGTGGCGGTGGGCTTGGGGCGCTCCTTGCCGCAGAGTTTGAGCACCACGGCGACCCCGGCGCTGGCCTGTGAGGCCCTGGGCGTTGCCCATGAATGGCCCGTGCAGCTCGAGGACGTGGTGACCAGTCAACGAGAGGGTCACTTTGCGCTGCTCCTGGGGCAGGAAAAGGGCGTCTGGGAACCCGGAGAGCCGGCTTACGCCGTCTCCTTGCAGAAGGGCGGTCTTGGGGGAGTGCATCAGCCACCCAGTGCGGAGATGCTGGAGGCCAAAGCAGCCTTTGAGAAGAAGTTTCCTGCGGCCGCGCTTCCCTTGGGATTGGTGGAGCTTCCCGTTGAGACCCAGGAGCAGCTCAAGGTCCTGGGCTACACCGAGTAGGGCTGAGCTGTCCTGCTCAGGCGCTGGGCGTGCTCTCGCAGCTCTGCTGGCCCAAAGGGCTTCTCCAAGCAGGGCAACAAGGGTGCGTTCAGTGGGCGGTGCTTCTCGGGGTCCGCACCCGACATGAGCAGTGTGATGTCGCGCAGCTTGGGCTTCTGCTCGGAAGCGGCTTGAATCAGCTCCCATCCAGTCATTCCGGGCATCATCACGTCACAGATGACCAAGTCGAAGTGCTCGGTCAAGACCCGGACCAGCGCGACCTTGGGCTCAGTCTCCACCACGCACTGATAGGTGCTCTCGAGCATGCGAGAGACGGTCCTGGCGACTCGGGCGTCGTCGTCGACGATCAACACCTTGGGTAGATCGGAGTCCTGCTCCACCTCCTCCGGTGCTTGGCCTGGAGCGGGCGGCATGCGCACTTGGAATATGGTCAACCCTGGCGTGCTGTTGACCTTGATGCGGCCACCTCTTCGCTCGACGATGCTGCGTGAGATGTGCAGGCCGAGACCACTTCCAATTCCCAGTGGCTTGGTGGTGTAGAAGGGCTCGAAGATCCGGTGTTGGTCCTGTTTGGGCACACCAGGGCCGTTGTCTTCGATCTCTACGACGGCCCATCCGTGCGCGTCAGTGCAGCAGCTGATGCGTATGCGTGCACGCTCCAGGCCCATAGGCTCCACGGCGTGTGCGGCGTTGGTCAGCAGGTTGACGAAGACCTGGATCATCTCGGCGTAGTCGGCCATGACTTTGGGCAGAGGGCCCAAGCTCTCCCCGAGGCGTGCGCGCTGGCGTACTTCGGCACGGGACATGCTGATGGTGGTCTTTAGAACTTCGATAGGGTCCAGGGGCTTGGGAGCCGCTCCTGGGTCGTTGTTCATGAAGGCTTTCAGGTCGCCCACGATGCGTGCCACTTGCTTGGAGCCATGCATCGCGTCGTTCAGGAGGGCGCTGAGCTCCCGTGTCCAAGGGCTGGCGTTGCCGGTACGCAGCTGTTCGAGGCGCTCCTGGGCCAGACCGATGTTGGCGAAGACATACTGAAGAGGGTTGTTGATCTCGTGGGCGATTCCGGCTGCCAGGAGGCTGATGGAGCCCAGCCGCTCGCTGTCTTGCAGGCGCCTCTGCAGCATTCGGGCCTCTGTGATGTCCTGGAAGGTCCCGACTAAGAACATGGCTTTGCCGAGCTCATCGCGCTCTACAATGCCCCTGGAGCGCACGATGCGTTCGGCCTTGTCGGCGCGGACCAGACGAAGCTCGAAGTCGAACACCTCGGTGCCCTCCAGGCTGTCTCTGATGTAGGCATCGACCTGTGGTCGGTCGTCTGGGTGGTAGAAGCCGACAGCCTCCTGCATCGTGGGCTGTGGGTCGGTGTGCGCCAAGCCGTGGATGCGAAATGTCAGGGGTGACCAGTGAAGTTGGCCGGTGGTTAGCTCCACACGCCAATGGCCCACACCGGCGATCTCTTCACTGAGGGCGAGTAGGTCTCGTTGCTCCCTCAGCCGTTCACGCTGGGTGCGCTCCGTGGTCACGACGCTGGCTGCAGCGATAATCAAGCCATCGGAGGGGCAGGCGTGCCAGCGCAACCAGACAGTGGAGCCGTTGGTGTGCCGGTAGCGGTTCTCAAAGTCGTTGACGGTCTGCCCGCTGTTCAGGGCGGAGAGGGCCTCGAGGGTGGCCTCTAGGTCCTCTGGGTGAACAAACTCGGTGCACACGCGGCCCAGGAGACTCTCCTCGGGGAGTCCAAGGGCCTCCTCCCAGCCAGGGCTGAGCCAAGTAAACTGGCCTTTGGCGTCTGTGTGGCAGAGCAGCACCGGCACCACTTCAAGGGTGCGGCGGGCTTGTGCGTCAGTGAGAGGGTGCATTGAAACAGGTCTTTGTTTACGACTGGCGACTTAACTGTAGTACTTGAGTCAGCATGGCCCGCAAGTCCGCGGGTCCGAAAGGTTTGTTCAGAAGAGGTAGATCGGGCGCGTTGGACGGTCTGTGGCGCTCAGGTGCAGCCCCTGACATCAACAGGGTGCGGCTGGCGATCCCGGGGCACTGCGCTTCCGCGGAAATCACCATCTCCCAGCCGGTCATGCCGGGCATCATCACGTCGCAGACCACCGCATCGAAGGCTTGGCTGGTCAGCAGGTCCAGGGCCACGCGGGGATCGGTCTCAACGTGGCAGTTGTAGTCCTCCGACAGCATTCGGGCGACCGTGCGAGCCACTCTTGGGTCGTCGTCCACCACCAGGATTCTGGCTGCATTTGAGGGTTGGGGACTTGGCTCGGCCTTGGTCTGGGCGGGAGGCAGCCTGGCTTGGAACACTGTCAAGCCTGGGGCACTGCGCAGGGTCAGGGTGCCGCCACGGCGCTCGAGGATTCCCCGAGAGATGTGCAATCCCAGGCCGCTGCCTACACCCGGCGGCTTGGTGGTGAAGAATGGCTCGAAGATGCGCACCTGGTCTTTGGGTGCGATTCCTGGACCGTTGTCCTCGACCTCGATGACCGCCCAGCCGTGGGCGTCGGTGTGGCAGCTCAGTCGAATCCGAGCTCTCTCGGGTCCCAGGGCATCTACCGCGTCAGCCGCGTTGGTCAGCAGGTTGATGAATACTTGGATCAGCTCGGCGTAGTCTCCCCGAACCTTCGGGACCGGGCCCATGCTCTCAGCCAACTGTGCGCGGTGACGCACCTCGGAGCGCGTCATGTTGATGGTGGTCTTGATGACCTCGTTCAGGTCTACCAGTCCGTCGCCGTCTTGGCGCTTGCTCATGAAGGACTTGAGGTCCCCTACGATTCGTGCGACCTGCTTGGACCCGTGCATCGCGTCGTCGAGCAGATCGTTGATGCGGCGCGCCCATGGGCTGTTGCCGTTCTTGCTCAGGGACTCCAGCTGTTCTTGGGCCAGTCCAATGTTCGCGAAGACGTATTGGAGGGGATTGTTGATCTCGTGGGCGATTCCCGCAGCGAGCAGCGAGACCGAAGCGAGGCGCTCGCCGTCTTGCAGTCGCTGTTGCACCATTCTGGCAGCGGTGATGTCCTGAAAGATGCCCAGGAGTGTCACGGGATTGCCGCTGGCGTCCATCTCTACCTGTCCGCGGGAGTGAACGATTCGCTCCACCCCGTCCAATCGAATCAGGCGGAGCTCGAAGTCGAAGGGGGTGCCCGAGGCGAGGCTCGACTGTACGTATTGGTCGACCAAGACGGCATCGTCAGGGTGATAGAAGCTCACGGCGGTCGCGATGTCTGGCTGAGGCTCGGAGGGGTCCAGACCGTGGATCCGGTAGACCTCGTCCGACCAATGCAGCTCCTCTTTGGCCAAGTCCACGCGCCAGTGGCCCAGCTTGGCCAGCTTCTCGGAGAGCAGCAGCAGCTCGGTCTGCTCCATCAGAGCTTGTTGCTGCTGTCGCTCAGCAGTCACCAGCACCACCACGCTTGCGACGTGCTGATCGGTCGCGTGGCTGTTCCATCTGAGCCACTCGTAGTGCCCCGCCTTGTGCCGGAGGCGGTTCTCAAAGCCTTGTAGAGACTGGCCCGGAGTGAGCGCAGCCAGGGCTGCCACGGTGCGCTCGACATCATCGGGGTGAAACAAGTCCCCGAGCTGGATGCTCATCAGCTCCTCGATGCTGCGTCCAAGGGCCTCCTCCCAGTTGCCGCCCATCCAAGTGAAGTTGCCCTGGTGATCGGTGTGACAGAAGAGCGCAGGCACGCGCGAGATCATTTCGAGTGCTTCGTCGAGGTTTAGGTCGCGCAATGGAATCTCCTGCAACCACGTCCGCAGCCGGACATGGACGCTCGCACCTTACCTTCTACGGATCAGCGGCGTTCAACTCCATCTTGAAATGGCTCGGAGGCCCTGGTTGACCCTCCGCAAAGAGCCGCCCTCGACCGTTCAAGGTCAAGGCTTTTTCGAGAGAACCAGGCTGTGAGCGAGCATCTCTTGCCCATCGAAGACCGCTGTCAGACGGACAAAGTGCCCAGCGAGCATGTGGGGCATCCAGTGGGCATCGTCGGCCCACATCTGCTCGTAGGGAATGGCGTCCCGGTGGCACCAGAAGGGGAGGGCCTCATCGCTCTCGGTGGGGATCCCGGTGAAGCTTGCGCTGCGGTAGACCTCGACCTGGAGCCGCAGGCCGTCTAGGAACTGGAAGCGCAGCTGTCCGACCCATTTGGGCGCTGTTGGGGTGACACCCACCTCTTCAATGACCTCGCGTACGGCGGCTTGCTCAGGGGTCTCTCCTGGATCGATCTTTCCGCCAGGGCCATTGACCAGGCCTGCGCCAAGACCCCGCTTCTTCCGGATCAACAAGAGCTCGTCGCCGCGCTCCACGAAGAGCAAGGTGGCGTGCATTGTAGGGGTCCAGGTGGTCCAGTCAACCGTTTGCATGGGCGTGCCTAACCTTGGAGGCATGTATGAAACAGGTGGGAGGTTTTTCGGCGGGATCTGAAGCAGACTCAAGGTCACTCTTTGGAGGTCCCATGTTCGACACTTTGGCCAAGAGCTCCAGCAGCTCCAGCAGCTCCAGCAGCTCGGCGTCTTCCGCCGACCACCTGGACCAGTTCGCGATGAGCAGCGGCAACAAACCCAGCAGCAAGAACGACGAAAAAGACCCTGGCGGCGGGTTACCGCCGGAGCTCGTGGGTCTCAAGAAGGTCAAGGTGAGCATCGTGGGTGATGCCTGGGAGCAGATGGACGCCTCCGAGCAAGCCAGCACTGCGAACTACTTGTGGATGCGGGAGGCTGCGGTCAAGAAGAGCAGGAAGCTCAAAGGCGTGACCGTCACCATTTCCAGCTCGACCATCGACGAGGCCAGCGATGAGGAGATCCAGACCAAGGAAGCGGAGTCCGACAAGAATTCGGACAAGATGAAGAAGGGGAATCTGAGGGTTGACGGGATCATCGACGTCAACAAGGAGAACCGAACGGTTCCGATCAAGGGCATCATCCAGGCCGAGGCGGAGGAGAAGAAGAGCTTTGATGCCAGCTCCACCTTCCCCTCGGACCAGTGGCAGGCCGAGAGCATGAACAGCGAGGCCTTCAACGCCAGCTTGGCCCAGGCGGCTGAGGAGATGAAGCGTCTGCGGGACAGCTATGGAGATCAGGTGGGTCTGAACTTCACGGTTCGCGCCGGCGAGTCTCTGGTTCCATCCCGCACCTACGCGACGGGCGCGTTGATGGCCCTGCGCGCGAAGACCGCGATCGCACAGGCCAAGGCCTACTTTGCTGCAGCGGGTATCGACCTGACGAACATCGAGTTCAACAAGAGCACCACCTTGGGGGTCACCCCTTGGGACCCCAAGAAGGGCGCCCGCCACGCCGACTACACGGCAGAGCAGTTTTTGAGTGTGGACGTGGAGATGAACGGTGCGCCGCCGCCCATTGAGATCGCCGGGGAGCCGGCGAACAGTGCTGGCATCGTTACGATGGACCAAAAGTCGGAGTGGAAGAGAGGAACCTTCAGTGGCGGGTCCAGCAAGTCGAAGAAGGGTAAGCGCTACAAGAAGCCTAAGAAGCAGAAGAAGATCTTCAAAACGTTGCCTTGCCCGACGTTCTAGTGGGCGTCGGTGGAGTAGCCTTGGGGACCTGAGGTTTCCATGCTCCTGCTCTCCGCATCCCTCGCCCTCGCGCAGTCCTCGGCTGAGCCCATCATCATCGCCCACCGTGGAGGAGCGGAGCTGGGACCGGAGAATACCCAGGCCGCCTTCGCTCTGTCTGCTGAGATGGGGGTCGGCTTTGAGCTGGATGTCACCCTGGCCTCCACCGGCGAGGTCATCGTGCTGCACGACGACTCCGTGGACCGAACCACCAACGGCACAGGCTTGGCCAGCGAGCTCAGCCTGCAGGAGATCCAGGCCTTGGACGCCGGGTCTTGGTACGGGGCCGACTTTGCGGGTGAGCCCATTCCGACCCTGGGCCAGGTCTTGGACCGCTTCGGTGGTCAGGTCCTGATCGACATCGAGATCAAGACCCACCCCATGCGCGCTGAGCTGGCGGCGGGGGTGGTGGCCGAGGTGCAGCGCTTGGGCCTGCAAGACCAAGTGGTCGTGACCAGTTTTGACCCTCTGATGCTCGAGCAGGTCAAGCTCTTGGATGCCAGCATTCCGCGTGGCCAGCTCACTGCCACATTCAAGGACGCTGAGCTGAATCCGGTCACCAAGATGCTGCTCAAGCGCATGTGGCTCAACGGCAAGTCCGAGCCACAGGTCATCGCGGTGGAGCACACCCGCGTCACCAAACGCTTTGTTCGCAAGCAGAATCGCAAGGGCTGTCAGGTCTGGGCCTGGACGGTCAATGACCCCGAGGAGATGAAGCGGCTCTTGGAGCTTGGGGTCACGGGCCTGATCACCGACCGTCCGGACTTGGGGCTGGAAGTCCTGGAGCAGCGATGATGTGGACGCTCTTCTTTTCATTGGCCCAAGCGCGTGACGGCACAGGCATTGGCATCCTCGGCCCAGTGCCGGAAGAGCCGGCCAGCGTTCGGCCCACGACCAGTCGCTCGGAGGGACGGGACTTGGCCCGCGTGAGTGAGCCTGAGCTGCTGGTGCCGGTGGGATTCGACTCCAGCCGCGGCAACTTCTGGGAGCGCTACTACGATGAGACTGGCCAGGTCTGGCGCTACCGCGAGGTGGAGAGCATCCTCTCCGGCCAGGCCAGCTCCTCTGAGTACATCGCCGATGCACGGCGCAAGCGGCGGGTGGGCTACACCCTGGGCATTGTGGGGGAGATCTTCTTCCCCAACACTCTGGGGTGCTGCGTCTCCGATGGCGCGATGATGTACGCCTACTACGAATCAGAGCAGTCCCGGAGCTCTGCCTTGACGGCGTACAATCTTCGGAACCAGCATCCAGTCATCGAAGCTGAGCCCGCAGCGCCCGACTGAGTCACTCCACGCGAAGCACCGTCATCATGCCGCCTTCTGCGTGCGGCAAGATGTGACAGTGGGCCATCCAGTCTCCGACGTTGTCCGCGGGGATCAGCAAGCGTTGGGTCTGGCGGATGCCGATGTTCACGGTGTCCTCGATGGTGCGTTGATCCGGCGGCACGCCGTCTACGCTGAGCACTTCGAATGACATGCCGTGCAGGTGGAAGGGGTGCTCGGTGGCCGAGAGGTTTCTCACTTCAATGACCGCAGGCTCCCCTGCGGGCAGGGTGGCGATGGTCACGTCCGGAAAGGCCTCGCCGTTGATGCGCCACTCACCGGTCTGCTCATCGCCCTGGAAGACGTAGCGCACGGCCGTTCCGCCGGGATCCGGGCTTGGGGCCGCCGCTGCAAATGGCCACTCCAGGCCAGGGTGAGCGCTCTCGCTGCCTGAGGGGTGAATGCCCAAGATGGACACGGGCTCCCCCACTTGAATCTCGCCGGCCACACTGTAGGGGTGCGTGAGCAGTTCGATCTCTTGGCTGCTTGGGGAGAACTCCACAATGGCCCGGTCTCCGGGACCCAGGACCAAGCGTTCCGGGCTCGTGGGCGCAGGAAGCAGACCCTGCTCGCCACCGATGACACGCATTCCCTCGGCGGAGAGGGAGAGGTAGCCCATGTTGCTCACGTTGAGGATGTGGGCGACGACGGAGTCCCCGGACTGCACGTCCAATACGGGGCTCTCCAGACCGTTGACGGTCCAGGTGTTCTCTTGGAACACAAAGCCCGCATGGTGGCCCTCTTCGGGTGCCTCTCCCCAGGAATCCGCGAGCAAGACCAGCTCATGCTCGGCCACGGGCCAGGCCGGGTCCTTGACCAAGAGCACGCCGTACAGGCCCAGGTCCACCTGACGCTCGGTGTCGAAGTGGGGGTGGTACCAGCCCGTGATGGGCTCAGTGAGCTCAAAGCTGTAGGTCTTGGACGCCCCAGCCTGCACCGGATCCATCATCCACGGCACGCCGTCCATCTCAAAGGGCACGCTGGCGCCATGCCAGTGGATGGTGCTCGCAGTGTCCAGTCCGTTCTCAAGGGTGGCGGTCAGCGTATCGCCTCTTTCAACCTGGATCAGTGGGCCTGGGTTTTGGCCGTTGTAGGCGTAGCCCTGCACCTCTTGGCCAGCGACCACGAAGCTTTGAGGGGCCGCGCTCAGGGTGAGCTCAAAGACGCCCTCGGCCGGATTCTGGTCTTCGGCGAGCTGTGGGTTGGCGAAGGACGGACGCTCAGGGGGAGCGGTGTCCACGGTCTCTGTGTCCTGGGTATCGAGGCCTTCATCGACCTGAGAGTCCACATCATCGCCGCTGTTGGTGCATGCGAGCACTAGCCAGATCACAGGCTCTCCTTGGCCATCAGGCTGTCGTTCAGGGTCCAACTCTTCTCGTCTGCCAGCGCCCACGTGGTGCCGCGATGTAGGAGCACGGCGCTCACCTCTGGGGTCTCCGCACAGGAGCCAAAGAGGTGGGTGGAGCTGGCCGATTCTCCTGGGGCGATGCGGTTGTCTGCCACCACATCCACGGCCGCGTGGTGGGGCACCATCCATGCACCATCGCTGCCGGCCATCACCCTCTGGAAGGACATGCCCGGGGCGCCAGCCCACATCCCGGCGCTCTGCTCGGAGGAGGAGGGGAGCTCGGTCCCACGGACCAGATAGGCCCGGTCACCGGCTGGCAACTCTCCGTCCAAACCCACGACCCCCTCCGCAACCGAGGTCACCACGGCGCTGCCCACGACCCGCTCATCCCGCAGTCCCTTCTCCTCAAAGCTGCCGTCGCCAAAGGGGCCCCAGCCGCTGTACGCCAGGGGGCCGGCGTCTCGTACAACGCGGATGACATCGCCTGCTTGGGCGTCGGTCCATCGGGTCCAATCGGTGCCGCTCTCCTGACTCTCCAGTGCGCCCAGCCAAGCCGGCAGCGCGTTGCCGCCAGTGGAGGCCATGGGCTGTCCTTGGCAAGTGGCCTGCACCACCACGAAGATCTGCCGCATGGGCTCGCCTGTTGGGATGTAGTGGGCTGGACCCACGTTCGAGACTTTGGCGCTGACCTGCCAGCCTCCTTGCAGTGTCTCCAGCTTCAGGTCCAGTCCCGCGGCGAGCTGCAGCATCTGGCTCTCGGGGGTTCGTGGGCCCACCCAGGAGTGTTGGCGCACTTCGCCGGCAGGCCGCAGCCAGCCGGGCACGACACCGGGACTGAGATCGAAGATGTTGCCCAGGTCGGCGGCGTTGCCCACGCTGGGGTCCGGTGGCATGTGGCAGGACTGACAGGCCAGCGCATCGCCCAGAGGCCCCTGTTGCCACTCCGAGTAGGTGGTGTGGACCGGCAGGCCCTCGGGCCAGCGTTCGGCGTCCAGCGTGCTGCTGGGCATCAGGGCCTCTTGCCAGTGCTCGTGGCAGCCACCACAGAGGCTGCCGTCCTGGAAGTGTTCTCTGGGCGCTGCGGCCATCACAGGACTGGCGACGTTGGGGTAGGGGCCGAACATCAGGGGGAAGAATTCTTGACCCAGTCCGCCTTCCTCGCTGGGGCGCAAGACCCTCAGCCAGCCGGCGACGCCGGGCGCCGTATTCTCGGGGTCGGTGGACTCCACCTTGTGGCAGACATCGCAGCTCACGCCCTCGGAGTGCTCCAGCCCAACAGCCTCCAGGAGGTCTCGCTCCCCCAGGATGCCGTTGATGCCCGGCGCGTGGCAGTCGGCGCACTGCCCAAAGACCGTCGCGCTCTCATCGCAGCCCTCGCTGCATTCGTTCAGGTCGGTCAGGGTGCCTGTGCCCAGGTAGCAGCGCTCGATGGCGGCTCGGGTGCCGGGCTCCAAGCCTTGGCTCCAGCTTCCGCCAGCCTCCTCGCAGCTCGCCTGGTCCAATTCAGCGGTTCCTGCGTACAGGCCTTGCACCCAAGGGTTGGAGGCCGCCTCTCGGTGGGGGCTCCCGTACCAAGAGCGGTTGATGGTCTTGTGGCAGTGGGAGCACTGGGCCGTGGTGTCGTCCTGGTCCGGAAAGCCCGGGTCCCCAAAGACATAGTCCAGGTTGTCCGAGTCATCGTAGCGAATCAGCTCGACGAGAAAGTTCGTCTCCGCTCCATCACGAATGGCCTGATGTGCGGTGCGCGCCTGGGGGTGCGAGACGACCACAGCGACCTCGCCGTCGAGGCTCATGTCCAGAGTGAGGGCGGCGGATCCCTCCGTGTCTGTGAGTTGATGCCCCGAGCGCCCACCCTGAACCACCCAAGCTCCTTCTACGGCTTCCCCATCCAAGGTCACGTTGACCACCACGTCCAGGGACTCCAGCACCTCGGTGCTGTCTTGGGTGTCCGTCGGCGAGTCCATGGGATCCGAGTCGATCGTGGGGGTGTCCGTGCAGGCGAGCAGCAGCAGCAGGGTCATGGAAGTAGCTCCGGTGGACGGCTGTCCGGTATGCAATCAGCTTCGGCCGGGGTGCCCGTGTCGTTGATGTCAAAGGGGCAGAAGGGGCTCTGGTATCGCGCATCTTCGAGCAGGCTCTCGTCGGTCAGCGCGTCTAGGAAGGCGAGCAGGTCTTGGGCCTGGGCCTCGCTGAGATCGAAGCCTTGGATGTGCTTGGACTTGTTGGGATTGGTGGCTCCGTCGCCTGGATTGGCACCGCTGCTCACCAGGCGTCCGCCGCGTGCGTAGGAGTCCAACATGTCTTGCAGGCTGCCGACGCTGCCATCGTGGCCCCAAGGGCCGGTCAAGGCGACGTTTCGCAGGGATGGGGTCCGGAAGACGCCGCTGTCTCGGGCCCGCCCGGTCTTGGCGATGAGGCCTGGGGCGGTCTCTGGGTAGGCGCCCTCGCCGTCCACGTTGTACAGGCCTGTGTTGAAGGCCCCGTGTTTGGCGGTGACCTGGCCCCATTGGTTGGTTGGGCTGTCTAGGAACAGGCCGCCGTGGCAGCGGCTGCACTGGGTCTCCTCCCCGAAGAAGAGCGCTCTGCCGCGCTCTGCGTCCTCGGGCAGTGGGGTTCCTTGCAGCCAGGCATCGTAGGGGCTGCGACCGCCGATGATGCTGCGCTCAAAGCCCGCGATCGCCATGGCGGCGTGCTCCAGAGTGGGCTCTGCGTCGCCAAAGGCCTGTTCAAAGAGGGGGGGGTAGAGGGGGTTGTCGTTGATGCGTTCCAACAGCAAGGCTTCGCTCATGCCCATCTCGATGGGGTGCTCGCCCAGCAAGGGGATGAGGAGCTGCTGCTCCAAGGTCAGGTTGGACCCGGGAACCCACCCCAACTCCCCACGCCAGGCTGCGTTGATGACCGAGAGCGTGTTCCGGGGATGGATGTCGTTGTGGGTGCCCACGGCCCGCACGAAGCCGTCGGTGAAGCCCTTGGCGGTCTCATGACAGATCCCGCAGCTCCGCGTCCCCGTGTCGCTGAGGCCAAAGTCGTAGAACAGATAGCGACCCAGCTCAACGCGGGCAGGTGTGAGTGGATTGTCCTGTGGAACCGCCGGATCTGGGAAGTGCTCGGGCACGCCCCAGAGGTCTCGGTCCAGAGTAGGCTCGGATGCGCAAGCCAGCAGGAGAGAGATCACCCCTCGCTGAAGACCGCAAACCAGATGCGCCGGGGGCTCTCTGCGTCGAAGGTCAGGGTGTAGCTGCCCCACTCATGGAAGGCGTAGCGGTTGTCGCTGATGGGCTCATCAGGGCAAGCGCCACACTGACGCAGGCCTGTGAGCTCGTCTGCGTCCTCGATGCTGTAGTTGGCGTTCTCGTCGGCGAAGAAGCGAACGGTGGTCATCCAGTCAGGAATCTCGACGGTGACAAAGCCCTCTCCGGTCTCCGGGAGCACGATCTCGTAGAGGTCGGTTTTGCCGTCGGGCACGATCAGCGCCTGTCCGGCCTCGCTCTCGGAGGCACCTGCCAACAGCTCCGTGGTGGCCTGGTCCAGGAGACCGCAAGCCTGCTGGGAGAAGGCATCGTCGATGCCTTCGGGGAGATCGCGTCGTTCGACCTCCTCGATCTCCTCCTCTTCCTGCTCCTGGATGGGATCTTCCACCGGTGCGTCTGCTGGGGTGCATGCCGCCAGGGTCAGAAGGGCAGCCGCGGCGCTGAGGGTCAGGATGTTTCGCATCAGGGAGCTCCTTGAGTGCGCACGATCTCCCACGCCTCTTCATCATTGTCGTGGCCAGTCCAACAGGAGACGATCTCCATTGTTGGGCTGAGAAGGCATTTCCCGGGCAGGGCTTTGCCGTCGTAGGGGGTGTTGGCCAGGATGTCCTGGGCTGGATCGGCAAACACCGGAATGTCTGGGTCACCCACGACCTCGGCGTAGTCGATGGCGTCCTGGGGTTGTGCCGGGTCGCCAGTGATTCCGCTGAAGAGCACAATCATGTAGCTGAAGGGCACGCCGCTCTCGTCGACCAGACTCTGAGTCTTCTGGTCCAGGCCTTCCGCCTCGCCCAAGCAGGCGCTGCACCAGGCCGCGGTGACAAAAGCGATGTTCCAGCGACCGGCAAAGTCGTAGAGCTGGACCTGGTCCCCGCATTGGTCGTGCAAGGTCATGTCTGCGACCGTGTCGCCGATCTCGGCGCCTTGGCTACTTAGGCCACTGCTGTCCGCGCGATTCCAACCGCAGGTGTAGCAGGTCTGCTCGGCGTTGAGAGGATCGCTCTGGCAGTCGGCCTCTTCACCGTCATCGAAGCCGTCACCGTCCGAATCGAAGAGCGTAGGGTCGCTGCCCAGCTCAGCTTCCATGCAGTCGCTCAGGCCGTCGCCGTCGAGATCTGGCGAGTCTGCGCATGGGTCGCTTGGCGAGCAGGCGAGTAGAAGCAGTAGCATCGCGTTCTCCGGTACACGGAAGGTAGCATGGGGCTGCTAAGCTTCCAATTTTGCTGGCATATTTGGCAATAGTCTCAGACTATTCACAATAGTCTTAAAGCGTCAGCGAGTAGGTCGTGAATGGGAAAGTAAGGGGGTGCGGCCAGAGATTTCTTCCAAAAATGGCAGAAAGGGACTTGACCAATTGTGGTTCTGCGGCAAAGTTGCGCGCCGAAGACCCGCGCCTCAGATCCGCGGCGAGATTGGAGCTTGCGATGACTGCCCACGTTCACGTTCTGTATGAAAACGATGCTTGGTTGCCCCCTCTTGAGAAGGCTTTGCAGGACTGCGGTTTGCAGTACACCCTGCACTTCCTGGAGGGCGGCAGTCTCGACCTCTCTGAGTCTCCTCCCGAGGGCATCTTCATCAACCGCATGAGCCCCAGCTCCCACACGCGTGGACATCAGGGGGGCGTGCAGCACGCTCGGGACCTGTTGGTCTGGCTCGAGGCGCACGGCCGCACGGTCATCAACGGCAGCTCGGCCTTTGAGATCGAGCTCTCCAAGGTGCGACAGGACCTGGCCCTTCGTGCGGTCGGTATTCAGACCCCGCGCACCATTGCGGTCACCGGCCGGCACCTGCTCAAGGACGCCGCGCGCAAGATGGAGCTGCCCTTCATCACCAAGCACAACCAAGGCGGGAAAGGCCTTGGGGTGAAGCTCTTCCGGGACCTGGATGCCTTCGATTCCTACGTGGACGGGCCGGAGTTCTTGGAAGACCCTGCCGGGGTGACCTTGCTCCAGCAGTACATCGAGCCTGCCGGTGGCTACATCACCCGCATTGAGCTGGCGGACGGCGAGCTGGTCTACGCCATGCGCTCGAGCACCGAGGGAGGCTTTGAGCTCTGCCCTGCGGACGAGTGCGCCATCGACGACGCCTTCTGCCCCATTGGGGACAGCGGAAAGTTCAGCCAGGACCCTGAGTTCTCTCAGGACGATCCCTTGGTCGAGAAGTACCTGGAGCTGATGCGCCGCAACGGCATCGCCTTGGCCGGGATCGAGTTTGTGACCGATGCCCAAGGGCAGCGCTACACCTACGACATCAACGGAACCACGAACTTCAACAGCGACGTTGAAGCCCAGGCCGGCGTGGAAGGCATGGCCTTTTTGGCGCGCATGGTGGTTCGAGAGCTGGGTCAGAAGGCGGCTTAGCGCCTCGCTGAGTTCTCTGACGCTCAGTGGGCGTGCTCTTTGTGCTCGTCCTCCTTGAGGGGGGTGAGCTTCATTCCGCACTTGGAGCAGTCGTCACCGGCATGGCCCGTGACCTCTGGGTGCATGGGGCAGGCGTGTGTGACAGGCGCTGGCTGTTCCTTCGGAGCATCAGCGGCGCCCGGCTCTGCGTCTCCGGTGCTGCATGCGCTCAGGGACAAGAGGAGAAAGAGGGGGATCAGCACTGACTTCATGTCGACTCCGTGAATGGGGACATGAGCTGCAGGGACCATGCCAATGCATCTGCGCCTCGGTGTCGGGCCCTGGGCTTGGGAAGGTCCCAAACTGCAGACTACTGACGTGGTCCGGCACACCGACCGTCTCGCGCCTTGGCAGAACGGCGCGCGTCGGCGCGCTACTCCAATCAACCTTCGGGGTTTTCGCAGTATGCTTAGAGTCCCTTCACACTATTGTGAAAGGATGTGGTGCTGGACTGCTTGTCGTCTGCATTTACGGCTCGGCACGGCCCTTGCTAAGGGTTCTAGGTATGCTCATCCCCATGCCGCACCACGCTGACCTCTCTCCGATTCATGCAAGGGGGGCGCTGTGAGCATTCTCCTGGTCGATGACGATCCGACGATTCGCGAAGTGGGAGCGTACAACCTCCGAAAAGCAGGTTTCAAAGTTCACGTCGCGGAGAACGGTGCGGATGCTTTGGCGCGCTTTGACGCGGCGCTTCATCATCTGGTCATCACCGACCTGAGCATGCCGGAAGTGGACGGCATGGCGCTGATGGTGGCGCTGCACAAGCGGGCGCCAGGGCTGCCTGTCGTGATGGTCACTGCGCACGGCTCGGTGGACCGGGCTGTCGCTGCCATGCAGGCGGGTGCCTGGAGCTTTATCGAGAAGCCCTTCTCTCGGGACCAGCTCACGCTTGTGGCCGCTCGGGCCTTGGAGACAGCCCGCCTTCGCGCGGACAACAAGCGGCTGCGCTCCGTCGAGCGGCCCATCTTGGGCGACTCCGAGAGCATGCGCGGGACCATTGCGCTGGTTGACCGGGTGGCGCCGTCCTCTGCCAGCGTGCTGGTCATCGGCGAGAGCGGCACCGGCAAAGAGCTTGTCGCCCGAAGAATTCACGCCCGCAGTCCTCGCTCCGACCGGCCCTTCGTCGCGGTGAACTGTGCGGCCATTCCCGGGGAGCTTCTAGAAGCCGAGCTCTTTGGTCATGCCAAGGGCGCCTTCACCGGTGCCATTCAGGCCCGCGCTGGGCGCTTTCGGGCGGCGGACGGTGGCACCCTCTTCTTGGATGAGCTGGGGGAGATGCCCTTGGCTGTGCAGGGAAAGCTGCTGCGCGTGCTGCAAGAGGGTCTGGTGGATGTGGTGGGGAGCGATGAGCCCGTGCGGGTGGACGTGCGTGTTGTGGCGGCCACCAATCAGGACTTGGACGCTCTGGTCCAGGCCAAGTCCTTTCGCTCGGACCTGCTCTTTCGCTTGGACGTGGTCCGGGTGGAAGTGCCTCCCCTTCGGGAGCGCAGCCAGGACATCCCTGTGCTGGCTCGGGCATTCTTGGAGGAGCTCTCTCCTCGGGCTTTGGCGTTCTCAGAGAGCGCGCTCTCAGCGCTCCAGCGGCGGTCCTGGCCTGGCAATGTGCGGGAGCTTCGCAACCTGGTCGAGCGCATGAGCATCTTGGCCCCAGGGCCCATCATCCAGGAGGCCGACTTGGCCTTTGGGGCGCGGCCTGCCCAGAGCAGCGCCTGGCTGGACCAACTCCCAGAGGGCATCTCCCTGGTGGATGTCGAGGCCCAGGTCATCGCCCACACCCTGCAGAAGGAAGCTTGGAACGTCAGTCAGGCGGCCCGGCGCTTGGGGGTGCCGCGACACATCTTGGCCTACCGGATTCAGAAGTACGGAATCGAGCTCCCATGAGCCTGCTCCAGAGTCTCCTTTGAAGACCCTCCGCTGGCTGTTTACACCGGCCGCCTTGCTGCGGGTCTGGGGCCCCATCTTGGGCATCGCCGCGCTTCACTACGGCGCCCCCCACAGCATGCACTGGGTACACGATGTGGCCCGGCGGCTCTTCTACGTGCCCATCTTGCTCGCGGCGGTGGCCACCGGCACACGAGGGGGGCTGCTGGCTGCAGCGGTGGTCATTGTCGTCTACCTGCCACATGCCTTTTTTCAGGGGCACGGGGACCCGGGCCAGAGCTCTGAGAAGCTCTTGGAGATGGGCTTCTACCTGCTCATTGGCGGACTCTCTGGAGGGCTCTTCGATCGACAAGCGGCATTGGCTGAGCGCCTCCAGGAGCAGAACGCGCTCCTCCAGCGGGCCGCCCGCTTGGAGTCTATGGGGGAGCTCAGCGCGGGCCTGGCCCATGAGATCCGCAATCCTCTGCACGCCATGCGCGGGACTGCGGAGATCCTGCTGGATGGGGTGCCCGGTGATGCGCCGGAGCACCCCATGGGGCAGCGCCTGCTTCAGGAGATCGACCGCTTGGCCGGCGTGCTCACCAAGTTCTTGAAGTTTGCGGGGGAGCAAGCTCCGGAGGTGCGCCCTCTATCCACCCAAGCCGTGGTCGAGAGGGTGGCGGATCTGCTGCGTGCTCAAGCCTCGGCCCAAGGAGTGCGCTTGGTGCTCTCCGGGGTGGGGGGACAGGTCTCCGGCGACGAGGACGCTTTGGTGCAGGTGCTCTTGGCGATGGGGCTCAATGGTCTGCAGGCTCTGGACGGCGTGGCCTCGGGCGTGCTGGACCTTCAAGCCAGGCAAGACGGCTTTGCGGTGATCAACAACGGCCCAGAGATTCCCCAGGCCATGATCGACCGAATCTTCGACCCCTTTGTGAGTACGCGCACAGAAGGAACAGGGCTGGGGCTCTCCGTGGCCTGGCGCATCGTGCAGGCGCATCAGGGCACCCTGGTGGCGGAGAACACTGCGGAAGGGGTGCGCTTTGTGATCCGCCTGCCGGCCGAAGCAATGACGAAAGCTTAGGGCTCGATGGTGGGGACCGGCAGTCCAAAGCCCGCGCAGTACGCCTCGACGCTGGGCTCCATGGGCCCGCTGCTGGCCTGTATGCGGGCGGCCATCTGGCAGCTGTCTCCCTTTGCAAAGCTGGTCCCCACCCAGAGGGTCTCGCCCTCCTCGGAGATCAGAGTGAAGTAGGGCAGCGCCTTGGAAGGCTGAAACTGCGTGACGACACGTGTTTGAGGGTCGAGCAAGACGGGAAAGGTCCAGCCTTGGCTGCGCACTGTGGGTTTGACCTTGGACTGGGTCTTTGGGTTGTCGATGCTGATGGCGAGCACGACCAGCCCGTCGTCCCCGTAGGCCGAGTGGAGCTGCTGCATCTCGGAGAGCTCCGTACGGCACGCGCTGCACCAGGTGGCCCAAAAGGTCAGCAGCACAGGCTTGCCTTGGTAGTCCTGGAGGGAGACCCGCTTGCCCTGCATGTCGCGCAGCTGAAAGTCGGGGGCGCTCGTCGCCAGCAGAAGGCTCAGCAAGGTGGGTAGCATCTGGGCCTTTTAGACTATTGTGAGACGCGTTAGACTATTCTAAAATACTGATATCATTAAGAAAATGACATCTACAAAGTAGCGCAAGAGGGGGGCTTTCGTCTACTCTGATGGCCAATGAGGAGTTCAAGATGTTGTTCGTTCTGATGTCGATTGCATGCACCGGTGGTGAAGCTGAGCCTGGAGAACCCGCCCTGGAGGGCGTGGCTGCTCTCGGCCACCAGAGCAACAGCCTGGCCGACCTGAGCGTCGAGGTCTTTGCGGGTTCAGCGGAAGGGCTGGACCGGCCCCTCGATCTGGAGTTCAACCCAGACAAGCCCGGCGAGCTCTGGATCGTGAACCAAGATGACGACTCGACGACCGTTCTCTTTGGCGCTGGTGAAAGTGACCAGAGCAGCCGGCACGACGTGGACCCCTTCGCGCTGCACTTCATGGAGGAGGTCAGCTCCATCGCATTTGGTGCACCAGGGACCTTTGGAACCTGCCAGGAGAGCCGAAACACCTACAACGGCCAGGGGCAGCCCAATGACTTTATGGGTCCGGCGCTCTGGTCCAGCGACTTTGAGATCTACGCCAAGACCAACCCCGAGGCCGAAGCCTATCTGAACTACGACTTGGGCTCACACCTGGATATGCTCCATGAAAGCCCACTTTGCATGGGCATTGCTTGGGAGAAGGACAACGTCTATTGGGCCTTTGACGGCGGAAACGCCACCCTGGCCCGGTACGACTTTCAAGCAGACCATGGCCCGGGCTACGACGACCACTCCGACGGCATCGTCGCCAAGTACGTCATCGGCGAGATCAGCAGGGTCGAGGGTGTTCCCTCCCACATGGTCTATGACGGCGCATCCGGTCTGCTCTACGTCGCGGATACGGGGAACAACCGGATTGCGGTCCTGGACACCAACACTGGAGAGCGCGGTCGCACCCTTCAGGCGAGCGAACCCGGAGTGGACCAGTTCGAGATGATCAACGCCAGCTTTGAGACTCTGATCGATGGGGCTGAGTACGGACTGGGAGAGCCCAGCGGCTTGGCCTTGGTCAACGGTTTGATCTACGTCAGCGACTTTGCGACGGGCAACCTCTTTGCCTTTGAGTTGGACGGAGACCTGTTGGACTGGGCACCTACCGAGCGACCCGGAATCGCGGGGATCGAAGTCGTAGACGAGAAAGAACTCTGGGTTGTAGACAGCCAGGCGAACGAAGCGATTCGCATCTTGGCGGACTAGCCCCGGATCGAGGCTGCCCTCACCCAAATTGGGTAGGGCTTGCCACTTGCGCACCCGCGCCTGCCGTGTTGTTCTGACAGGGCCTCGCGGAGAGTCTGTAATGTTCCTGATGCTCATGTCATTGCTTGCGTGCAAAGACCGAAATGCTGTGACCGACAGCGGCGATTTGGACCGGATTGACAACGACGCAGACGGCTTCTCCGAGGCCGATGGGGACTGCAACGACGGTGTGGCCAGCATCAACCCAGATGCCGGCGAGGGCTGCGACTACCTGGACAACGACTGCGATGGAGAGGTGGACGAGGGGCTGACCATCGAGTGGTTCCTAGACGCGGACAAGGATGAGTACGGAGACCCGGAGACCTTGGCTGTCAGCTGCGAGCAGCCCACCAACTACATTGGGCGCGGTGGGGACTGCGATGACCAGGACGCGACGGTTCACCCAGATGCCGAGGAGCTCTGCGACGGGCTGGATCAGGACTGCGATGGGGAGGCGGACAACGGCGTATTGGAGACCTGGTGGCCGGACGCGGACGGAGATGGAACCGGGGATCCCTTGCTTCCCACAGAGAGCTGCGAGCAGCCCGATGGCTCGGTGGACAACGACTTTGACTGCGATGACACCCGGGCGGACGTAAACGAGCTTGCGCTCGATGTGTGCGATGAGGTGGACAACGACTGCGACGGAGAGTTCGATGAGGACCCCGACCTGATCTGGTACGCCGACACGGACGGCGACGGGGCTGGCGACTCCGAGGCCAGTGTGCTCAGCTGCGATGCCCCCACGGGCTACGTCGCCGAGGGCGATGCCTTTGACTGTGACGACTCCACCGCCGTTGTGGGGGCAGGCGCCGAAGAGATCTGTGATGGCGTGGACAACGACTGCGACGATGTGGCCGATGAGCCCGACGCCATCGATGCGGCGACCTGGTACAGCGATGCGGACGGCGACGGCTACGGGGATCCCAGCAGCTCCCAACCCGCCTGTGATCAGCCCACCGGGATGGTGGACAACGCACTGGACTGCGATGACACCGACGCCACACTGAGCCCGGAGACCCTCTGGTACACGGACGCCGATAGCGACGGCTACGGGGACCCCAGCACAGCCACTGCGAGCTGCATCCAACCCACCGGTACGGTCGCGGACAGCAGCGATGCGGATGACTCGGACAGCACCACCTACCCCGGGGCGACCGAACTGTGCGATGGCGTAGACAACGACGGGGACGGGGACATTGATGAGAACGATGCCGCCGATGTCTCGACTTGGTACCTGGACTATGACTCCGATGGCTATGGACGCAGCAGCACCACTGTTCAGGCCTGCGATCAACCCACTGGCTACGTGGCCGACAGCACGGACTGCGTGGACACCGACGCCGACGTGAACCCTGGGGAGCTGGAGCTCTGCGACGGCCAAGACACCGACTGCGATGGCGATGTCGACGAAGACGACGCGGCGGATGCCGACACCTGGTACGTGGACGCGGACTCCGATGGCTACGGCTGGGTGAGCACCACCACGACCTCCTGCGCGCAGCCCAGCGGCTATGTCGCCGACGCCACGGACTGCGACGACACCAACGGCGCCCTGAACCCGGGCGAGCCCGAGATCTGCGATACGCTGGACAACGACTGCGATGGCAGCACCGATGAGTCCGACGCCACCGACGCGACCACCTGGTATTTGGACAGCGACACGGACGGCTACGGCCGCAGCAGCACGAGCACCCTGAGTTGCAGCGCGCCCAGCGGCTACGTGGCCCTGGACACCGACTGCGATGACGCCGACATCAGCATCAATCCTGCTGCCACCGAGTACTGCGATGCCGTGGACAACGACTGCGATGGGGAGATCGACGAGGACGATGCGGCCGATGTGAGCACCTGGTACGCCGACGCGGACTCCGATGGCTACGGGGACAGCACGGATACGACGGAGGCCTGCGATCAGCCCACCGGCTACGTCTCCGACAGCACCGACACCAACGACGCAAGCAGCGAGACATTCCCTGGCGCGACCGAGGTCTGTGACGGCGAGGACAACGACGGCGACGGTGACACAGACGAGAGCGACGCGGCCGATGCTGTGACCTGGTACGCCGACTCCGACTCCGATGGCTACGGCGATGCCAGCACCAGCCAGACCGCCTGTGATGCCCCCAGCGGCTACGTGAGCGACGACACCGACTGCGACGATGCCGACGCCATCGCAAACCCCGGTGAGATCGAGTACTGCGATGACGTTGACAACGACTGCGATGGCAACGTGGACGGCAGCGACTCCGTCGACTTGAGCACCTGGTACTACGACCGTGATGGCGATGGCTACGGACGCTCGGACACCAGCGTGGACGCCTGTGATGCGCCCTCAGACTACGTGAGCGACGCCACCGACTGCGACGATGACGAGGCCCACATCAACCCCGGCGGGACCGAGGTCTGCGACGATGACGACGCCGACGAGGACTGCGATACCCTCTCGGACGACGACGACAGCAGCGTGACGGGCCTCATCACCTGGTACATCGACGCGGACACGGACGGCTACGGCACCAGTGACACCACGACCACCGCCTGCGAGGAGCCCAGCGGCTACGCGGACGTGGACACCGACTGTGATGACGGCGAGGTCGCTGTGAATCCCGGGGCGACCGAGATCTGCGGCAACGGCATCGACGATGACTGCGACGGCGGCGGCGGCGAATGTGGGCTAGCCGCCGCAGAGTTGGAGACCTCCGATGCCAGCTTGGTCATCACCGGCATCGCCAACGGGGGCAGCTTCTCCTACGCCGGGGAATACGTTCACTTTATGGATGACGGAGACGGAGACGGCTCGGATGAGCTGGTACACGTCTCGATCAACAACGGCGGCTACTACCGCGGCCGGGTCTACATCTTCGATGGCCCCGTCTCTGGCTCCGTGGACGACGAGTACGACGCCGACGTGATCGTTGCCGGAGTCGCCTCTCAAGGGCGCTTTGGGACGGACGTTTGGACCGGGGATGCCAACGGCGACGGTCTGGGTGACCTCTTCGTCGGGGCCATCGGCGACAGCTCTTACGCGGGCGCCGCCCACCTCTTCTTCGGGCCCGTCGCGGACGGCGGCGAAGGGGACGCTGACATCAGCGTCTACGGTGGCTCCTCGAGCAGCTACTTGGGCTCCGGGGTCAGCATCGGGGACGTCAACGGCGATGGGGACTACGACATGCTCGTCGGCGCCCCTCGGGTCTCCAGCTATGCCGGCGAGGTCTACCTCTTCTTGGGGCCCATCACCGCGGACCAGACCGCCGGCACGGACGACGATTCCAGCTGGACTGGGGCCGCGACCAGCGACTATGCGGGGCAAGAGGTGGCGATCGTCGGTGACACCGATGGAGATGGCAACAACGACCTCCTGATGGCCGCGATTCGGGACGACGACATGGCCTCGGACGGCGGAAGCATCATGCTGATCCTTGGACCTGCCAGCGTCAGTGGAAGCTGGGGCAGCGGCTCGGCGGATGCCTACATTCGCGGGAGCGGCTCCAACGACTACGCCGGCAGCCATCTGGACAGCGCCGATGACTTCAACGGCGATGGCTACGATGACTTCCTGATCGGCGGCCCGGGCTCGGTCAGCTCCGGTGAGGGCTACGTCGGGCTCTTCTACGGCCCCGTCACGGGCAGCTTGCGGGATTCCAGCGCGGACCTGTACCTGTACAGCGACACCAGCGGAGACAACGTCGGTCTGGACGCCGCAGTGGGGGACATCGACTTGGACGGCAGCCTGGACATCGTCGTGGGTGGCAAGGGGCTGCACGGTGGCATTTATGGCCACGCGCGCTTGTTCTATGGACCGGTGAGCGGCAGCTTGGAGGTCTCGGACGCGGACACCATCATCAGCGGACCGGGCACCAGCCAGTCCTACTTTGGCACCGCCTTGGCTTTGGGTGACAGCGACGGAGACGGGGTCTTGGACCTGGCCGTCGGTGCGACGCGAGACACCAGCACGGGAGGATCTGGGGCGACCTATCTCTTCCTGGGTTCGGGAATGTAAACCTGGGTTATTCCAGGTTCCTCACACAGCGAAAGCCCACGCCGTTGCTCGTCGCGTCCTCGGCTTCTCGGTAGCGTGAGAAGGTGCTCGCAGCCGGTGCGCCGCTGGGGAAGTTGCCCCCACGCGTGATGCGCTCGCGGGTCTCGATGGGCGCGCTGGGACCTGGGGGATCCGTCTCTGGTGCTTGGCCGTAGTAGTCCGGGTCGTACCAATCAGAGACCCACTCCGCGATGTTCCCGGCCATGTCCAGGGCGCCGTAGGGGCTGACCCCGTCGGGAAAGCTGCCCACGGGCAGGGTGTGGTCCCAGCAGGGCTCCCCGTCCATCTCGGGTCGCACCGAGGCCAGATCGCAGCTCGGCGCCGCTTCTCCCCAGGGGTAGGTGCGGCCATCTGTGCCTCGGGCAGCCTTCTCCCACTGGGCCTCTGTGGGCAGGCTCAGTCCAGCCCACTGACAGTAGGCGTGGGCCGACTCCCAGTAGACCTCGACGACGGGATGGTCTTCTAGGCCGTCAACCAGCACCGGTCCGTCATCGACCCAGGCGATGCCTTCGGGCACCTCGTCGTCCACGTCCTCAAAGTCGTAGAGCTTGGCCCCATCTGCGCTCTCGTTGGGGCGCCCGGCCGCCACGCTCTCTTCCAGCACCGCGATGTACTGCAGGTTTGTCCGCTCGAAGCGGTCCACACAGAAGGCGCTGAGCTGGATGCTCTTGACCGGGGTGGTGTCCATCAAGCCGGCCTCGCTCCCGCGCTCAAAGGCCCCGGCCGGTACCAGGCGCTCGGTCTGGGGGGTGACGGTGGGATCCGAATCATCGCAGTCCGCTTGGCTGGCGTCCTGGGCCAAGTCCCATCGAAGAAAGCCATCCCCATCGGCGTCGACGAGGTCAGGCTGCCCGCTGTCCTGCGGGATCGGGTAGCAGACGCCGTCGTTGCCCAGCAGGGCATCATCGTCGCAAGGGAAGCAGGCACTGAGCCAGAGGAGCAGCATCTCGGACATTCTACCTCTGGCCACCGGTTAGGGGCGGGGTGATGTTCGCTGAGCTCCTCACGCACCCGGACCGCGCCTGGCCTCCCTCGGGGGAGAGCCCGGATTGGTCCGCCCAGAGCGTGGCGCCCCGTCCTGGAGCCCCCTACGGCCGTCGCATTCTCCACGCCTCTCCCGCCGGCGAAGTCCTGTTGCTTCAGTGGGCGCCTGGCATCGCCACCGCGCCCCATGACCACGGCGGCGCCAGCGGCTGGGTCCGGGTCCTCCAGGGACAGTTGGAGGAGCAACGCTACACGCGTCAAGGGCAGAGCCTGCAGGCCCGGGGCTGGCGCAGCGTCTCTCTCGGCAGCGTCAGCCAGGTTGGGGCCCAAGACATCCATGCCATGCGGGCCGTCGGCCCAGCGCTCTCCTTGCATGTCTACCAGCCCCTGCCGCCACGGGGAATGCGTCTGTTTCCAGCCCAAGGTCCGGCGCTCCTGGTCGGACCAGGCTGCGGCGCTTGGTGGCCCGCATGTTGATGCTGCTGGCTCTGGCAGCCTGTGACACCGGCCCCCCAGTGCAGGCGCCGCCAGAGGTCTCTGAACAGACGGAGACGGTGGTCTTGGTCATCGGATGCACCTTCCGTGCGGACCGCACCAGCGTCTACGGGAACACCCGGGAGACCACGCCCTACCTGCAGGCCCTGGCAGAGAAGGGCGTTGTGATGGAAGACATGATCAGCACGGCCCCGTGGACGCGTCCGGCGGTGGCCAGCCTGATCAGCGGGCAGTACCCGGCGCGTCTTGGGGTGGACGATGAGCTCTCGGAGTTCAACTCGAACCGGGGGCTACATCCCGGCGTGGTGACCGTGGCCGAGCGCTTTCAGGACGCTGGCTGGACAACCGTGGGTGCTACGGCAAATCCGAATGCAAACGCCATCTTTGGCATGGCGCAGGGCTTCGATTCCTACCACGAGGCCAGCGGCCTTTGGCGGGAGGGCTACCTGAAGGTGGACGGAGAGCAGCTGCTGGATGGCTGGCAGGCAGAGGCGGAGGCGGTTCAGGGCAAGCTCTTCACGCAGCTTGTCGTGGTGGATTCCCACAAGCCCTTCCCGCCCGAGGCGGCCCAACCCCGTGGATTCGGGCTGGGCGTGTTCGTGAAGCCAAGGTTGCTGGACCGCTACGATGCGGCGCTGCGTGTTCTAGACCGGACCCTGGCAGACCTGGATCGGCGCTTGGCGGAGATGGGCCGCTCCGATCGACTCCTGGTGGTCATTGGAGACCACGGCGAAGGCCTCAATGAGCCGCTGTGGGCTGGACATGCCCACGGACGCTTTCTCTACGACGGCACGCTCAAGGTTCCATGGGTGATGCATGGACCGGGGGTGCCCCAGGGGCTGCGCGTGGGTGGCCTGGCCTCGTCTGTGGATCTCCATCCAAGCTTGTTGGACTTGGCCGGTATTCCCCTGAACGCGGAGCTCGATGGCGCAAGCGTCGTCCCTGCCTTCTCCCGAGAGCCCGCACGTACGGACAGGGAGATGGTCTTCTCGGAGACCTACTTTGCCGCGGACCACCGACAGCGCGTGACCACCTCGGAGTGGAGCCTTCTCTTGACCCAGCAGGGGTTGATTCCACGGGGCAGCACCGAGCTCTACGAGCGCGGGGACCTGGACCAGATTCACAGCTTGCATGCGGACAATCCGGACATCGTCGAGGAGCTCTCGGCCAAGGCTGCTGCGCTCAGTGAGCTGCTGGTCTCCGAGCGGCAAATCCTGCAGCTCAAGCCTCTGGATCCGGCGCTGATGCGCTCTCTGGAAGCCTTGGGCTACGTAGATGAGCGGCCAGCACCCGAAGCTGCGCCTTAGGCCGCCTCGGCCATTGGAGTGGCCCGAGGCAGGGTGATGCTCGCCCGGGTGCCGCCACCTGGGGCCTCGGTGAGTGCAAAGCTCCCACCGCAAGCCTTTGCCAGGCGAGGAACCAGGGTCAGTCCCAGTCCCAGTCCGTCCTGGGCGCGGGTGCTGCGCTCGTCGCCGACCTCGAAGAGGCCCAGCTTTGGGATGCAGCTGGGTCCAGCGCCGCGGTCGTCTACTTCGACCACTGGGCCGAGCAGACCCGCGTGAGCACGAAGGGAGACGCGGCCCTCTCCGTGCTTGAAGGCGTTGTCCAAGAGCGAGCGAAGCATCTGTACCAGGCGCTTGGGGTCGACCTCGCAGTCCAGCTCGGTGGGCAACTCAAGCTGCAGCTCCCGCCCTTCCCGCTGGGCCCGTGCATAGAAGCTCTGGGCCACGCCATGAAGGAGCTGTGGCAGCGCGACGCGCTCGGGCGTCAGTGCCATTGCCTCACCGTCGAGGTTGGACAAATCCAGCAAGCCCTCCAGAGTGGTGAGCAGCTCCCAGCCGGCCTCCTGTCCTCCTTGCAGCAGGGCGTTGCGCTCCACCTTGTCCTCTTCGCCCTGGGCCAACTCCAGCATGGTCACGCACTGGTGGATGGGGGTGCGCAGCTCGTGGCTGAGGCGCCTGAGGAAGGCGTTCCGTACCCGAAGTGCATCTTCAGCCGCAGCGCGGGCGTCCAGTGCCTCTTCACGGGCGCGCTTGGCGTCCGAGAGCTGCCGCTCCATCAGCTCGTTCTGTTGGCCCAGCTCTTCCAGCGCCGCGCGATGGCCCCGGAGACCGCGCAGCCACACACGAAAGCGGCCCACCACCGTCAGCCTGGCTTGGTGAATGTCCATGAACGCGGTGCGCTCATCCAGGACTTGGAAGGAGGTCTCCACGTCGTCACCAAGAAGACGGAAGGTGGCCAGGTTTCCGGCCTTGCACATCTTGAGGAAGCCCAGACATGGCGCCAGGGGCTCTGGGATGTGCAGCCAGAGTCGGGTGTGGTGGTCGCTGACGTGCTCGATGTTCGAAGCGATGGCCGGAAAGATGCGCACGCCGGAGATCTTGGACATCGCGGTCATGGCCGCTGCAGGGTCCGGGGACATGCACACCAAGCGCATGGCGATGCCTGAGCCGCCGGATTGGTAGCCCAACATCAGGTCGGCGATGAGAGACTCAATGCGGTTGGGGGTGATCCGTGGCTCGGCGATGTTCATGACCCGAGCAAAGTCGTCCCAGGGCATCTCGTCGGGCAGCTTCTTCGGATCCAGGCCCACCTCTTCGGGGGTCAGCCCCAGAGTGGGCAGGAATCCCAGAGTCAGGTCCAAGGCAGCTCGGCGGACTACGGGTCGAAAGCTGCCATGTAGAGGCAGGTCGGGTCGCTGATGAATGTGCACCTTGGCCTCCGTCACGGGTGGGTCACTACCTCCACCCTTTCGGAAAGATGGGTCCCAGCGATGAGGGGTCAGAGCAGATAGGAGGCGCGCAAATCCAGGAGATCTCCATCATGGTCGTACTCATCACCGGCTGCCGTTCCGGCTTTGGTCTACTCGCAGCGGTGGAGGCTGCGCGTCGAGGACACAGGGTCTACGCCGGGTTCCGGGATCTATCCACCAAAGATGGGCTGGTTGAGGCTGCTGGTGATCTGCCGGTCTTTCCCATTCAGCTCGATGTGACCGATCCTGAGCAGCGGGAGACTGCTGTGCAGAAGATCATGGAGATCGAGGGTCGGATCGATGCCTTGGTGAACAACGCTGGCGTGGCTCTGGGCGGGTATTTGGAGCAGATCGAGGAGGATGAGATGCGCCGCGTGCTCGAGGTCAACCTCATCGCATTGTGGGCGCTGACCAACCAGGTCCTGCCCCACATGCGAGGCCAGGGTGCTGGAACCATCGTGAACGTCAGCTCCATCTCCGGGCGCTTGGCCTTGCCCGGCCTGGGCGCCTATGCCGCCTCCAAGTTTGCCTTGGAAGGCATGAGTGAGGCCCTTCGCCATGAGGTGAAGCCCTTCGGCGTGCGTGTGTGCTTGATCGAGCCGGGCCCATACAAGACCGACATTCTTGGGCGAAACCGCACTCTCTGCCGCCGCGCGACGGAGGAGGGCCCCTACCGGCCCTACACCGAGAAGGCCGAGCAGCTCTTCGACAACATCGCAACGACGGCTGGGGATCCGATGGACGTGGCCAACGAGATCGTGGCCCTGTGTGAGGCCAAGCGTCCGCCCCTTCGTACGGTCATGGGACCCAGTGCGCGGCTGCGTGTTCTGCTCAAGCGCTATGGCCCCTGGGGTCTGCTCGAGACAATGATCTCACGTGCCACGACGCCCTGAACTACTGCCCCTGCGGTAGTGTGAGTACAAACACTGACCCGGGCTTCCATCAGGCATGCTTCGGGGACCGAGCTGGAGCTGTGAGATGAAGCGAATCAATCTGGTCGTGGGCGCACTTGGCCTTTTTGCTCTTCCAAACGTGGCTCTCGCCGCTTGCGGCGATGGAACACTGGACACAGGGGAGACCTGCGACGATGGCAACACCACGTCGCTGGATGGTTGTGACTCTGTCTGTGCGGTTGAAGCGGGCTACGAGTGCGTGGAGGCGACCTTCGCTTTGGACTTTGCCGAGCGCTTGGCCACCGATGGCGGCAGCGGCCCGTCTTGGACGCTGAGCTCAGACAAGCGCACGGTGACCCAGTCGGTCAACTCCGACGCTGGCGTCTACATGTCCTCGCTCCCGGCCACCGGGGTGACCATTGAGATGGACATCGCGGTGAACACCACCTCGGACGATGACTTCAATGGCTTTGTCATCGGCTACGAAACCGGGGAGAAGACGGCCACCTCACCGGAGTGGATCCTCTTCGACTGGAAGCAGGGGACCCAGAACAACAGCTGCACGAGCGGCTCAGGCGCGGGCGCCAAGGGCACAGCCCTGATGCTGGTGGACGGTCCCATCAGCTCCTACCGGGACCTCTGGTGTCACCAGAACAACGTCAACGAGTTCGCGCGCGGCAGCAGCTATGGCAGCACCGGCTGGTCAGACAACACCACCTACACCATCCAGGTCACCTACACGACCTCCCAGATCGACATCTATGTCGATGGCACCCTGGACTTCTCGGTCATTCCGTCCGATGCGGGATTGACAGCGTTTCCCACCGGAAACTTCGGCTTCTACACCCTCTCCCAGGCCAGCAACAGCTTCTCTCTGGTCTCTCCAGATGAGGGCCTGAGCGTCTGCGCAGAGCTCGACTCCGACGGCGACGGTCTGACCGACCCTGTGGAGATCGCAGCCGGCCTGGATGAGACCAGCACGGACTCGGACGGCGACGGCATCGATGACCGCACCGAGTACGGCGACCCTACGGGCAGCGGCACCGACACGGACGGTGACGGCATCATCGACGGCCTGGACAGCGACGATGACGGGGACGGCGTCGACACCGCGGACGAGATCTACGACGGCGAGACCGATCCAGCCAACCAAGACAGCGACGGTGACGGAACCGCCGACTACTTGGACGAAGACGACGACGGTGACGGTGTGAACACCGAGGACGAGGTCAGCGGCACCAACACCGACCCCGCCGCCGAGGACACGGACGGGGACACCACCCCCAACTACCTGGACCTGGACGATGACGGCGACGGCATCGACTCCGAAGACGAGGTCTACGACGGAACCACCGACCCCCTGCTGCAGGACAGCGATGGGGACGGGGTCCCTGACTTTATGGACGTCGATGACGACGGGGACGGGGTCAACACCACCCTGGAGGACATCGACGGCGACGGGAACCCCGACGACGACAGCGATGGCGATAGCATCCCGGACTACCTGGATGAAGACGACGACGGCGACGGTGTCAACACCGAGGACGAGGTCAGCGGCACCAACACCGATCCCACCGCGGAAGACACCGACGGCGACCTGTTGCCCAACTACCTGGACGAGGACGACGACGGCGACGGCGTCGACAGTGAGGACGAGGCCTACGACGGCGTCACGGATCCACTGCTCCAGGACACGGACGGAGACGGCATCCCCGACTTCATGGACACCGACGACGACGGTGATGGCATCGAGAGCATCGATGAGGACATCGACGGCGACGGCGATCCCACCGACGATGACAGCGATGGGGACGGCACCGCTGACTACCTGGATGTCGACGACGACGGGGACGGGGTGAACACCGAGGACGAGGTCACCGGCACCAACACCGATCCTGCGGACGAGGACACCGACGGCGACACGGTGCCGAACTACTTGGATGAGGACGATGACGGGGACGGCGTCGACACCGCGGACGAGACCTACGGCAGCGTCACCGACCCTCTGCTCCAGGACAGCGATGGGGACACCATCCCCGACTTCGTGGACGTCGATGACGACGGCGACGGCATCGAGAGCATCGATGAGGACATCGACGGGGACGGCGATCCCACCGATGATGACAGCGATGGGGACACCACTCCGGACTACCTGGATGCTGACGACGACGGCGACGGCATCGACACCATCGATGAGGACATGGACGGAGACGGGGATCCCACGAACGATGACCTCGATGGCGACAGCATCCCCAACTACTTGGACCTGGACGCCGACGGCGATGGCGTGAGCGATGAGGACGAGCTCGACGGCGGAACCGATCCCTTCGACACAGACAGCGACGGCGACGGCGTAGACGATGGCACCGAGGTGGAGCTGGGCACCGATCCCACCGACGCCTTGGGTGACCTGGACGGAGACGGCCTGAGCGACGCCGATGAGATCAACGTCTGGGGCTCGGAGATCGACAACGCCGATACGGACGGCGACGGCATCGACGATGGTGAGGAGGTCAACACCTACGGCACCGACCCTGTGGACGCCGACACCGACAACGACGGCTTGGACGACCAGGCCGAGATCCTGGTCTTTGGTACCGACCCCGATGACGCGGACAGCGACGGTGACGGCCTGAGTGATGGCGACGAGGTTGGCGTGTTCGGGACCGATCCCGACGATGCGGACAGTGACGGAGATGGCCTGACGGACGGCGAGGAAGCCGTGACCTACGGCACCGACCCCAACGACGCCGACACCGACTTTGACGGCATCGACGATGGAGACGAGGTCGACAGCTCGGGCACCGATCCCCTCAGCTCTGACTCTGATGGGGACGGCCTGAGCGATGGTGAGGAGATCAACGAGACCGGCACCGACCCCAACAACGCGGACTCCGATGGCAGCGGTGTCTCGGACGGCGTGGAGGTCTCCCTGGGCAGCGATCCCAACGATGCCAGCGACGATGCCACTGTTGATCCCAGCGACGACGACGGCGACGGTCTCACCGCCTCGGAAGAGAACGCCCTGGGCACGGACCCCAACAGCGCTGACACCGACGGTGATGGCGTGGATGACGCGGACGAGCTGCTCGCCGGCACGGACCCCCGCATGGACGACAGCGACGGGGATGGCCTGAGCGACGGTGACGAGATCGCCGACGGGACCGACCCGCTGAGCGCGGACAGCGATGGCGACGGCCTGAGCGACGGCGAGGAGGTCCTGGTTTTTGAGACAGACCCCAACGACGCCGACAGCGATGATGACGGCTTGGACGACGGCACCGAGGCCTCGGTCGTGGGCAGCGATCCAAACGATGAGGACAGCGACGGCGACGGCATCAGCGACGGCGATGAGTTCAGCGCAGGAAGCGACCCCCTCTCCGAGGACAGCGATGGCGACGGTGTGAGTGACCTGGACGAGCTGGGCTTGGGCACCGACCCCATGGACAGTGACACCGACGGGGACGGCGTCTCCGATGGCGTGGAGCAGGACGAGGGCACCGATGCTTTGGACATCCTGGACGGCAACACGGGCGTGGACACCGACGGCGATGGCCTGAGCGATGCTCTGGAGGAGCTGCTGGGCTTGGATGCCAGCTTGGCCGACAGTGACGGCGACGGCGTCAGTGACAAGGACGAGCTGCTCTTGGGGCTGGACCCCCTCAGCACGGACAGCGACGGTGATGGCGTGGACGACGGCGACGAGATCACCGCCGGCACCGATCCCCAGCGCGAGGACAGCGACGGCGATGGCCTGAGCGACGGCGAGGAGATCAACGACTACGGCACCGACCCCTTGGATCGGGACAGCGACGATGACGGCCTGCTCGATGACGAGGAGATCCTGATCTTCGAGACGGATCCCAACAGCTCAGACTCCGATGGAGATGGCCTGGACGACCGGGCTGAAGTCCGAGATTGGGGCACCGACCCCAACGATGAGGACACCGACAACGGTGGCCGTACGGACGGAGATGAGGTCAACACCGACGGCACGGACCCCCTGGACGTCTCGGACGACATGAGCGACCGGGACGGTGACGGCCTGACCGACTGGGTCGAGGAGAACACCCTCGGCACCGACCCTGACGACGCAGACACAGACGGCGATGGCCTGAACGACGGTGACGAGGTCGACGCTGGCTCGGATCCCTTGGACTCCGACTCCGATGACGATGGGCTGATCGACGGCGACGAGGTCGCAGAGGGCACGGATCTACTGGACTCTGACAGCGACGATGATGGGCTGAGCGACGGCCAAGAGGTCAACGAACTGGACTCGGACCCTCTGGACGATGACAGCGACGACGATGGCCTTCTCGACGGCGAAGAGGTCGACACCTACGGAAGCGATCCCAACTCCGACGACAGCGATGGCGATGGCCTGAAGGACGGAGACGAGGTCAACGAGTACGGAACCGACCCCGCGAAGGAAGACACCGATGACGGTGGAATTCCGGACGGTGAGGAGATCGAGCGCGGCACGGATCCCCTGAACGATGCCGACGATGGCGGTGTTTACGCCGGTGGGTGGGGATGTAGCACTGCGCCGGCCAGCTCTCCCTCGCTTGTTTGGCTCAGTGCCCTGCTACTCGGTGGGCTTCTGCTCCGCAGACGTGAGCCTCGTAGCTGAGCAGGTGGCACGAAAGCGCCTTTGAACGAAGATGTCCGGCCCGAGGTTTAAGCCCTGGGCCGGGCGTTTTTTGTCTCTGGGTGCCGGGAGGACCCTACAGCGATCCTACTTCCCCTTGTGTGGGAGTTGTCAATTGGCTATCCTGCAGCGACTGCCTTCTCCCCACCCAAAGAGAAGGATTTGTAGATCTTGAAATCTGGAAAACCCAGAATGGTCAAGCTCTATCTGAGAGTCTTTGTTTGCTGTCTGGATTCTGCTGAACCGCAGCGGCGGACCTCCCTCTTTCAAACCTTCTGGAGAATTCCATGAACCGTTTCACCCTGCTGACAGGCCTTGGTCTCTTTGCCCTTCCTAGTGTGGCTCTTGCCGACGGGAGCCTTGCCGACTGTGCCGACGCCGCGGACAACGACGGGGATGGTCTTGTAGATCTGAATGACGTGGACTGCGATTGCGGAGTGGGCACCAACCTCTTCGAGAACATCGAGTCCTTCATCACCAACCCCAGCTTCGAGAGCTACAGCAGCTGTCCCACCAGCTACTCGCAACTCTATGTGTGTGATGACTGGCAGCAGGCCACGAGTTCAACCTCGGACTATTTTGCCTGTGGCGCTGAGACGAGCTGGGGCACTATCTTCGGGTCCTTCCCGACTCCGCCCGATGGAACGGCATTTGCTGGGTCGCTGACCCGGTCCAGCTACGTCGAGTACATCGGTGGGTGTACCACGGAGACCCTGCTCTCTGGGGAGACCTACACGTTCACCATGTGGGTCTCCGCTTCCACGGGCGGCAGTGGCTACGGGGGAGACAGCTCCGGTGAGATCCAGCTCTTCGGTATCCCGAGCTGCGGTTCCATTCCGATCTCCGCCAGCGGGTCCATTGAGGGCAGCTACGATCTTCTGGATGAGGTGACCGTTTCGCTCGTTGGAGGCGCCGCTTACACCGAGATCACCTTCAGCTTCACACCGACAACCGACTATGAAGCTGTTGTTTTCGGTGGTGCAAGTGACATGACGATCGAGTCCGGAAGTAGCTACAACTACATTCTGTACGACGACCTCACACTCAACACGACCGTGTCCTTCGGCGACACCATCTCCAGCGAAGGGGACTGTGAGTCCGGTTGGACGCTGACCGGGCCTCAGCCCACCGACGTGGACTTCCAGTGGTACGAGTCGGGCGTCGCAATCGCGGCTGCAACGGGTGACACCTACGTTGTGCCCGCCGACACCGAAGGCACCTACGGCCTTCGCGTGGACGACGGCAACGAGTGCAACACTGCGACCAATGTGGTGACCATCGACTGTGACAGCGACGACGACGGAGTGTTCGACTACGTCGAGGATCTCAACGGCGACGGAAACTACGACAACGATGACAGTGACGGGGACGGTACCCCCAACTGGCTGGACACCGACGATGACGGTGACGGTGTTCCAACGGTGGAAGAGGTTTACGACGGCGTCGAGAATCCTGAGGACCAGGACTCAGATGGTGACCTGATTCCCGACTACTTGGACTCGGATGACGATGGCGATGCGATCGACACCATCGACGAGGATGTCGACGGTGACGGCGACCCCACCAACGATGACTCCGATGGGGACGGCATCTACGACTACCTGGACGTGGATGACGACAATGACGGCGTCGACACCATCGACGAGGAGACTCTGGACACCGACGGTGACGGCGATCCCGACTACCTGGATCCCGACGCGGACGGTGACGGCGTGGAGGACGGTGTCGAGGTTGATGACGGCACCGATCCCACCGACGTGGACAGCGACGACGACGGGTTGACCGACGGCGAGGAGAAGGACCAGGACACGGACCCTCTGGACCCTGACTCCGACGACGATGGCCTGACGGATGGCGAAGAGGTGCTGGACTGGGAGACCGATCCCAACAACTCTGACACCGACGACGACGGCCTGACCGACGGTGAAGAGGTCCTAGACCTTGGCACGGACCCGAGTGATGATGACAGCGATGACGATGGCTTGACCGATGGCGAAGAGGTCAACGAGTTGGGGACCGACCCCACCAACGAAGACAGCGACGGTGGCGGCGTCCCAGACGGGGAAGAGGTGGAGAATGGCGCGGATCCCCTCGACGATATTGATGATGTAGGTCGCTACATCGGTGGCTGGGGCGGATGCAGCAGCGCACCGGCATCGCTGCCGGGGAACGCCGCTTGGCTGGGCGCTCTGCTCGCCGGCGCATTGCTTCTTCGACGTCGCGACCGTCAAAGCTGAATCTCAGTCCCAGAGACAACGTGCAGTTTTGGCGCCGAGTGTGGTAATGCTCGCGCCAACAGGAGTAACTAGTGAAAACCCGTACAGCCTTTTTTCTCGGTTTCGGCCTCTGGGCCCTGCCAAGCGTCGCCCTCGCAGAGTCATCTCTCGCCGACTGTGCGGATGGTGTGGACAACGACGGTGATGGCGACATCGACCTCAACGACAGCGACTGTGCCTGCGGTAGTGGCACGGAGCTCTTCGAGGACATTGAGTCCTTCATCACCAACCCCAGCTTCGAGGACTACTCGAGCTGCCCGACTGGCCCCTCCCAGCTCTCCTACTGCGACGACTGGCAGCAGGCGTCTTCGGCGACCTCGGACTACTTCGCTTGTGGTGCGGAGTCTAGCTGGGGCGGAAGGTACTGGGGCAGCTTCCCTACGCCACCAGATGGCACCGCCTTCGCGGGCTCGCTGACAAACAGCAGCTACGTGGAGTACGTAGGCGGTTGTACCACCGAGACCCTGGTCTCGGGCACGACCTACACCTTCACGATGTGGGTCGCCGCGCCGGTTGGTGCTGGGACCTACGGCGGGACCACAAGCGGGGAGATCCAACTCTTCGGTATCTCGAGTTGCTCGAGCATTCCTATCTCTACGTACGCCTCCCTCGAGGGGAGCTACGACTTGCTGGACGAGGTCACGGTTTCATTGACCGGTGGCGCGGCGTATCAGGAGATCACCTTCTCTTTCACGCCGACCACGGACTACGAGGCCGTCGTCTTTGGCGGGGCCAGCGACATGGTTCTGCAGTCCGGGTACAGCTACAACTACATCCTCTACGACGACCTGACCCTCAACGCGACGACGTCATTCGGCACCGAGGCCTCGGTCTCCGGCGACTGTGAGTCAGGCGGCTACACCGTCTCTGGGCCTGTGCCCACCGGCGTGAGCTACCAGTGGTACCTCGACGGCGTGGCCATCTCTGGAGCGACCTCCGACAGCTATGGGGTGCCTGAGGCTGGTGACGGCGACTACACCCTGCGGGTGGACGACGGCGCGAGCTGCAACACGACGACCAACACGCTCTCCGTTGAGACGTGCGTCACGGACACGGATGAGGACGGCGTCCTTGACGAGGACGAGGACATCAACGGTGACGGGAACTACGACAACGACGACTCCGATGGCGACGGCATCGCGGACTACCTGGACACTGACGACGACGGCGACGGCATCCTCACCGCTGATGAGAACTACGATGGCGACGATGAGCCTGGCAACGATGACTCCGACGGTGACGGCACCGCGGACTACCTGGATACCGACGACGACGGTGACGGGGTACTGACCGAGGACGAGGACACCGGCGGGGATGGGGACCCCACCAACGATGACACCGACGGGGACGGGACCTGGGACTACCTGGACTCGGACGACGACGGTGACGGCGTGGACACCATCGACGAGGACATCGACGGCGACGGCAGCTCGGAGGACGATGACACCGACGGTGACAAGATCCCCAACTACCTGGACGACGATGACGACGGCGACGGCATCTTGTCTGAGGACGAGGACCTCGACGGTGACGGAGATCCATCCAACGACGACTCAGACGGCGACAAGACCCCGGATTACCTGGATGTCGACGACGACGGTGACGGCGTGCTCACCGAGGACGAGGATGCGGACGGCGACGGCGAGATCGGCGACGATGACAGCGATGGCGATGGCCTGCCGGACTACCTGGATCCTGACGCAGACGGTGATGGGATCGACGATGGCGACGAAGTCGACGGCGGAACGGACCCATACGATGAGGACTCGGACGACGACGGCTTGGACGACGGCACCGAGCTCACCCTTGGAACCGATGCCTTGGACGCGGACGGCGACCTGGACGGTGACGGCGTCTCTGACGCGGACGAGGTCAACACCTACGGTTCGGACCCCGATGATGCCGACTCCGATGGCGACGGCCTGACCGACGGTGAGGAGGTCAACGACCTGGACACCGACCCGACCAACGGGGACTCGGACGGCGACGGCCTCTCAGACTACGATGAGGTGAACACCTACGATACGGATCCCAACGACTCCGACTCCGATGGTGATGGCCTCACCGACTTGGAGGAGGTCGAGACCTACGGCACCGATCCCAACAAGGCGGACACCGACGACGACGGCCTAGATGACGACGTTGAGTTGGACGAGACCGGCACGGACCCATTGGACGATGACTCTGATGATGACGGCTTGCTCGACGGTCGTGAGGTGAACGAGACGGACACTGATCCGCTGAACGAGGACTCCGATGAAGGTGGCCGTACGGACGGCGAAGAGGTCGACATCGACGGCACGGATCCCAACGACGTCAGCGACGACATGAGTGACCGGGACGACGACGGCATCACGGACTGGGTCGAGGTCAACGAGTCCGGTACCGATCCGGACGACGCCGACAGCGATGACGACGGCTTGGACGACGGCACCGAGTACTACACAGAAGAGACCGATCCGAACGACGCCGACTCTGACGACGATGGCCTGAGCGACGGCGAAGAGGTCAACGAGGAGGGCACCGATCCTCTGGACGATGACTCCGACGATGATGGGCTGCTGGATGGAGAGGAAGTCCTGGACTGGAACTCCGATCCACTGGACCAAGACACGGATGATGACGGCCTGGACGACGGAGCCGAAGTCAACGAGCACGGCTCCGATCCTGTGCTGACCGACACCGATGGAGATGGGCTGGACGACGGTGCCGAGGTCAACGAGCACGGCACCGATCCCGCAAACCCAGACACCGACTCCGGTGGCATTCCAGATGGGGAGGAGCTCCTCAACGGCCGCGACCCCCTTCAGGCTGACGACGACACCGGGAGCTACGTGGGCGGCTGGGGTTGTACCTCTACCCCCGCAGGCTCAACCGGTGGCCTTACCTTCCTTGCTGCACTGTTGGCCGGCGCGTTGATCGCACGCCGCCGCCGCTAAAGAGAGAACGCTGATGTTGATGCTGCTGATGAGCCTGGCCCAGGCTCAGGATTTTTCGAACGGGCAAGCGCCCGAGGGCTTGAACGGCCAGCTCTTCCGTCCGAGCTTGGACGCGAAGAACACGCTTTGGACCAATGATTCACTGCGTGCTCCGAACAAGTACACCTTCGGCAAGGCCATGCTCCACTATGCCAATGACCCCGTGGTCTATGTGCGAAACGACGGCGAGCGAACCGAGCTCGTCTCTGGCATTTGGCAGCTGGATGCGATGGTGGGCCACACCCGTGGTCCGGTGCGCTTCGGTCTGCAGTTGCCGGTCTACTTGCGTTCCTTCGGGGAGGCGGCTGGCGGTGAGAGCGGCTTGGGTGACCTGGCCTTGGATGTGAAGTTCACGGCCTTGGACCGCACGGTCAAGCCCGTTGGTTTGGCGCTGGGCGGACGGGTCTTTGTTCCCACCGCGACGGTGGTAGCCCCCTTGGGCAACGAGACGCTCGGTTGGGAGATCGAGGCCATCGTGGACAAGGAACTCACCGAGAAGTGGCTGCTTGCGGCCAACGTCGGTACCCGCGGAGTACCGACCGTCGAGCTGGAGAACCTGACCTGGGACGACCAGATCTTCCTTCGTGGTGGTCTTGGCTACACGGTGAACCCGAACCGACTCGGCCTGAGCGCCGAGGTGGCCTCGCAGTTCAACTACAACGACTTCAGCAACCCAGCCGGACGACCGATCGAAGGCCTGCTGGGCTTCTGGAACCGTCTGACACCCAACCTGATGCTGCGTGGTGGTGCTGGCGCAGGGCTGAACTCCGGCCTGGGTGCACCCAAGTACCGCGTGATGTTGGGACTGGGCTTTGAGCCAAGTCTTGTTTCCGACCGTGATGGAGACGGCATCTTCGACGACGTGGATGCCTGCCCAGATACGCCTGAGGACGTGGACAACTTTGAGGACTCCGATGGCTGCCCCGAGGCGACCCCGGTCACCGTCAAGGTGGTAGACGGCGAAGGGGCTGAGGTTCCTGGCGCTACTTGGACCCAGGGCAGCGCCAGCGGTGCAAGCGGCGAGAGCTTGGAGCTGGACGAGGGCAAGTACAGCTTCTCTGCCAGTGCGCAGAGCTTCGGCGAGAACACCATCGAGAAGAGCATTTCCGGTGGTTCAGGCGTTGAAGTTGTTATCGAGCTGGGCGTTTTGCCCGGAAGCTTGATCGTCACCGCGGTGGACGAAGAGGGCAACGGCATCCCCGACGCTATCTGGACCCACGATAAGCTCAGCCCTGGTGGCGAGAAGACCGGCGTGGCCTTTGAGGCGAACCCTGGTGACTACGACCTTGTCGTGAGCGCACCTGGTTTCCGCCAAATGACCGGAACCGCATTGGTGGTCTCTGAGGAGCAGGTCGAGGTCCAGGTTGTGCTGGTTCCGGCCAAGGTCGAGATCTCGGCGGAGCGCATCGACATCCAAGATTCGGTCTACTTCGAGGTCAACAAGGACATCATCAAGTCCGAGAGCTTCGAGCTTCTGGACGAGGTCGCTGAGACCTTGATTGCTCATCCTGAGCTGGTCTTGATTCGCATCGAAGGACACACCGACAGTCGTGGTGCGGCCGATGCCAACAAGGACCTCTCGCAGCGTCGTGCGGAGTCTGTGCGCACCTACCTGGTGTCCAAGGGCGTTGAATCCGAGCGTCTTGAGGCGGTTGGCTACGGTGAGGAGAAGCCTCTGGAGCCTGGCAGCAGCCAAGCTGCCTACGCCAAGAACCGTCGCGTGGACTTCTTCGTTGCCGAGCGCAGCGACTGATGTTCCGCTGATGTCCTGCGCCCTGGGCTGATCTGTTACCAGTGCTTCTTGTGATTTTGGAGAGTCAAGAATGCATTGGTACCTGATCGCCCTGGGTGTTGGCGTCTGCGTGGCATTGCAGCCCACCGTCAACGCTGCCCTCCGACGCGAGGTCGGTGTGGCTCCGGTGTTGATCCTGGGCACCGCTCTGGTCCTTGTGGCGTCCATCGTGGTGGGCTTGGCTTGGCCTGAGCCAGCCCGATGGGACCGGGTGTTGAAGGTTCGGCCAGATCTATGGTCGGGTGCGATCTTTGGAACGTGCATCATTGTGGGGGGCATGATGGCGGTCCCCAAGCTTGGGGCAGGTCCGGCGCTTGGACTGATCCTTCTGGGGCAGCTCACATTTGGGCTACTCATCGATCACTTTGGCTGGTACGGCGTGCCCCAGAGCCCGGTGACCTGGACCAAAGGCCTGGGTGTGGCAGTCATCTTCGGCGGCTTTCTATTGGTCAACAAGGGATAGGAGAGGGCATGGACAACCTGCTCGTTCACGGCGACAACCTGCCAGCGCTCTTGGGTCTCCACAGCACCCACCGCGGCAAGGTTCGCTGCGTGTACATGGACCCGCCCTACAACACCGGTCAGCGCCAGGGACAGGGGGAGTTCGCGTACAAGGACTCCCGGGAGAGCGCGGCTTACCTGGATTTCTTGGGTGCGCGAGTGGAGGCGTGTCTGCCCCTTCTGGCGCCCAACGGGAACCTCTTCATCCAGCTGGATGACAACGAGCTGGACTACGTCAAGGTGCACCTGGACGGCTTGCTGGGGCGCGAGCAGTTCATCGCACGCATTACCGTCGATGCCCGCTCACCCTCGGCCTTCTCTACGGTCAACAAGGGGTTGTTCAAGGCCAGCGAGTACCTGCTCTGGTACTGCAAGGACCGCAGCAGCTTTGAGAGCTACCCTCTGCGTGTACCCAGGGCGCCGGACTCCGCCTACCGCATGTGGTTGGACAATCCGCAGGATCCCCCGGAGCAGTGGACACTGTCCTCGTTGGCGAAGGCCTGTCCCAAGGATGAGCCCTTGGAGCGCTTCCAGGTGCGTATGGCAGCCCGTGTCGCGCGCCTGGCCAGCATCTCGGACACCAAAGCGGGAAAGGCCACCTTGGACGGCAAGGCCCGCTCCAAGGCCAACCCTGCTTCGGTCGTTGTCGTCGAACGCCCAGGTCGGGAGACCCAGTACCTGTTGCGCGGACAGCAGCTGCTGTTCTACGGAAAGCAGGTTCAGGAGATCGACGGTCAACGCTGCGCCTCTCGTCCCCTGACCAACGTCTGGACCGACATCGCTTGGGAGGGCATCGCCGGCGAGGGCAAGGTGCGTCTAAAGGGCGGTAAGAAGCCCGAGCGCCTGCTTCGCCGCGTGATGCAGCTCACCACCCAGCCCGGCGACTGGGTCCTGGACCCCTTTCTGGGCTCAGGCACTTGTGCGGCTGTGGCCCACAAGATGGGCCGCCAGTGGATTGGCATTGAGCAGGGGCCCGTGGCGCTGGAGGCCAGAGGACGTCTGGAGCGTGTGGTCGCTGGACAGGACCGCAGTGGGGTGACCAAGGTCACAGGCTGGCGTGGGGGCGGTGCTTTTGTGTTCCAGGGCCTTGGGGAGAGCGGGGGCTGATCCGATCTCGGGGCCAGAAAGGAGACCCCGATGCCAAAGGCACAGCTCGCCGAGGACACCCAGGACCTGGGATTCCTGGACCTATTGGACCCTGAGATTGAGTACGACCCGGGTGAGGACAGCCAGGAAGCCACGGTCGAGGACCACAAACGCGGCTCTGCGCTGCTCGGGATCAAGGAGTTGGTCCCGAAGTTGACCTTGATCGTCAACGATTCCGTGGCCACGGGCAGCTACGAAGACCACTCTGCGGAGGGGGTCGATCTGACGGTTTACAGTCGAGATCCAGACCTCTCAGCTTCCCTCTCTGAGACCATGGACGGTCCTCTCGATGGGTCGTTGGAGGGGGAGCGTACCCAAGACCTGAGCATTCCGGTTCTGCCCCAACCCAGAGAGCGCCTCTCCCTTGAGGCCCACCGGGCCGCCATCGCGGGTGAGCCCCAGGATGCCCTCCAGGCCTACTTCATCGCGAACATGGACGCCCGGGAGTGCGCCGAGGCGCCGGAGTTGGCGGCCGTCGTGCTCAGGGCCCGTCATGACCTGCACTTGCTTGGACCCGATGACCTGGACGCCCAAGGAATCGCAGACTTTCGAGAACAGTGTTTGCTCGGGCTTTTGCGGAGCGCACCAGAGGGCAATACCCCAGATTTACGTTTGGCGTGGCGCGCCGCCCTCAAGTCCCTGGGGGAGCTTTACGACTGACGCACGCTCGGGTGTAAGGGTGTGCAAGCTCGCGATACACTATGTGTGCCACGTCCGAGGAGACAATCGATGGCGACTGTTCACGTTGTGGACGATGACCTGACACTTCGCGTCCTGTTGGAGAAGCTTCTCCAGTCACAGGACTATGAAGTTCAGACCCATGACTCTGCAGAGTCCTTGCTCGAAGCTGCCCAACAAGGCGCCCGAGGGGTTGTGTTGTTGGACCTGCACATGCCCAAGGGCATGTCGGGTTTGGAGCTCCTCCAGGAGCACGCACCAGAGCCGGTGTGGATGCCTGTGGTGGTCCTGACCGGTCACGGCAACGTGGACGTGGCGGTCTCCGCCATGCGCGCGGGCGCCGATGACATGCTGGAAAAGCCAGTGGACCGGGACCAGCTCTTCTCCAGGATTAAGCCCCTGATGGAGAAGGAAGAGCGGCGCTATGCCCTTCGTGGCGAGCGCTTGGAGATGCAGGGCTGCTTGAATGAGCTAACCCCCCGCGAGAGCGAGGTCATGGTTCTGCTCTTCAAGGGCCTGACCAACAAGGACATCGGAATGGCGCTGGGCATCTCGCCCCGCACAGCAGAGGTCCACCGCGGCCGCGTGCTGAACAAGACCATGTCCGACGGTGTCACAGACTTGGTGCGCCAGCTGATGCGCTTGGGCTTGGCCCCAGAGTAGGTGGCTGCGATAGGGGACCCTCCCTGATTGAGGTCCCCCATGTCCCCGTCCGCGCCCTACGTCCCTCAGCACCCCATTCGCTTGGTGACCGCTGCGTCCCTCTTCGACGGACACGACGCGGCCATCAACATCATGCGGCGGATTCTCCAGGCCAGCGGCGCCGAGGTCATTCACCTGGGCCACAACCGCTCGGTGCAGGAGATCGTAGACACCGCCATCCAAGAGGATGTGCAGGGTATCGCCATTACCTCCTACCAAGGGGGGCACGTCGAGTACTTCAAGTACATGGTCGACCTGTTGGCGGAGCGAGGGGCCAAGATCAAGGTCTTTGGTGGCGGCGGCGGCACCATCCTGCCCAGCGAGATCGACGCGCTGCACGCCCACGGCGTGGCCCGGATCTACAGCCCAGACGACGGACGCAGCCTGGGACTGCAAGGCATGATCAACGACCTGCTCGCTCAGTGTGACTTTGCTGCCCGCAGCGCCGAGGACGTGGCCATCGCCTTGCCGCAGGTCGCCGAGCACAGTCCGGCTGCGATCGGCGCCTTGATCACGGTCGCCGAGAACCTGCCCGATGCGCGCGAGGCCCTTCGCGCAGAGCTCAAGACCCTCATTGGGGACGCCGTGATCCCGGTCTTGGGCATCACCGGAACAGGCGGGGCGGGCAAGAGCAGCTTGGTAGACGAGCTGCTGCGCCGCTTCTTGTTGGACTTCCCAGAGAAGCGCCTGGCGGTGCTCAGCATCGACCCCAGCAAGCGTCGCTCCGGCGGCGCCCTTCTCGGGGACCGCATCCGGATGAACGCGGTGGACTCGCCCCGCATCTACATGCGCAGCTTGGCCACCCGCCAAGCCAACCTGTCCGTCTCCGAGCACGTGCGCGACAGCATCGAGATCTGCAAGGCGGCCGGTTTTGACCTGGTCATCGTGGAGACCAGCGGCATTGGACAGTCCGACACCCAGATCGTCGATCACGCCGATACCACGCTGTATGTGATGACCAGCGAGTACGGCGCCGCGACCCAGCTTGAGAAGATCGACATGCTGGACTTCGCGGACTTGGTCGCCATCAACAAGTTCGACAAGCGCGGCAGCATGGATGCCCTGCGGGACGTGCGCAAGCAGCTGCGTCGCAACCGGCAACTCTGGGACACCGCCGACGAGGATCTGCCGGTCTACGGAACCATCGCCAGCCAGTTCTCGGACCCGGGCGTGGACCGGCTCTACGTGCAGCTGATGAGCAAGCTGGCGGAGAAGACCGGCACGCCCCTTCAGCCGGGTCTGGTCCTGGGAGAGAGCGACTCCGCCAAGCGCTACGTCATTCCGCCTGAGCGCACCCGCTACCTGGCTGAGATCTGCGAGCGCATCGACGGCTACCGGCGCCAGATGGAGCAGCAAGTTGGCCTCGCGCGGACCTGCTATGCCCTGTACGGCAGCATCCTGCATCTCTTGGGTCAGGAGCGAGGAGACCAGGTTCTCCCGGAGCTCTCCGTCTCTGGAAACCCCTCCGCGGATGCCCTGGTTGAGCACTACATGGGCCTGCGAGGCCAGATGCACCACCAAGCCCGTGAGGCCCTGGTCGAGTGGCCCAGCGTGCTTCATCGCTACGCCCAGGATGAGTTCGTCTTCCAGGTTCGCAAGCGAGAGATTCGCCTGCCGCTGACCTCGGAGAGCCTGAGCGGCACCAAGCTCCCCAAGGTGATTCTGCCCACCTACAAGGACTGGGGCGACATTTTGCGTTGGCGCATGGAAGAGAACCTGCCCGGCAGCTTTCCCTACACCGCTGGAGTCTTCCCCCTCAAGCGCGCCGGCGAGGACCCCGCCCGGATGTTCGCCGGAGAGGGTGGGCCTGAGCGCACCAACCGGCGCTTCCACTACGTCTCGAAGGGCTTGCCGGCCAAGCGCCTGAGCACCGCCTTTGACAGCGTCACCCTCTACGGTGAGGACCCGGACAAGCGTCCCGACATCTACGGAAAGGTGGGCAACTCCGGGGTATCGGTCGCAAACCTGGACGACGCCAAGAAGCTCTACTCGGGCTTTGATCTCTCCAGCCCCAGCACCTCGGTCTCGATGACCATCAATGGGCCAGCGCCCATGGTGTTGGGCTTCTTCTTGAACGCGGCCATCGACCAAGCCTGCGAGAAGTACATCAAGGAGCACGGACTGGAGGCCGAGACCCAGGCCAAGATCCAGGCGATCTACGGCGAGCGTCCTCGGCCCAGCTACCAGGGCGAGCTGCCTCCGGGCAACGACGGCTTGGGGCTGATGCTCTTGGGTGTGACCGGAGACCAGGTGCTGCCCGCCGATGTCTACGCGGAGCTGAGCGCTCAGACCCTCAAGGCTGTGCGCGGCACGGTTCAGGCCGACATCCTGAAGGAGGACCAGGCACAGAACACCTGCATCTTCTCCACCGAGTTCGCCTTGCGCATGATGGGCGATATCCAAGCTTGGTTCATCGATCACGGCGTGCGCAACTTCTACTCCGTGAGCATCAGCGGCTACCACATCGCCGAGGCTGGAGCCAACCCCATCACGCAGCTGGCCTTTACCTTGGCCAACGGCTTCACCTTCGTGGAGTACTACCTGAGCCGCGGCATGAAGGTGGACGACTTTGCCGGCAACCTGAGCTTCTTCTTCTCCAACGGCATGGATCCCGAGTACGCCGTTTTGGGCCGCGTCGCCCGTCGGATTTGGTCCATGGCCATGCGCGAGAAGTACGGTGCAAACGCCCGCTCTCAGAAGCTGAAGTACCACATTCAGACCAGTGGACGCTCCCTGCATGCTCAGGAGATCGCCTTCAACGACATCCGGACCACGCTGCAGGCGCTCTACGCGCTGAACGACAACTGCAACAGCCTGCACACCAACGCATACGACGAGGCCATCACCACCCCCACAGAGGAGTCGGTGCGGCGTGCTCTGGCCATCCAGCTCATCATCAACAAGGAGCTGGGGCTGTCCAAGAACGAGAACCCCATCCAGGGCAGTTTCGCCATTGAGTGGCTGACCCAGGCCGTGGAAGCAGCCGTCTTGGAGGAGTTCCGACGCATCAGCGACCGAGGCGGGGTCCTTGGCGCCATGGAGCGTATGTACCAGCGTTCCAAGATCCAGGAAGAGAGCCTGTACTACGAAGGACTCAAGCACTCGGGAGAGCTGCCGGTCGTGGGCGTGAACACCTTCTTGGACGAGAACGGCTCACCGACCATCACCCCAGACGAGGTCATTCGCGCCACCGAGGAGGAGAAGACCTACGCCATCAGCAGCCGGGACGCCTTCCAGGACCGCAACCGAAAGGCCTGCACCGATGCTCTGGCCGCCTTGCAGCAGTCCGCTCTGAGCGGTGGCAACACCTTCGATGCCCTGATGCAGGCCACCAAGGTGTGCACCTTGGGCCAGATCTCAGGCGCGCTCTACCAGGTCGGGGGCCAGTACCGCCGCAACATGTAGGCCTAGGGCGTCCGGGCCCAAGGCCTGGGGGAGCTCCCCAAAGGAATCAGAGCAGTCCCGAGGTGCAAAACACCTCAGGAGTGCGCTCCCTTATTCGCAGCTCTCGTCATCACAGACAAACTGCGCATCGTCGCCGTAGCTGTAGATGGTCGTGCCGATCTCAATGTCGCTCGGGGTGTTGTCGCTGCTGCTGTCGACGACCCCAAAGTCGCAGATGTCAGAGGTGAAGCTCTGCTCGCTGCCTGTGGTCGAGATGCGCACGCCGCCGCCGCGTTGGTCCGCATCGTTGCCGACAAAACCAGCGTTCACGCTGGTTGAGGTGGCCGAGCAGGTGATGGTGCTGCCGCCGTTGAAGAAGAGCCCGCCGCCGCGGTTGGCGCTGTTGTTTTGCACCAGAACGTCTTCCAGGTCGAGCACGCGGCTGTCGGCGACATCGTAGGTGTCGGAGAAGCCGATGACCTCGAATGCACCACCGTCTTCATCGGCCTCGCAGTACTCCACCGTGCCGTTGGACAAGGTCAGAGTGCCGTCGGTCAAGTAGACACCGCCGCCATCCTCCCAGGCCCAGCCGTCTTCCATCAGGAAGTCGTCCAAGGTGACCTGGCAGCCATCGCTCATGTAGATCAGGCCGCCCTGCTTGGTGCCGATGCCGTCGCTGAAGACCACGTCGGTGCCGGTGACGTCTGCGGCCGCCTCACAGCGCAGGGTTCCGCCCTTGCGGGACTTGCCACGCTGAAGGGTCAGGCCCTCGATGTTGACGGTGCCTGCGCCCTTGATGCGCAGGTTGGAGCCACGTCGGCCGGCGTCCAAGACACTGGTCTCCGAGCCATCGCCGATGAGGTCCAAGTCGTAGGAGGTCGTGATGATGGCGTAGTAGCTGGAGCCGCAGACGCGCAGGCTTCCAGGCTCAGTGGCATTGAAGTCCACAGGCGCCTTGTCCACGCCGGCTGCCCAGGTCGAGGTCAGGTCGGTCAGGGTGCCGGTGGTGGTGCCCAAGAATGCCACCGTGCCGTCCTCGGAGGTGGATGAGTCACAGTCGTTGTCTTGGTCATCGCAGGTCTCGACAGCGCCGGGGTAGACGTTGGCGTCGTAGTCCTTGCAGTCGGTGTCATCGAGCACGTAGCCAACAGGCTGCTCACAGGCGAAGTCGATGTAGCCAGCGTCCCCAAAGCCGTCGCCGTCGTAGTCCACGGTCCAGATCGTGTCTGGGTTGTAGAAGGCGTCTTCGTCGTCGCAGTCCTGGTCGTCCAGCACGTAGCCGGTGGGGCCATCACAGGCCTCGACGCCGGTGCTTGGGTTGCCGTAGCCGTCCATGTCGTCGTCTGCGTACCAGAACTGGCGGTCGATGGCGGTCTCGCCGTCCACGTCGCCGTCACAGTCGTTGTCCACCAAATCGCAGACCTCGTCCGCGCTGGGGTTCACCTCGGGGTAGTTGTCGTTGCAGTCCCCAGGATCCGTGACGTAGCCTTCGGGGGCCAAGCAGGCCTCGACGCTGTTGCCGATGTAGCCGTAGCCGTCGCCGTCTGCGTCCTTGTAGAAGGGCTGCAGATCCACGCTGCCGTTGTCGAGCTGTCCATCACAGTCGTTGTCGATCCCATCGCAGATCTCTTCGGCGTCCGGGTTCCGGCTGGCGTCTTGGTCAGCGCAGTCCTCATCCCGGTTGAAGCCATCGCCGTCTAGATCGTCGTCCAGAGTGGCGGGCTCGCAGTCGTCGTCCTTGCCGTTGTACGCGATCTCCTCGCGCTCGGTGTTGACGTAGAAGTCGGCATCGTCGCAGTCCGTGTCGATTCCGAAGCCGTCGGCGTCCAGGTCGTCATCGGGGGTGAACAGGGTGCAGTCATTGTCGATCCCGTCGTAGGGGATCTCCGTTTGGTCTGGGTTGACCGCGGGATCGTTGTCGTCGCAGTCATCCAGAGCGTCGAATCCGTCTCCGTCCGCGTCCAGAATCACCGGTGAGGTGTCCTCGACGACGGGCTCTTCCTTGGTACAGGCGAAGGACAGAAGGAGCAGCAAATGCACGGGGATCTCCGATAGGGAGCCAAGGTGTACCCTAAGAATGGGCCCTGTGGCGCGGGACTGCAAGATTTGTTGAGTCCTGTCTCCTTGTTTGGCCGATGCAAAGGGCCGCTTAGGGGAGGTCCGCTGTGCTGAGCACGGTCCAAGCACGGGTTTGAAACATGCTCGGATTTGGCAATCGGATCATGCCGTTGGGATGGGGGATCGCCTCGCCCGCGTCGTCGTACACCAGCACGAGGCTGCTGTTGGTCTCGTAGACGTAGCCGTAGCCATACTCGCCAGCGTTGCTGACCAGAGACTTTCCGCTCGCCGCCCAGCTTCCGTATGCGCCGTGGATGGACCCCTCGATGTCACCCCAGCTGCTTCCGGCCGCGGACTGAATGTCGCTCTTGAGCGTGTCCAGTTCGCCGAGTCCCACGCCCCAGTTCATGGACTCAAAGCGTGCGCCAGGGGTGGTGGCCCCCCACTCGGATGCGTCCATACCAGAGCAGTCGGTGTAGCTCTCGGCCACGCTGTAGGCGAAGCTCGCCGTTAGGTCGGTCAAGCCCATCTTGTCGGTGCGAGAGTCATAGATCTCTCCAACCCACACACAGGCGTAGCGGCTGTCCTCGGTCTCGAAGTAGGCCGCCTCGTAGAGACTGACGACCAGAGTCGGTGGGCTGGAGCCGGTCCCGGTGTCGAAGTAGTCCATGCCCCCGCTGAAGCCCGAGGTCACCTCCATCACCCAGTAGTCGGGCTCGAAGGTCACGGGGTCCGCATCGGCGTCTGAGTCCGCGTCCGAGTCCGCATCGGAGTCGGCATCGGAGTCCGAGTCCGAGTCCGCATCGGAGTCTGCATCGGTGTCGGAGTCAGCGTCTGCGTCGGTGTCGGCATCCCCCAAAAGCCAGGTATCGCCAACAACTTCGTCGCCTGCATCACGCCCACCGCAGGCCAGCGCGAGCAGCGCGCTGAGGATCAGTGAGATGCGGATCATTGGGGTACGCACAGGGGCTCCTTGGCTTGGATTCCGGGTCCCGGAAAGTAGCGGCGGGAATCTAGGCCCGCAAGCGATGGCTGTGATGTTTTGCCCCATTCCCCGCTGGCCTTGGACAGCGCCACGCTTTGCCGCCACAATGGTGCCAAGACAGGCTGGCCCTTGCCAAGAGCGGAACAACGAATTGGCCCCTTTAGGTTGCTCCAAGAGCTGGAGGCCGGTGCGGGCGTCTCTCTTTGGGCGGCCCGACGCGACGACGGCACCCAGCGAGAACCACGTCTTGCAACCCTGAGAATCACCGAGAACTTGGGTGACAAAGAGGTCATGGCCGACCTCCGGGCGGAGTACGAGCTGCTGCGTCTGGTAGACGACCCTCGGGTACCAAAACCGCTGGGTTTCTTTGCCGGTCAGGGTGCGCTCGCTCTGGCACAGCGCCCCGGCATCTCGCTCAAGGTGCTGCTCTTGGAGCTCCGGGATGGCGTCATCCCCATGTCCCCTGCCACAGCGCTGGACTTGGCCCTTGAGATCGCGCACGCAGTCCGTGCGGTGCACGCCATCCTGTTGGACGGCGGGCAACGGATTCCGCACGGTCACCTCACCCCGGCCCGCATCTGGCTCACCGTGGATGGTGAGGTGCAGGTCCTGGGCGTCGGCGCACGCCTGGAGACACCCCCTGGATACCTCCCCCCGGAGTGCGGGGAAAATGGTCCGCCCAGCATCCCTGGAGACCAGTGGCAACAGGCTGCAATGCTCTTTGAGATGGTCACCCTGGAGCCCCTGTTCGAGGACGCCGGCCGTGGGGATGCGGATGAGCGCCTGAGAACCCTGGATGGGGCCTACCCAGCCCTAGCGCGCACCCTTCATCGGGCGCTTGCCGAGCGCCCGGAGGACCGCTACCCGGTGGACCGGGAGTGGATCCGCGCCTTGCATGGTTTGTTGCGAGACGGAGGCGGTGTCAGCGAGCGCAAGGAGCTTGTGGCCAAGCTCTTGGCGGCCCGCCGGGTCCGTGCCAAAAACCCTCCCCCGGAGCCTGCGGCCCCAAAGACTGAGCGCGTCGCGCACCTGAGCGCTCAGGGAGACCCGCAGTCCACGCCGCCAGAGGCGCCCGGGCTTCGCCTCACCCCGCCATCGGCGGAGTTGCCCGAGCCGATGGATCGCGCCAAAGACTGGAAGGCTTTTGAGCCGCCATTGGAGGAGGAGCTGGCGGCCCTTCCGCCGCTCCCTGTCCCGGAGCCGGCAGCACCCCAGGCCGACAGCGAGCAGATTGAGCCCTCTGGCGAACATGTTGAGCCGGTGCGCGGACGCTCCTTCACCGAGAGTCTGGCCATCCTGGCTTTCGTGATCTTGATGGTGGTCGTGGCGCTGATGCTGATCCGGCTGCTGCTGTGATGCCGCTGCGCTGCTTGCCAGTGCGCACGCCGACCTTGCCGCCTGCCACCCACACCAACTGCTACGTGCTGGGCCCCAGCGAGGCTCTGGTGGTCGTGGACCCCGCCTCGCCGTGGGAGGAGGAGCAACAAGCGCTCTGGGCGCAGATTCAGGAGCTTGGCCAAGTCGCCAGCATCTTTCTGACCCACCACCACCCGGACCATGTTGGCGGCGTCGAGGACATGGTGGCCCGCAGCGGCGCTCCGGTCTTGGCGCACCCCATGACAGCGGAGCGTGTCTCCTTCCCTGTGGACCGTCTGGTTCATGAAGGGGACAGGCTCGCGGACTGGACCTTGCTGCACACCCCTGGGCACGCAACTGGGCACCTCTGTCTCTGGCGAGAGGAGTCCGGCGAGCTCATCGCGGGGGACATGGTGGCCGGCGATGGGACCATTGTGCTCGAGCCCCCAGAGGGGGACTTGGCCCACTACTTGGCCAGCCTGGAGCGCCTCTCAAAGCTGGAGCCCCAGGCGGTCTACCCAGCCCATGGGCCCAAGCTGAAAGCCGAGGTTTTTGCGCGCTACATCGCGCACCGCCACGCGCGCACGGTGCAGATCAAGGCGGCTCTGAATGCCCAGTCCCAGAGCGAGCTGGAGTTGGTGGCTCAGGTCTACGGAGAGACCATCCCCAAGTTTGTGTACCCACTGGCCGCGCGCCAGGTGCGGTGTCACCTGATCTGGCTGCAGGCAGAGGGCCAGGCGAGCGCCTCCGAGAAGGGGTGGACAGCATGAGCGAGAAGAAGCGCGGGAGCGTGCGCCAGGACGTGGACGAGCTGCTGGCGGAGTCCGCTGCAAAGGTGGGAAAGCTGGTAGGGGACGGCGAGCGCCAGGCCTTTACCCGAGGGGCCAGGCGGCTCTCGGAGGGGTTGGCGGCGGTGGCCGGGGAGCTCTTTGATGCCGCGGCGGATCAGTCAGCGCGAGCCAGACCTCGACGGCGGCGTGCTTCCAAGGAGCCGCGCGTGGCCAAGAAGCCCGTAGACAAGAGCTGAATGAGAAGGGCCAGGGTCTTTCCCTCCTGAATCAAGCCCCTCAAGACTGGGCCCTGAGCCAAGGCCATCTGCTTCCACTGCAGGATTGGCCAGGAGGAGACCACGAATGCGGGGACCAGGACCAGGAGCCAAGTCCAGTGGAGCTTGCGCTGCTGTAGGGCGGCGGCGAGCACGAACCAAGCTGGCAAGGCGAAGACCACGTGGTGCTCGTAGGCGTAGACCGGGGTGAGCACCATCAGGACCAGGAGCGCGCTCACGGCGGCCCAGCGATGCAGGCCTCTTGGAGTGCGCCAGGTCCCGCCGAGGAGGACCAGGGTGAGCAGGCCGACGGTGGCTGTCGTGGCGGTCTTGGCCGAGGCGCTCAGGGCGTTTTCCCCAGGCCACACTTGGGCCCAGAGGTTGGCGATGCTGTGGTTTCCGAAGAGCTCGATGGGCACCGATAGCCCGCCGTAGCCGCCGTCGGAAAAATCAGGAAGCACCTGGGTGAAGAAGAAGATCTGGTGTTCCAATCCCACCACCGGGAGGCTCAGCAGGGAGAGCAGAACCGCCGTCCCGCAGGCTGCCAGAGTCTCTCGCCAACGCCCTTGAACCAGCCACCAGAGCACCAGCAGACCGGGGGACATCTTGAGCATCGCCGCCAGGCCCACCAGAGCGCCACCGGCCCAGGGTTTCCAGTCCTTCGGCGTCTCCGACTCGCTGAGGACCAGGCCCCACAAGGTGATGGCCAGCACCGGCAGGTTGGCTTGGCCCATCAGGTGGTTGTTGGGGATGGAGGAGGCCCAGGCGAGCACCGCTGCGCCGATGAGCCAGGTGCTCTCTTTGGGCACCATGCGCCAGAGCGCCAGTCCCGCCAGCAAGGTGGCCAGGGCGTCTACCCAGAACCACAGCTTGTAGGCCCCGTGCAGATCCAGCGCCCGGGTCCACTGCATCGCGAGCAGGAAGGGGGGTGGGTAGAAGAAGGGATGCACCGACTTGCGGGTTCCCTCGGCTTGGGCACGGGCTTTGAGCTGCCGCTTCTCGTAGGGATTGTCCCCAAGCGAGGCCACCTGAACGCCGTAGTAGTAGCTGGCAAAGTCCCGGCCATGCCCGGCGTCCTGGACCCCCTTCCAAGCCGGCTGGTTGGAGACGAGGTGCAGCAGCAGGCCGATGATGAGGGCCAGCTTTGGGAGCAGCGCGCGCAGAGTGGAGTTCACCCGGTGTTGCTAACGCGCGCTCAGGTGCCCGTGGGCGAGCAGCGCAGCCACCACTCCAGGCGCACGCGGTCGTCCTCGTGCACGCCGCCATTGGGGGGCATGGCGGGTGACTCCCCGGTGCTGGTCAGCAGGATCATGTCCTTCTGAGCCCAGACCTGGTCCAGGGTGTCGAAGGTCACACCCTCCGGCGCTTCATGCCGGTCGGGTGTGGTGCTGGCGTGACAGCCCTGACAGCTGCCGGTGATGAAGCCCTGGCCAAAGTTGGCCCAGCGCACCACCGGCGCATCTGCGCAGAAGCTGTCTTCTTCGAGAACGGGGTCGGAGTCCACGAGGGTCTCCGGCTCCGCGCATGCCAGCAGGAGCCAGAGCATCAGCTGAGCAGGCCGCCGAGCGCGCCGAGCATGCCGCCGCCAGCAGGCTTGTCGCCGCCGTCGTCGCCGTCGTCACCGCCGCCAACAGCGCCGGCCAGCATGGGGGCCACGGCCAGGATGGTGCTCAAGGTGCCAGGCTCAACGCGGCTCTTGAGGAAGTTGAGGATCAGGGGGGCGACCATGGCGGCCTTGCCGGCGTCCACGTCGAACTTGTTCAGGATGCCGACCACCGCGAGGGTGTCCTTGGCTTCCTGGCCGCCCAATGCGCCGGCTGCTGCACCGAGCAGGCCAGCTGCGCCGCCGCCGCCGCCGCCAGCCAAACCGCCGAGCAGTCCGCCCAAGCCACCGGCTGCACCGCCGCCCTCGTCTCCGCCGCCCAGGAGGCTGCCTGCAGCGCTCTGCCAGCCGCCAAGCTCAGGAACGGCGCTGCCGATCGCGGCTGCCTTCTCGGGATCCTCGTCTGCGACAGCGCTCTGCACGCCACCGATCACGGTTCCGGCCAAAGCCTGTGCCTGGTTTTCTTCGAGTCCGAGGGTGCCTGCAAGCTGTGCAATGAGATCCATGTTGAATCCTCCGATTGTGTTGGGAGACAGAGGGTAGCCCCTGCGAGGCGCGCTGCCATTGCTTTGTCATGACGGTGCCATGACGGCAACTTGCCTTCAATGCGATACTTTCGCCGCCTGGAGGCACACAGTGAGCGGAATTTTCTTGGGTCAGGACGTAGACGCACAGGCACCTTTCAACCTGCGCACCAAGGATCTCCGAACCCACGGTGTGGTGCTCGGCATGACCGGATCGGGAAAGACCGGCTTGTGCCTTGTGCTGCTCGAGGAGCTGGTGCGCGAAGGCATCCCGATCATCGCCCTGGACCCCAAGGGTGACCTTGGAAACTTGGCCCTGCTCTTCCCGGAGCTCAAGGCCGAGAGCTTCGCGCCGTGGGCGGATGGCAAGGACCCCAAGGCCCTCTCGGAGCGTTGGAAGGGCGGCCTGGAGAAGTGGGGCTTGGGTGCGCCAGCGGTGGCCCAGCTCAAGGAGCAGATGTCGCTGTCTCTGTTCACGCCGGGCAGCTCGGCGGGGCTCACGGTCAACGTCCTGGGTGCGCTCAAGCGCCCAGATCAGCAGACGCTCGACGACCCCGAGGCCAGACGGGCCCTGATCGCAGGCATCGTCTCCGGACTCCTGGGCTTGGTCGGCGTCAGCGCGGATCCCGTTCGTGACCCCGAGCACATCGTGCTCTCCAAGATCATCGAAGGGGCTTGGGTCAAGGGCCAGGACATCGACCTGGAGGGCCTGATCCTGCAGCTGGTGGACCCTCCCTTCTCCAAGGTGGGCGTCTTCCCCTTGGACTCCTTCTTCAAGCCTGATGCGCGCATGAAGCTGGCCATGGGCTTCAACGGGGTCATCGCCTCGCCCAGCTTCGCGACCTGGACCCAGGGCCGCGACCTGGACATGAACGAGCTGCTCAAGACCGGCGGGCCCACCCCGGTCAGCGTCTTCGCCATGGCCCACCTCTCCGAGCCGGAGCGCCAGTTCTTCACCAGCCTGCTCCTGGGCCGTCTGCTGGCCTGGACCCGGACTCAGCCGGGCACCGAGCGCCTGCGCGCCGTGCTCTTCTTCGACGAGGCCGCCGGCTACCTGCCCCCGCACCCGGCCAACCCGCCCACCAAGGCGCCCATTCTCACGATGATGAAGCAGGCCCGAGCCATGGGCTTGGGGGTTGTCTTGGCGACCCAGAACCCGGTGGACCTGGACTACAAGGCCCTCTCCAACGCTGGGCTGTGGGCCGTCGGTCGCCTGCGCACCGAGCAGGACCGCAAGCGCGTCCTGGCGGGTGTTCCTGGGGATGGTTTGGACGAGCGCGTGGCTGGACTGGGCAAGCGGGAGTTCCTGGTGGCCCTGGCCAAGGGGGGACACAACGTGGTCGCCTCCCGACATGCCATGTGCTTCCTGCGGGGTCCGCTGACCCTCAATGAGATTCGCACGCTGAGCGCGGAGTCACCCCAGAGCTCCTTGGACCGAGCGCCGAGCAGCGTGGCCTCGGGCGGGGGAGGAGTGGCACCTGCTGCAGCAGCACCGGTTGCCAGCGCCGGGGCGCCTGTCGCTGCGCCGGCTCCTGCTTCTTCCTTGGACGATGGCCTGCTTCCAGCGCCGCCCCCCGTTCAGGTTCCGATGCGTTTCTTGGATCCTCGCGTGGCCTTCTCCGAGCGCATGGGCGGGGTCTTCGCCGACAAGGCGGAGGCAGCCCGTTCCGATGGCAAGGTGGTCTTTAAGCCCGCGCTCTACGCCGAGATCGTGCTGCGCTTTGACGAGGATCGGGTCGGTTTTGTGTTGGATCAGCACGAGCACCGGATCTGGTTCCCGCTGCACGGCAGCCTGCCCAGCCAGCACATTGGACTGCCCCTGCAGCCCGAGGACAGCATGGACCAGGCCCCAGCGATAGGCGTCTTTACGGCTCTGCCGGATTGGATGGACGAGGCCAAGGAGCTCAAGGCCCTGCAGAAGCGGGTCGTCGAGGACATCTACCGCCAAGAGACCTCGGGCATGTTCGTCTGCAAGCCGCTCAAGCTCTACGGCAAGGCTGGTGAGAGTCGGGCCGATTTTGAGATGCGCTGTGAGTCGGCCATCGATGAGCTCGCCGACGCCAAGGTGGCCAAGCTGCGGGAGAGCTACGAGAAGAAGGCCGATCGGCTCCAGGCTCAGATCGCCAAGAAGGAGGACAGCATCGAGCGTTTGCAGTCCGATCTCAAGGCCCGCCAGGCCGCCGAGGTCATCAATGTGGGCGAGATGGTCCTGAGCATGTTCACCGGTCGGCGCCGCAGCGTCTCCGGTGCCGTGAGCCGCCGCACCACGTCGATGCGGGCCAAGACCCGGGTGACCGAGGCCTCCTCGGCCCTGGAGCGCCTGACTGCCGATGTGGAGGATTTGGCCGCCGAGCTGGAGGAGAAGATCGCCGCCATCGAGGACGGAGAGCGCAAGCACATGGACGCCATTGAAGAGCGGGAGGTCCGGCTGGAGAAGGCCGACATCCAGGTTCGTCAGTTTGGTGTGCTCTGGGTGCCGGCCAGTCGGCGGATTTAGGCAGACGCCCGTAGGTTTTGGCACAAAGAATCGATTAGACTGGTTGCGCCAATGGGCCTGGCCCCAGGAGAATCCTTTGCTATTCCTCATTCTTGCATCCCCTCTCGCTCAAGCCACCGAGTGGACCCCCGAGTCCAAGAAGGTGGTCTACGTCACCAAGACCCAGGCCATGAGCGCCACGCCCGAGCAGTGCTTGGCGGTCGCCACGGACTTTGACGGGTGGAAGAACTGGACCGCCTGGACCGCCGAGCGGGATCCCGAAGCGGAGTGGACCTACACCAACGTGGACGGCATGGTCGGAGACGAGATGACCTGGAACGGCCCTGAGCTGGACAGCGGCCGTACGGTGATCACGGGCTACACGGCGGCCTCCGAGGGCACCGCAGGCGTGATGGACTTCACCACGTTTTTCGGCAAGAAGCAGACCCCCAGCATGGGTCGAATCACCTGTGCCCCCGGTGCCGATGGAGGAACCCAGGCCACCTGGGAGTTCCAGATGAAGGCTGGGCTGATGACCCGCATGTTCCGCGGCAGCATCGAGAAGGCCATCGGCGGCGACTTTGTGGTCGGCTTGGCTGGCCTGACCGAGGTGGCCGAGAGCCTCAAGGCGCCGGAGCCAGCACCGGTGGTCGTGCCCCCAGCGGACGAACCCATGCCTGAGCCCACCCCAGAGGAGCCCGTTGTTGAGGAGCCCGCTGTTGAAGAGCCCGCTCCCGTTCAGTAGGTCCCCGGAGAAGGCGCCGTTCAATAGGCGCCTACCCGGTCCTCGTCAGGGAACGTCCAAGCGCGAGAAGCGCAGGATGGACCCGGCGATGACCACGACGAAGAGGATGGCCAGTGCGCCCATGGGCTCCATGGGCCAGTCCACCTCTTCGTAGCCCTCCCAGCTCTCCCAGAGGGCTGCGCTGGGCATCCATGGGGTGACCTGTGCAGGCCAGCCCAAAGAGAGAAGGGCGTCGGCGCCCTTGAATCCGGCGGAGAGCATCAGCTCGCCGATTAGACCCAGGATGGTGCCAACGACCACGCCGGCCACCGAGGGGGCGAAGGTGGACACCAGCATGCCGATTCCCAGAAGGGCACCGTCACGCAGCCAGCACACGCCGTATCCCTTGGTCACGCCGATAATCTCGGCCTCGTGTCCCAGGAAGATCCAGCCGCCGGCCAGGGCGAAGAGGTAGGAGATCAGCAGGCAGGCGCCGGCGTAGATCCACAGTGCGCTGAACTTGGCCATCAGCACGCTGGCCCGAGAGACCGGGCGCAGCAGCAGGGAGCGCAGGGTGCGGTCGGACCACTCCCCAGCGAAGAGCTGCGCGGTGACGAGCAGCAGGACCATCGGCATGATCAGGATGTTGCGGCCCGTGAGCGTCCAGTCCAGCACCGTGAGCGCTTGGTCTGGAATCATGGACTGCATCATCGCGGCGTTCATGTCCGGTGCAGCGGTGGGATCGACCGCATCGGGCTGCATCCAGACCAGGATTCCGGTGACCATCAGGGGAATGAGCGCGGAGAGGATCAAGCCGGCCCAGCCGCTGATGCGCGTGATGATCTTGAGCATCTCTGCGCCGACCATGCGGTGAAAGTATGCAGGCATCAGCTGATCTCCTGGCTCTTGGTCAGGTCCAAGAAAACGTCTTCCAAGTCGCGTCCAGCGCCCAGGTAGCTCACGGGAATGTCCTGCAGCACCAGGGCCTTGTTCAAGGCGACCCCGTCCAGGCCGTCCAGGGTTACGATCAGGCCCAACTCTCCCTCGCCGGTGACGCTGGCTCCGGGCAGCTCCAGGATGGCTGCGCGCAGGGCGCTGACATCGGGGCTGCCCACTTCGATCTGCAGTCCGCCAGAGGCGTTGAGCAGCTCGTCCACGTCGCCTTCGGCCACCATGCGGCCGTGCTGGATGATGCCCACCCGCGTGGCCACCGCCTCCACTTCTTTGAGAATGTGGGAGGAGATGAAGATGGTCAGGCCATCGTCGTTGGCCAGGCTCGAGATCAAGTCACGCATGGCCTTCATGCCCTGGGGATCCAAGCCGTTGGTGGGCTCGTCCAGCATCAGCAGCTTGGGGTCGGCCAGCAGTGCGCGGGCAATGCCCAGGCGCTGCTTCATGCCCATGGAGTAGCCAGCGACCTTGTCCAGTCCGCGCTTGGCGAGACCGACGCGCTCCAATGCAGGGGCGACTCGGCTGTTGGGGACTCCGGCGTAGGCGGCCGCGATCTTCAGGTTCTGCTCGCCGTTGAGCCACTCGTAAAAACGCGGGGTCTCGACCAATGCGCCCACGTGACGACGGCGGTTCACCGGATGGGTCTCCCCGAAGATCGCCACTTCACCCGAATCTGAGCGAATCAGTCCCAGGATGCAGCGCATCGCGGTGGTCTTGCCGGCGCCGTTGGGGCCCAGGAATCCGTAGACCGAGCCTTGGGTGACGCTCAGGTCCAGGTTGTCCACGGCGAAGCGATTGCCGTAGCTGCGCCGCAGGTTGCGCACCTGCAAGGCAGGCGTGTCGGAGGAGGCGGGCTGCGCCTCGGCTTTTTGGGCCAAGTCCATCTTTTGGGGGCTCCGGGGAAGGTTGGCCGGTCTCTATCCGGGTTTGCGGACTCGGGCAGGTACCGGCGTGCAAGGCCAGGGTGTCGCCAGACGCTACGATGGGGACCGCTGGAGTTGTTTCATGTCCTGGGCCCGCCTGGTCCACTTTCTGCGCGCCGAGCGTGCCGAGGCCCGGTGGCTGGACGTGGTGGTCGCTCTGGTGGCCTGCGGGGTGCTGGCTTGGCTGGCAGCCAGCGTGCCCCATGCGCGCTTTGTGGACTTTGTCTCCTTCTCGCAGCGCGCGGAGGGCTTGCGTCGGGGAGAACACTGGATGCACCCCTTGTATCCGGTGGGCTACCCCCTGCTGCTCTCGGGCCTACAGGCGCTCTCTGGCGACGTGCTGGTGGCCGGCCGGGTCATCTCTGTGGCTGCAGGTGTTGGATTGAGCGTGGCCCTGTCACGCTGGACCAGTCCCTGGCTCGCGCTGGTGGTCTTGGTGCAGGTGCCGGTGCTGACCTATGGCGCCACCGAGGGCACTGACTTGATGGCGGCCGCCCTGGCGATCTCGGCTGTCTTGGCGGGGGTTCGGGGGCGCTCCTGGCTGGCTGGCGCGCTCTTGGGGGGCGCCTGCATGTGCCGCTACACCGGAATCGCGGCGGCGCCGATCGTGCTCTGGTTGGCGGGTTGGCGGGGGCTCGTTGGCTTTGGGCTGGCCACGGCACCGCACTGGCTCGGCGCGGCGGTACTGGGGGTCTCTCCTTGGCCGGACCAGAGCTTGAACATGCGCATCGGGCAGGGGCCGGGCGGAGGACCTGCGGCGGGCCCGGTGGAGCGCTTCTTTGTGGGCTTGTGGCAGGTGAGCCACTCCCTGAAGACTTGGCCCGCTCTGGTCGGTGTGGTGGGGCTCATCGTGGGTGTGTGGCGTCGAGACAAGCGCGCCATCTATCTTCTGCTCTACGGCCTGTTGCACTGTGCGGGATTGGCCTTGGCATTTGGCAATCCCAGGTTGGCTCTTCCGGTGCTCGTTGTGATGGGCTGCGGCTGGTTCTGGCTGCTGCCGCGCCGGTGGCTGGTCCTCGCGCTGCCCGTGTTGTTGTGGTGGGGCTGGCCTCGGGCGCGGGAGATTCCCGGAGATGCGGTCTTGGTCGCGGAGGTCCAGGAAGCGGCTCAGGGGATGGAGGGGCCATACGCCAGCTCAACCGCTTGGTTCTACAGTGAGCAAGGGGGCTGGCTGCGGGCGCCTTGGGCCATCTGGGAGGCCGCACAGCCAGGCGTGTTGACGCCGGAGAAGCTCCACACCTGGTGCAAGAAGGTGGGCATCCGCATGGTGGTGTTGGACCGGGCCAGGACGCGCCGGGCGCCAGGCATCCAGGGGCTGTCTATGGGGAAGAAGACCGAGGGCTTTGAGCTGGTGGCCAAAGGCAAGGGCTGGGTGCTGCTTCGGGTGCTGCCTTAGATCTCGGTCGGTACCGTGTCTTCCTCGTCGGCGTCGTTGAGCAGCTCGGTCACCAACTTGAGCAGGCGGGTGTTCGCTTCTCCGACCTTGCGGTGGGCCCGGATGGCGTTCTGGACGTGCTCAGGATTCTCAAGCTCTCGCAGGGCGTCCAGGGCTGTAGCGAGCTCCATAAGAGCGAACTCGAAGCGTAGCTCTTCCTCGTCGAAGTCCTGCTGTCGTGCGGCGTTCACGGGCCCCTCTAAAAACCAGAGTCTACGTCGGTCGCTCCTTATTGACCTGTCAACTCTCTTTCCATCGCCGCGATGAGCTGGCCATTCGCGACTTGAAGGGTCTGCATCGCGGCAGAGAGGGCCTCAAGCTTGGCGCGATCGCGTTGGATGCGCACCCTCAACATCGCCTCGTCGACCGCCTTGCTGGCTGCATCGAAGTCCATCTTCGCCTTCAGGGCGCTCACTGCCGTCATGCTTGTACCTCTCCAGTGATTGCTGGTTCGGCATCGGCGCCTTTGGACATGAGAGCTGGACGGGTGCTCGCCGTTTCGGGGCGTTGGGCCAATTAAATCAGGCTCTGGACAGGAGCAGCGACCGATTCACCCCAGGCGAGCCGCTTTCCACCCCGCTGCAAGCTGGGCGCGACTGAGGCCAGCCAGCTTCGGGAAGTCCCACACGGGGACGTCCAGCAGCCGCCGCAGGTCCTCCAGGTTGGTGGCTTGGGATTCGTCCTGTCCGCCCAGGTTGTTCAGCACCACCCCGACGACCTGCAAGCCCGAAGCCTGCACGGCGGCCACCGTCAGCAGGGTGTGGTTGAGGACCCCCAAGCGATTCGCCGCGACCACCAAGACTGGGAAGCCCAGGGCTTGGGCCAACTCGGGCACCCCAAAGTCCCATGAGATGGGCACCCGCCAGCCCCCCACGCCTTCGACCAGCATCTTTGGGGCCGAGCGGGCGTTGATCCAGTCCAGCAGGAGCGCCAGACTGACCGGGTCCCCGTTGCGCTCCGCTGCCCGGTGGGGGCTGACTGGCTCCACCCAGGTGCGCGCGCACTCCGCCACCCCCCCGCATGCCAGGGCCAAGAGCGCCGCGTCTTCGGAGACGGTGCCGGGAGCGACCCCGCTGGCGATGGGCTTGAGGGCGAGGGATCCGGTGGCCGCCGCGATGGCTGCGGTGACGACCGTCTTGCCGACCTCGGTGTCAGTGCCGGTGACGAAGAGCATGGAGGGGATCATGCCCACCGCTATCCGCCACGCCTGCGGCAAGCATCAGAGTTAGAGCAACCCATGGCCCACGTCCTCATCATCGGCGCCGGCATCTCCGGGCTCTCGGTCGCCGAGTTCCTGCGGGATGCACACCAAGTCACGGTCTTGGAGGCCGGCTCTGAGCCGGGCGGCAAGGTTCGCAGCGAGCGGGTGCAAGGCTTCACCTTCGACAAGGCCGCCAACGGCTGGTTGGACAACGGTCCGGGCATGCAGCGTTTGATTGCGCGCCTCAACCTGGGACAGCAGCTCATCCAGGCTCCACAGGGTGACCCGCGCTACGTCGTCTCTCAAGGGCAGATGGTGGCTCTGCCGTCCAAGCCCCAAGGCCTGCTCGGCAGCCCGCTGCTGTCTATTGGCGCCAAGCTTCGCCTGATCTGGGAGCTCTTCGCCCCTGGCTTTGACGGCGAGGAGAGCATCGGTCAGTTCATGCGCCGCCGCATCGGGCCCCAGCCCACCGAGCGTCTGGTTCAGCCCTTTGTGACGGGCATCTACGCCGGCGATGTGGACAATCTCTCCATGCAGGCCTGCTTCCCGGCGCTCAAGGAGCTGGAGGCCGAGCACGGCTCGCTGCTGCGCGCAGTTCGAAAGCAGGGTCCGCCTACTCCTGGAAGGCTCACGTCTCTGAGAGGAGGGGCTGGCGCGCTGGGCCAGGCTCTGGCCGCTCGTAGCCAGGTCCTGTTCAACCACCGGGCCATGGAGATCTCCCACACCCGAGGCCAGTGGACCGTGGTCTCCGACCAGGGCACCCACCACGCCGACGCTCTGGTGCTCGCGGGCCCAGGACACGCCATGACCCAACTCAAGGGCTTGGATTCCACCTTGGCGGGCTCTCTTGGCGCGATCCCCTACGCGCCAGTGGCTGTGGTTTGCCAGGGTCTGCCCAAGGATGGCTGGAGCCCGCCCAAGGGTTTTGGGGTGCTCATCCCCAAGGCAGAGAAGCTCGGCATCTTGGGCACGCTCTTTACCAGCAGCATCTTCCCCTCACGTGCCCCCGAAGATGGCGTGACCATCCGCACCATCGTGGGTGGGGCCCTCTTCCCGCGGCAGGCCGCCCTGGAGCCCGATGCCCTACTGGAGATCGCGCGGCGGGACAACGCTGCGCTGCTGGGGCCTCTGCCGGAGCCCCGGGTGACACGGGTCTACAAGCATGTGCGCGCCATCCCCCAGTACACCCTGGGACACTTGGGCCGCGTGGCGGCCGTGCGGGAGGCAACCCAGGCGCACCCTGGCCTCTTTGTCACCGGAAACCACCTGGATGGCGTGGCGGTGAAGGCCTGTGCGGACGCGGGGGAGAAGCTCGCTGGGGCCGTGATCGCGTACCTCAACACCTGACGCTTGTGTGACAGCCCTTTCGCATCGCGCTGGGTGCTGACAGACTACGTTTCGTTGACGCACCGCCGGGTCCCTTTGGGGCAGGGTGCGCCCGTACCTGCACCGGAGCTCCCATGCTTGTCGCCCTCGCCCTCTTGGCCTGCACCAAAGAAGTTGAAGAGACGCCCATCGAGGACACTGGGACCCCGGTTCCCACGTGTGCGGACGGCTTGCTTCAGACGGCCTGGGTCACGCCGGACGAGGTCCCCGTTTCAGAGCGCAGGGCGATGGCTGCAGACGCCACCATCCCCTTGGCCAACGGAGAGAGCATCACCCTGAGCGAGGGCTGGCAGGGCTGTGAGAGCTGGGTCTTCGTTCCCCACAAGCTCAAGAACTTCTCCGGCGCCTATCTCTGGGAGGACGGACTCGAGGACCTGGTGGAGATGAGCCCAGCGAACGCCCGCTACCTCTTCTTCGTTGACGGTCTCTACCTGGACACCGCTCAGCCACTCTTTGAGGCGCAACAGGCTCGGGTGGATGCCTACTTGGCCACCCTCTCCGAGGAGGACGCGGCCTACTGGGGCGAGCGTCTGCTCGTGGTCGCTGGCAGCACACGCGAGGGTTGGGATGGCTGGTTGCCTGGGACCCTGGGAGCGGATCCCTTCGACAACGGCATGATCATAGACCGCTCGCAGAAGCTGCGCGGGGTCGGGGGCTACGCGGATGTGGAGTTCTTCAACTCCAGCATTGGGTGGTACGACAGCCGCCTGCGCCGCGTCTCCCACGAGGTCGACTACCTGAACTGGGAGGAGAAGCAGCGCCAGGAGATCCTCGTGCACGAGGCCGACTCAGCCCGCGTTCCCTTCTGGGGCGGCGAGGTGCTCGAGCAGTACGAGGACATCACCGTCACCATGCCCGCGGACCTCTCCGCCTACGACACCCTGGAGATCGAGGTCTTGATGGAGTGTCCGGACCGCGGCGAGCTGGAGCAGAACAACTGCGGCGCCTGGGACTACTTGGCCCACATGTGGGTGCTCGGGCCCGACGGCGAGACCTGGATGGAGATGGCCCGCTTCATCACCACCTACCACCGTGAGTCCCACTGGTTCGTGGACGCCACCCACGCCATGCCGTGGCTTGAGGCCGGCCAGGAGTACACCTTCCGCTACGAGTGGGCGCCGTCCTGGAACGTGCAGCCCACTGGCGTGACCGCATCCTTGCGCTTCTCGGACCAAGGCAAGGGCTACCGTCCCGTGGCCACCACGGACATGCACACCGGCGGCAGCTTCAACTCGGCCTACAACGATGGACGCGAGGCCATCGAGGTGGACATCTCCGCCGACGCCAAGCGGGTGGAGTTCATCAGCATCGTCTCCGGACATGGCGGGGCCACCAACAACTGCGCCGAGTTCTGTGACCACCGTCACGACTGGGACGTGGACGGCAGCGTCACCACCCAAGAGTTTCCTGCGGTGGGAGAGGCGGAGGGCTGCTCCTCCCGCGCCGGAGAAGGCGTCGTAGCCAACCAGCCCGGTACTTGGTGGTACGGCCGAGGCGGCTGGTGTCCCGGTGAGAAGGTGCATCCCTTCGTGATCGATGCGACCGAGGCTGGCGCCGACGGCAAGGTCAGCGTGGGGTACTCGGCGACCTACCGTGGGCTGAACATTCCGGATGACAGCGGGAACATTGAGCTGCGGAGTTGGTTGGTGGTTTACGAGTAGCGCGTTTCCAGCGGGCCTCCGCAGGAGGCTCGCTGGAGAACGCGCGCGGCCAGGCGCGTTTCCGAAGGACAACGCGCGCGGCCCCTGGCCGCCGGGATCTAGGGCAATTCCGTAGGAAATGCCCAGGAAACCCTGTCCTGCTGGTGGTGGCTCGCTGGAGAACGCGCGCGGCAAGGCACGTTTCCGAAGGACAACGTGCGCGGCCCCTGGCCGCGGGGATGTGGGGCAATTCCGGAGGAAATGCCCAGGAAACCCTGTCCATTGGTGGATGGGACTGAGCAGCTCAGCGGAGCTTGGTGCCATGTCGACCGGTAGACGAGGTCTGAGCTGGCTCGGACCGGTGCCGTAATGAAGGGTGTGCCAGGGAGTCACGTCTGGCTGGTTCCCGGAGGGGGACTTCGCAGTCCCCCTTGCATGCCTGGCTTTGCCAGTCAGCACCCCCTGGCGACGGGGTAAACCGCAGGTTTCCCCCCACCCCTGCGGGGAACCCCCCATCCTGGCGGGTCGCTGTGCGACCTGCTTGAGCGCAGCGAAGCCTTGCGCTGCGCGCTTCATTTCGATGTCGCTCAAGCAGCCTTGCGGCCGCTTGGGTGGGGAGACGAGGTTGGTCGCGGCGCACCGTAGACGAGGTTTGGGCTGCTTGGGGGCCGATCTAGGCCCAACCGCCTTGAAGAGGCGCTCTTCCTGACTGAGTCCCACCCCTGTCTCTTATACACATCTCCGAGCCCACGAGACGCTACGCTATCTC
>OJHJ01000093.1_pt1 | contig 75457 bp, 63 predicted proteins | sample 1595201 | NCBI WGS metagenome assembly OJHJ01 (sample SAMN05416832, study PRJEB24817) | seawater metagenome | isolation source: Sea water | place: Canada:Atlantic | collected 2013-07 | reverse complement strand
GGGCCGGGCAGGTTCAGCCCGACGGGGGCGGCGGGGCTCCTCCGCGCGCGGTGCGGACTCGGGTGGAGGCACCAAGGGGCTCTCCTCCTCCGGCAGCTCTGCCTTGAAGCCTTGGGTGCGGGTGGGAGAGGACAAATCCTCTCCTGAGTTGCTCGCGCGGCGCACGCGGCGCCCAGCGTCCGGCGCAGACCACCGTCCGGAGCCTCGCGCTGGCGCGGGCGCATCGCGTCCAGCGCTGCTGCTTCGTGGACTGCGCGGCGGCGCGACTGGTGCAGCCGCCGGCGCAGCGGGGGCAGCCGGCTGGATGGAGGGCGCAGCCTGCTGAAGAGGCTCTGGGCTGCTCTCCCGCGCGCGCCTGGGCCGACGGGCTTGGCTGGTGCGCAAGGCCTCCGGCACCGGTGGGGGGGCCGGAGGTGCGGGCGGCGGCGCAGGCTGGCGTTCCAGACGGTCTACGCTGCGATCTACGCTCTCGCCGCCGCCGCTTCGGCGCGCGCTGCGGGGCCTGCGCCCTTGGGCAGGGGGAGACCAAGCCTGACGTTCGGCCTGCTCGGCTTCCTGCCGCATCGAGGCGATGTCCTCGCGCGAAATCTGCTGTGTCTTGCCGTCGTTGAGGGCAGAAGTGCGGCGCTGGGTACGCCGGCCCACGCTCTCCATCAGCTCCATCAAAGAGGGACCCGAGGCTCCCGCCAGCGTGGTGCGAACGGCGCGCAAGAAGGCCTCGCCGTCCTCAAATCGGTCCTCGGTGTTGCCCTTGAGGCAGCGCCCCAACAAGTCGCGGACCCGCTGAGGGAGCTGCTCCTTGAAGGCGAAGAGGCGACGGCTGCCCTCGGCTCTGGAGGCCTGACGACGAATCTCGTTGACCAAGCCGTCGTAGACCGGCTTGCCGGTCATCAGCTCGAAGGAGATCAATGCCAAGGCGAAGAGATCGGTATCCAACCCCTCTTCCCGGCCCTCCAGACGCTCCGGCGGGCAGTAGCGGAAGCTGTCCTCCGTCGGGATCTCGCCGCTGTCTTGGAGCAGCTGCATCACCTCGACCTGGGGCAAGGCGTAGCCCAGGATCTCCACCTGCCCGTCGGCCTTGAGCATCACCCGCCAGGGGTTCAAGCCGCCATGGGCGTAGACCCCGTGCTGGGCCCCTGCGTCCGAGGCCTCGACCAGAATCTGACCTGCTGCGTACATCAGCTCCAGGCCCGCGCGCACCCCACCGGACTCACCGGTGTCAGCCAGCGCACGCACCAGCTCGGCCAGCGACCAGGCCTGACCGGTCTGGTAGATGAAGGCCCCTTGGGCCCGGTCGGTGGCCACCAGCTCCAGGAGCCCCGTGACATAGGGCGCCTCCAAAAAGCCTTCGATGACGTCCAAACCTGCCCCGATGGCGGGATGATCGCGGAACTCCGGATGGAACACCAAGGCGGTGTGCCGGTAGCCCCGGGCATCATCCAGCTCGAGCAGATCTGCACCTGGGCCCAGGGTGCGGCGCCCCGTCGCCTGAAAGCCCGCGATCTCGTCCATCCAAGTCCTCGACTGGCGGGCATCGTACACTGGCGCGCGTCTCGGGCCCAGGGGGTCAGGCCGCATCCTCCACCCAGAGCCCTCACCGGGCTGAGCGCCAGGGAGCCCTTCGATGGCCGGTCGTGACCTAAAGCGCAGGCCCGACGCCAAGGCGGTCAAGCCCCCGGAGTCGAAGAAGGAGGAGCCGGAGAAGCAAGCTCCGGAACACCAGCAAGAGCTGGGCAAAGACGTTGGCAGCCAGGAGCAGGCCACCCAGCTGGGTTCAGCGGTTGGCAACTCGGACCTGCAGCGCATGCTCAACGACAGCGGCCGCATGACCCGAGGCGGGGAGCAGGAGACCGGCCAGGGCTTGGAGGAGGAGGGCGGCTCCCTGGAAGCGGAGCAAGGTCTCGCTGAGTTCTTGGAGGGCATGACCTCGGGGGCGCATCAGGGCGGAGCCCGCGCCGGTGGAGACCTGAACCGGCTGCTGGGTGGGGATCCCGAGGACGATGGGGGCCCTCGACCACAAAAGAGCAACGCCACGCGACAGCAGCGGATCCCCCGCGGCGCTGAACGAGACCCGGGCGAGCGACCAGGGGAGATGGAGGACCTGCTCAACGAGGAGCTGCCCCCTCTGGCCGACGCGGGTCCCCCCCTGCTCGATGAGCGCCTGGGCGCCCTCTGGCCCTGGATCCAGCGTGCCTCTGCTTTCGCCCGCCCCAACCTGGAGGCGGAGGATCTGACAAGGGCCGGCGTACACGGCCGCCCCCAACGCATGGGCGCCTTCTTAGCAAAAGCCGGAAGCGCCCCGCTGACCCGCTGGCTGGCCACCCTCGCCCGGCCCTTGCCCGGCCCCAATTCTGGCAGCGCGACCCTGGCCCGTGCGGTGCTCTTTGCGGAGCTGGCCGCCCTGAGCGAGTCCAGGCTCCTGCCCCTTCAGGTCGTGGACCGCGCTTGCGCACTGGTCTTGGAAGACGACGTCGCGGCCCGGGCCCGCAAGGCCGCAAAGATCTGCTTGGAGCAGCGCAAGCTCCGAGGAAGCCTGGTCTTAGAGGTCGCCCTTCACGGTCAAGAACTGGGCCACTCCCCTGCCCTGCCTGCGCCCGGGCTGCGCGGCCTGCATCTCTTGGAGGCTGCCCTGAGAGAGGATGCAGAGGCCCAGGCCATCGTGACCCCTGGCCGACACGGCGCTCCGCAGGACCTGGACTTGAGCGCGGACTCCGCCACCGAGGCCATCGATGCCCTGATGGCCAACCTCCTGGGAGGGGAGCCCGCCCCCCGAATGAGCGAGGACCGGGTCATCCCAGTCTTGGACGGCGCCGATGACCTGCTGCTGGTGGCCGGACGCACGCAGATCGAATTGGCCGCGGCCGCCATCGCCGTCTCCAGAATCTCTGGGGCGGAGGTGCAAGCCACCGTCATGGGCACCCTGCGGGCCACCGACCGGGAGCTGCGCCTGAGCGCGAAGGAGATCGCGGCGGCCTCGGGCCAGGTCGATGCAGTCATTGGCCTGCCTTACCCAGAGGCCCAAGCAGCCGTGCGTGAAGCCGAGGGCAAGCTGGAGTCCCTCGCCGACCGCCTGCGGCGCCTCAGAGAAGCCGGCCTGGGCACCCTGGCTTGGGCCAGCAGCGGCGCGCGGGCCACACGGGAGCCCTTGCCGATCTCGAGCCAAGGCGCCGAGCACCTGGAAGGGTCGCACTTGGACCTGGAAGCGACCCTCGCCGCGCTGGAAGCCACGGCGCTCTTGGGTCCCGGCCTGATGCAGGCGCGTGTCCTGGAGCACCGCGCCGCAAGCTTGCTGCCACCCAATGCCCCGGAGATGCGGGCACGTCTGCTGCACCGCCGGGGAGAGCGCCTGCTTCAAGAAGGAGAGGAGGCTGCCGCAGAGGTCTTGGCCAGCGCCGCGAGCGCCGCACGCGATGCCGGTCTTCCAGACAGACCGGTACGCATGGACGTGGTGCGCGCTCTCTGCGCCCGAGGGCAGCACACGGACGCCCGCGCCGTCTTTGAGCTGGCCCAGCTCCAGGGTGAGGCGGCCGGTCTACGGGAAGCCCTGGCCCAGCTGGCACTTGGAGAGCCCGTGGCGCTCTCTGCGCTCCAGCCCCAGCTCGCCAGCGGCACCCCAGAGCTTCAGTTGCAGGCGCTGGAGTCCCTGGCCCAGGCCTTGAGTGCCCAGAGCCAAGGCCCCGAGGCGGCGGCCGCCTTGAGCATGGCGCTGCAGATCGCAGAGAAGCACCAAGACCCTCGCAGTGCAGAGCGCCTGACCCTGGCCACAGCCATCGTGCACCTACACCACGCCCGCCCTGAACGCGCAGTCCCCTGGCTGAAGCGCGCAGCGAGCGCCTCCGACCGCTTGGTCTCTATGGCGGCCTTGGCGCTGGGAACCCACAGTCTGTGGGACTGCAGCGTCTTGGCCGGCCATGCCCGCGGGCACCGCAACTGGACGGCATGGCAGCTCGCCGTGATCGACGCCCACCACCTCTGCCACAAAGAAAAGCCTCAGTTGGCGAGAATGCTGCTCGTTGGCGGCTTGGCGCTGCTTCGCACCCAAGGCGAGCCCGGCGCGCTGCTCCAAGCGCGCGTGTTGGAGTCGATCAGCGGCTAACCCTTGGGCTCAACCAACTGAGACCCCTTGCCACAACCGACGATGCCGCAGGCACTTGCGACCCTAAAGACCCTCATTGAAGAGCACCTGGCGGCAGAGAGGAGCGACCCGGTCCGGGCCCTCCAGACCCCAGAGCAGCTGCGCGCGAAGTTTGAGCTGGCCCTGCCCGAGGAAGGCATCCCTTTCGAGGAGCTGAGCGAGCGCCTGCGCGGAATCATGGCGGCCACACCAGCCACCGCCTCTGACCTGTTCTTCAACCAGCTCTACGGCGGTCGTGACCCTGCGGCCTTCACCGGGGATGTGATCTCCGCGGTGCTCAACACCTCGATGTACACCTACAAGATCGGCGGCGTACAGGTGCTCATCGAGCTGGCCTTGGTCAAGCGCATGGGCCAGATGATGGGCTTCCCCGACGCCGAGGGCGTGTTCACCCCGGGCGGCTCGCTCTCCAACCTGGCCGGTATGGTGGTCGCATTGAACCAGGCCATCCCTGGCTACAAGGACCACGGCGCCCAAGGAAAACAGCCCCGCATCTACACCTCCATTGAGGGCCACTACTCGGTGCCCAAGGCGGCCGGTCTGCTCGGCGTCGGCCAGAGCAACGTGGTGAAGATCCCCGTAGACGGCCGCGGCCAGATGCTGCCAGAGGCCCTGGAGGCAGCCATCGTCAGCGACATCGAAGCGGGCTTTACGCCAGCGATGATCAACGCGACCTCAGGCACCACGGTGCTCGGCGCCTTTGACCCCATCGCGGCCATCTCCGCCATCGCCAAGCGCCACAATGTCTGGCTGCACGTAGATGCGGCCTACGGCGGAACCTTCGTCTTTCACCCTGAGCTCAAGGCACACTTCGCAGATGTTGGCCTGGCCGACTCGGTGACCTGGGACGCCCACAAGGTCATGAGCACGCCCCTGACCTGCTCGGTCATTCTGGTCAAAGAGAAGGGCCTGATGACCCAGGCCATGAGCCAGAGCGCCAGCTACCTGTTTCAGGGCGGCGAGGATGAGTTCAACCCCGGGACCCGCTCCATCCAGTGTGGGCGGCGCAACAGCGCCCTGAAGCTCTGGTGCGCGTGGCAGGTCAACGGCGACGCTGGCTATCTCGCAAAGACCCAGTCGGTGCGCAACAACGCGCTGACCGCTCAGCGCTGCATTGAGGCGGCTCCGGAGCTGAGTCTGGTGCGCGTGCCGGAGTCCATCAACATCTGCTTTGACGCCCCCGGCGTGGACACCGATGCACTGCTGGATGCGGTCTGCGAGAGCGGCCAAGGCATGATCGGCCACGCACAGGTCGACGGCCGCACCGTCGTGCGCTTGGTCTTCCTCAACTCGGACGTCCGCACCGAGGTAGTCGAGAGACTGTTTGTCGCCATCCAGGCGCAGGCCAGGGCCTTGGCCATCGCTCCAGCTGCTTAGCGCGGCAACCCCGAAGCTTGATCTCAGCTTCGCGCCGATTTTCGGCCGAGCCTTAGGCGCGCGCGTCCGCATACAGGGAGTAGGTCCCTGAGATCCTTGCTTGGTCCAGCACGTGACCTTCCATGGCCTCTAGGACCTGCTCCCGGGTGAACTTGCCCTTCACCTCCAGGCGCGGCAGGTCCAGGGCGAAGACCTCAAAGTGGTAGCGGTGCAGGCGCTCGTCATTCCACGGCGGGCAGGGGCCGTCGTAGCTGGTGTAGGTGCCGCCCATGTCCGCATCTCCGGCAAACCAGCCCGTGTAGTCGTTCTTTCCAGTGCGACCGATCGGAGCCCACGCGGGGTCCTTGCCCTTGGCGACGATCCCGCGGGAGAGGGCGCCCTGGAGAAGGTGATCGACGTGGGTCGGCAGGTCCACCAGAACCAGGTGGGTGAAGGGCACCCGGGGCAGCTCGTAGGGCACTGTCTTGCCGTCTTGGTTCACGTCTTCCCCGCTGCTGGGCACATCGGGATCCCACACAATCACCACGAAGCTCTGGGTGCCCTCCGGTGCATCGGACCAGGCCAGGTGCGGGCTCAGGTTGTCGCTGGGTGCAAAGCGTCCATCAGGTCCACGCTTACCGAAGGCAAAGGTCGTGGAGATCCGGGCGCCGTCCTGGAGATCATTGCTGCTCAGCTTCATTGGGGCCCCTCGTTGTTGCCGCAGGAATTGGTGTTGCCGCAGAATACTGCTGCGTCAGGATAATGGGCGCTCGATGCTTCTGCTCACCGCCTTCTGGCTCGCCCGCTCTCGCAACGCCACCCCAAAGCCGGCCAGCGTGATCGTAATCCTAGGCTGCAAGGTGCACCTGGACGGCACCCCGAGCATCGCGCTTCAGCGTCGGATCGAAGCAGGAGCTGCGCTGTTTCATGCTGGCCTCGCTCCGGAGATCCTGGTCAGCGGTGGATCGGTGAACGGCTCCCCAAACGAGGCCACCTCGATGTCTCAAGCACTGCAGGTGCTCGGCGTCCCAGACCAAGCAATCCGCTTGGAGAACACCTCCCAAAACACCTGGGAGAATGCGCTCTTTTGCGCGCCAGAGATCAGCGGCTCGGCCATCGTCGTCAGCGACGACTGGCACCTGCCCAGAGCCCAGCATCTCTTTGAGCGCGCGGGCGTCTCTACCCAGGGCTTTGGCGCCCGCGGGGAGCGCAGCTGGCGATGGAAGTGCATCTCTCGGGAGGTCCTTGGATACTGGCTGACCCGCCTGCGCACATGGCGCAGTCCCAAAACCGGATAGAGCCCGGTCCCCCCCTGGAGGCTCTGTGCTCCCCCTCTTGCTCGCGGCGACCGCAATGGCGGTGCCGAACCAGGTCGAACTGGTCCCCAAGTACCGCCTGGACACCTCCTACGTCGCCCAAGCGCTGCGCCCCGGACTGCGCGTTGCCGCCGAGCAGAGCCTGTGGAGCTCCGAGCGCGACCGCTTGTTCACCGATGAGAAGCTCATCCGGGAGTTCACAGGAAGCGTGGGCTTTATGGGCTGGTGGCACCCCTACAACCAGACCCCGCTGATGGCCACAGCCGAGCTGGGCTTTCGGCGCACCGGCACCTTCTGGGGCTTTCAGAAGGAAGCGCTGCTCGGCCTGGGCATGGGCTACGCCATCAACGGCGGACGCACCTACCGCTACAACGACGACGGCGAGCTCAAGGGCAACCCATTGGGCGGTCGCGGACTCATCGCCCCCAGCATGGGCATCGGATTTGGCCAAGACCTCTCCCAGGTCAAACCCAAGCTCAAGGCCTCCTGGCACCTGCGCGGACGCATGCACTATCAGTGGCCCTACAACGTCGCTGGCGCGCCCGTTTTTACCGTTGAAGTAGGCATCTCTCGCCCCTGGAGTGGACTGTGAGCTGGCTCATCCTGAATACGCTGTTGGCCTGCGCTGAGAACCCAGCAGACCTGAGCGACTACTGGTACTTCCGCACCGACGGCGTGGATCTGCCCGTTCGCGTGGAAGGCAACCTGGAGAGCGGGGTCATCCTGCTCATGTTGCATGGCGGACCCGGCGGAAGCGCTGTGGACTACAACTACGGCTACGACACCGACCTGCTCGAGGACGCCTTCGCGGTGGCCTACTTCGACCAGCGCACCCAGGGCGGCACCCACGGCAACTACGGCACCGAGATGCTGACCATCCAGCAGGTCGCGACGGACACGGCCAACTTGGTAGATGCCCTCCGAGACCGCTACGGCCAGGACAATCAGGTCTGGCTCTACGGCCACTCTTGGGGCGGCATGCTGGGCACCGCAACCCTGCTGGACACGGACGCCGACGTAGACGGCTGGATCGAGGCCGCCGGTAGCCATGACTACCCCCTCAACGACGTCTACACCGCGCGGAAGTTCATCACCAAAGCCGCAGACGTGGCCCTGCAGTCCACCATCACGGAAGAGGACGCTCAGTTCTGGGACGAGGTCGGCGGCTTTGCCGGTGGTCTGGACCTGGAGAACATCTCGGAGTCCGACTCCCTGCAGCTCAACCAGTACGCCTTCACCGCAGAGGAGCACGTGGAGCTGGCCAGCAGCGATGAGTTCGGCTCTGGTCTTCTGCGCTACATGCTGCTGAACCCCACGGTCAAGAGCACCTCCTGGTGGTCCGGCCTTTGGGGCGGGAACGCTCTAAACGACGACGCCTTCACCACCTCCTACACCCCCCGCCTGGGCGAGATCGCGGTCCCCAGCCTCTTCATCTATGGGGATCTGGACTTCGTCTGCCCCAAGGAGCTGGGCGAAGACGCCTTCAACGCGGTGGATGCACAGGGGATCTCAACGGACTTCGTCGTGCTCGAGGCCAGCGGACACAGCCTGATGGTCAATCAGCCCGAGGCCTTCGCCGAGGAGATCATCACCTTCGTGGACACCTGGGGCGTACCCCGCTGATGGCCACCCTCTTCTCCAAGCGCGTGTTGGTAGGCTCCGAGCTGCGGGAGTGCGCCGCAGCCATCGAGATCGACGGCCACCAGATCCTCTCCGTCGTGGAGAGGCCGGATGCACCGGCCGGAGCCGAAGACCTGGGAGAGCGCCTCATCGCCCCGGCCTGGGTCAACGCCCACACCCACGTCGCATTGGTCGCGGCCCGAGGCCTGGGTGGGCTGGCCATGCAGGCCGGCAACATGGTGGAGGAGCTCTACTTCCGCATCGAGCGCTGCATGAGCGCCGAGGACGTGGCCGCCCTGGCCAAGGTCGGCGCCGTGGACTGCTTGCTCTCGGGAACAGGCGCCATCTTCGAGCACTACTACCAAGGCTTGGCCATGGCCGGTGCCTTGGCGGAGACAGGCATCTCCGCGGCTCTTGGGCCAGCTCTCCAGGACCTGGATGGCCCCGGCGTACACCTGCTCGAGCAGCACTTCACCGAGCTGGAGGCGCTGGCCAAGCCCGAGTGGGCGCAGCGCGGCATCGTGCCTGTGATCGCCCCCCACGCCACCGACACCGTCTCTGCTGCCTTGTGGCGGCGCTGCCGAGATCTGGCGCAGAAGACCGGCTGGCCGGTGCACTTCCACATCGCCCAGAGCGCCGAGGAGCTGGAGCGTTCCTGGGCCCGCCACGGCTGCGGTCCTGTGGAGATGCTCGCTCAGAACGGTCTGTTGGACGCCGACATTCGTCTGCTCATGGTGCACGCGCTCTACCTCTCGGAAGCGGAGCTGGATCTCTTGGATGGGGATCGACACACCCTGGGCTACTGCCCCGCCGCCCAGAGCCAGTTCGACTTTCCCAACCCCGTTCAGCTCTGGCGCAGCCGAGGCCTACCGGTCGTTCTCGGCACCGACGCCGGCTCCTGCAACGACACCATGGACCCCCAAGCTGAGCTGCGCATGATGGCCAGCGGGCCGGGCTTTGGGGTCAGCCACGGTGACGCCCTGGCTGCCTTTGTGCGCACACCGAATGCGGCGAGTCTGAAGGCCCTGCGGGCAGCACGAGGCGCGGCTTTGGAGCAGCGCTTGAGCAACCGGGACTTGCTCGCCAGCGTGACCTCGACAGCGGGAGATTTGCACCCGAGCATGCCTGTGGGCGTGATCGAGGCCGGACGCTGGGCCAACCTGCAGATCGTGGATTTGAGCGCCCCTTCCCTCTGGCCGGGCAGCGACGCACACCAGGCCCTCTGCTACGGCCAGACTCAGCCGGCGCTCTGGGGCCTGATGGTGCGTGGACGTTGGATTGGTCTGGAGGGTGACCTGAGAGGAGGCCTTCTGGGCAGCCCCTGGTGGAAGAAGAGCCAAGAGGAAGCCAAAGAGCGCCTTGAGGCTGTGTTACGGCGCGCTGGGATCTGACAAAATGCCGCTTGGAGGCTGTCCGGGCATAGGATAAGATGAACTCCCTACTTTGGAGTCTCCCATGTTCGACTTTCTCACCGGTTCTAAGAAGAAGAAAAAGGCCGACCCAAAAGGTAAGAAGGAGGGTGAAGATCACCTGAATGATCCTCTTGCTGGCAGCGGCATGGTGATGGGCTCAGCGGCCGACACCGAGTACGCCTTCGACGACTCCTTCACACCTGCCCTCGTGAAGAAGATGAAGGACGATCCCAAGATGGATCTGGACACCGCCATCGGCCAGATGGCTGGGGGCTCCCTGGGCGCCAGCGCCGACAACGACGGCGGCCTGCATCACCCCACGATTACGGCCTTCGGCAAAAAGCGTCAGGCCAGGGGCAAGCGCAAGGCACAGAAGCGGGCCGTGCTGATGGCCAACCAGAAGTACAAGCACATCAGCAAGCTGAACACCCCCGTGGCAGAGGCCTCCTCTTTCGCCGGCGTGCTCAAGGCCCGCGGCTACAACACCAAGCAGCGCAACAACCGCAGCGCCTCCACCATGGTCTCCGGCTGGGAGGGCATGGTCAGCAGCGCCAAGCCTGGCGACTCCCTGATGGCCTACTACGCTGGACACGGCGCGGAAGAGGGCCTGTGCGGCATCAACGACGGCGGCCCCAAGGGCGACGACATGGTGCCCTACAGCACCGTGAGCTCCATCGTGAGCGCGGCCACCTCCAAGGGCGCGAACATCCGCTTCGTGATGGACTCCTGTCACTCCGGCACCGGCGCCCAGCTGGTTCGCTCCCAGAAGATTGGACAGCTCGCGCAAGAGGGCAAGGGCATGACCGCCAAGGTCGTCTCTCTGGCCTTGAGCGGCCTCCAGGACAACCGCAAGTCGCTGCTGGACCACGTGCACGCCCGTGAGGCCGCCTTGGACAAGGCCGACGCACGCATTCGCAAGAACCAGATCGCCGCTCCGGGCTCCTCGGCGACCCCTGAGCAGCTGGCGGCATGGCAGCTCAAGGACACCAAGCTGAAGGAAGGCAAGGCGCGCATCGAGAAGTCCTACGACCGAGCCGCCAAGAAGCTCTGGAAGAAGCACTACGAGGGCTTGGCCTACGTGGCGCAGATCGCAGGCCTCAAGGCCGGCGCCAAGGACATCACCGACTTCCGCACCCTGGGCGCCCAGCTCAAGGAGCTGGACAGCTTCTCCAACCACTTGCTCAAGTGGGGCCAAGACGCTGAGGCTGAAGAAGCGGAGTCGGCCTCTTGAGTCCCGTCGCGGTCAAGAGCATCGTTGGACTGGAGTCGCCCACGGCCGATGGCTTTGAGCGGGTTCAGCCCCCCGATGACCGCCCCTTGGCCATCGCCAAGGGCGACCGCTTGTGGGCCAAAGTCTTGGCCGACCCAGACCTTTGGGTCTACGGCATCGCCTGTGCCGAGGACCGGGCCTGGCGGGTCTTCCTGAGTCCGCCATCCCGCTTGGATGATCCGGAGCCTGGGCACCGCTTCCCCTTCCCAAAGGGGTGGGTGTTGAGCACCCAGGACGCGCAGATGGAGACGCTGCTTGTGGTGACCTCGGCTGCGCCCATCGATGCCTTGGAGTCGAGCGCGGACCAAGCCCTGGCTCAGGGACTGGTCTCCGAGCTCCAGAATCTCGCTCCCCCCCGCATCCGCGGGAAGGCCAAGCTGCCGCTGCCGGAGATGCTTCACGTTCAGGACGTGGTGCTGGTCTTTGGCAACGTCGCCGAGCATGAAGGGCAGCACAAAGTGGCGGTTGAGACCCCCTTCGTTCAACGCGGCTGAGCTACCCGAAGATTCCTTCGATCTGCCGCAGCTCTCCGTAGACCATCAACTGGTCCCCTTCCCGAAGCACCAAGTCGGGATGGGGCACTGGGTTCACCCCATCGGGGTTCTCCACGCTGAGCACAGTCAGGCGCTTGCCACGCAAGCCGCTCTCGCGCAGCTGTAGGCCCGCCAGACCCGAGCGGGGATTGATGGCCACCTTGGAGATGCCGTAGCCAGGGGAGACCGTGAGCAAGTCATCGTGGTTGGGAACAGACTGGTGTGGAAAGCGCTGGGCCACCCAACGACGCAGGGGCGCATCCAGAAAGCGCAGCAGCCCACGCCGCACGACCAAGAAGGAGCCGACGGCCACGACGATGAGCACCGCCACGTTCAAGGCCGTCTGGCCCGCGGAGTCCACATCCACCGAGCGAACCAGAGTCGCGACCACGGTCGCTGTCCCGGCGTAGCCGAAGATGATCAGCCCGATGGTGATCTGGCGACGCAGGGGATGGCGAATGACACGCTCGGACTCCCGCGTCGTGAAGCCAGTCCCGGTGAAGGCTGAGAGGGCTTGAAAACGGGAGGTATCCCGGTCCAAACCCGTCATTTCGTATGCTGTGCCTCCGGCGACGACGATCACGTATGCGACGAAGATCATCACCATCAGCGCAAGAACTGACCCCATGTGGGCTCCTTGACCTGTAGAACCTTGGGACTATCCCAGGGTGCCCGCCGGCCCCAGCATAGGGGCCGGGCCAGAAACCCTTGCAGGAGCCGATGACATGGCGAAACTTGACCTGAGCACCCCCGTCCGCACCCTCAGCGGCGAAGACACCGACCTGAGCGCCTACGAAGGCAAGGTGTTGCTCATCGTCAACACAGCCTCCAAGTGTGGCCTGACGCCGCAGTACGAAGGCCTGGAGGCACTCTACAAGCAGTACGCCGACCAGGGTCTGGAGATCCTGGGCTTCCCCTGCAACCAGTTCGGCAAGCAAGAGCCAGGCACCGAGACCGACATCCAAGAGTTCTGCCAGATCAACTACGGCGTGAGCTTCCCGATGCACGCCAAGATCGACGTGAACGGCGACGGCACCCACGCGGTGTTCCAGCAGCTCAAGAAGGCGGCCCCTGGGATCTTGGGGTCCAAGGGTATCAAATGGAACTTCACCAAGTTCCTGGTCGCCAAAGACGGGACCATCGTGACCCGCTTTGCGCCTCAGACCAAGCCCGAGGACATTGAGAAGGACATCCAAGCCCAGCTGTGAGTTCTTGAGGGGGCAGACGAGGTTGAACTGGTCCGGACGGGTGGCTCGTCGGAGCTTGAGTGGCGGGGAGCTGCCTCTGGCTGTGTTTCTTGGAGGGGGGCATTGCCCCCCTTGCATGCTCAGCTTCGCTGAGCAGCACCCCCCATAGGCGGAAACCCAGGTTTCCTCCTCGTCCCTGCGGGACTACCCCTCCTTCCTGGCGGGTCGCAGAGCGACCTGCACGCCAGCTTACAAGCCGCGGGCTACGCCCAGCGTTTGAAGGCCGTCGTGCAGCCTTACGGCCGCAACTTGGTGGCGCTGCGAGGCGGTCCTGACCGGGCGGCTTCTCTGGGATGTGCACGTCCTATGGACTACTGTCGTACGGAGGCTGACGCCTCCGGTTCGTAGGGCTCCCTCGAGGCCGCGCCCCCTACAAGCTCACCTTCAACCCCAGCTTCACCGCCAGGGTCAGCATGGCCTCGAGCTCGATTTGGGTCTTCTTGAGCTTGACCCGCTCGGGCACAAAGGCCAAGCCTGTGGCGGTCCTAAAGTCCGCAAAGCTCAAGTTCGCCCCAGAGAAGTTCGCGCCCTCCAGCTCGCAGCCGGGGAAGCGCGCCCGCTCCAAAAAGGCGTCTCTAAAGTCGGCCTGCTTCAGACGGCAGCGATCGAAATCTTGGCCCTTGAGGGCCATGCTGGTGAAGCGGCAGTGGTCCATCACACACTGCTCAAAGCTCAAGTCGATGAGCAGCTGCTCTGCGGCCCTAAAGTCCACGCCCATCAGCCGGCAGCGCTCAAAGCGCACCCCGTTCAAGGTGCTGTGGGCGAAGCTCAGACCATCGAGCTGGCAGTCCACGAAGCTGCAGTCCTCGAACTCGCACTGGAGCAGAGAGGCACGACTGAGCACGCAGGAGGTGAAGCGCACGCCCTCAAAGCGGGTGTGGCGCAGATGCAGCTCGGAGAGCGCCTCGTCGTCGAGGTCAGTGGTGATGAGGGCGTGATCTTGGAGCATGCCGGACGGGTATTCCCAGCGAGGCCCCCGCGCACTACTGGCAGACTCTCTCTCCCGTGCAGATCGGCCAGTCTGGCGGGCTGTTGATGCGCTTGCAGGCCCCCTGACCGAAAGCCTCCAGACCCTCGCAGTCACGGTGGTTCAAGAGACTGGGCGAGGCCTGCATCCAAGCCTGGAGCATCCACAGCTCAACGCCATAGGCCCCCTCCTCGTCGGCGTCACACTGGCCCAGGTCGTCATTCCAGGTGCAGTCGATGTGGGCTGGAGCGCCGGCATGGGTCGCCTCGTGTACCAGCAGCCCGCCGACCTGAAAGGGCAGATCAGCACCAAAGGCCTGGCTCCATCCAGGCAGGTCCTCGCCCACAAAGATGGTGTTCTCCGAGGCGCGGTAGCGCATCTGAGCGCCGTCCATCTCCGTGGCGCTCAGGAACGCCACTCCCTCAGTGACAGCTGCAACGTACGCAAACCACGCAGAGCCGGCGGGAGCGTCAGGACCCAGCTCAAAGAGCTCAGCGGCTCTCTGGTGTTGGCTCAGTCCAAGCTGAGGCAAGCTGGGGCTTCGCTGGTCGTCTCCGACTGTCCTGGAGTCGTACGCGAGTAGGGCCAGCAGCCCAGTGAGCACGTAGGCAGCGGCGCTGTCTTGCTCCAATGGCCCGTCCACCAGGAGGCCCACAGGCTCTGCCAAGTCAGCGATGCAGCCAAGGGACAGGCCAGCGTAGACCTGGCTGTGCACCTGGGTGATGGACCAAGCCCTGATGGCGTCCGTGCAGCTTCGCTGGGCCTGAGAGATCGGGTCTTGCCTGCACCCCAAGCTCGCCGTTCCGATGAGCAAAGCAAGCATCGCGCCCTCCTAGGTCCCGACGACAACCTACCCCGACGGAACCCCAGAGTGAAGAGAGGCAGCCCCGTTGCCGAAGCTGCCTCTCTCTATCGAGTCCTAAAGACTCAGCCTTCCCGTTCGAACACAGCCGCGGCACCCATACCGCCGCCGATGCACATCGAGACCACGCCGTACTTGCTCTCGCGGCGCTTCATCTCGTGCAACAGGGTCGCAGTCAGCTTGGCACCGGTGCAGCCCAGGGGGTGACCCAGCGCGATTGCGCCGCCGTTGACGTTGACCTTGTCCATGTCCAGACCCAGCTCGCGGGTGCAGTACACAGCCTGGCTGGCGAAGGCCTCGTTGATCTCGAACAGGTCGACATCTTCGATCTTCACACCAGCGGTCTTCAGGGCGGCCGGGATGGCCTCCTTGGGACCGATGCCCATGATCTCGGGGTCCACGCCGACCACTGCGTAGCTGCGCAAGACACCCAGAACGGGCAGGTTGTGCTTCTCAGCGACTTCGCGCGCCATGATCAGGGTGACGGAGGCGCCATCGCTGGTCTGGCTGGCGTTGCCGGCGGTGGTGGTGCCGTTCACGGCGAACACTGGACGCAGGCGGGCCAAGCCCTCCACGCTGGTGTCCGGGCGAACGCCCTCGTCGGTGTCGACCACGATGTCCTTCCACGCGCCGTCCTTGTACAGGCGGGTGGCGACCGGAATGATCTCGTCCTTGAACTTGCCTTCTGCGATGGCCTTGGCCGCCTTCTGGTGGCTGGTCACAGCGAATGCATCTTGCTGCTCCCGGGTCACGTTGAAGCGCTTGGCGACGTTCTCGGAGGTGATGCCCATGGGGGCGTAGATGCCGGGACGCTCTTCCATCAACTTGGGGTTGGGGGAAGGACGGTCACCGCCCATGGCCAGCTGGCTCATGGACTCCACGCCGCCGGTCAAGGCCACATCTTGCCAACCGGCGATGATGGCCGAGGCGCCTTGGGCCAGGGACTGCAAGCCGGAGCTGCAGAAGCGGTTGATGGTCATGGCTGGAACGGAGTCCGGCAGCCCGGCACCCAAGGCAGCGTTTCGCGCCACGTTCAGGCCCTGCTCACCCTCTGGGGTAGCGGTTCCGATGATCACATCGCCAATCAGGGCCGGATCGAAGTCCGGCACCTGGGCCATGGCGCCTTTGATAGCTGCGATCAGCAGGTCGTCGGGGCGGGTGTCCTTGAAGGAGCCACGCTTACCAGACTTTCCAACGGCGGTGCGCACGGCTGCGACCACCACAACATCACGGGGGTTCTTGCTCATTGTGTGCTCCTAACCTCAGTTACGAAGGGGCTTGCCCTTCTGCAACATGTGCTGAATTCGGGCTTGGGTCTTGGCTTCGCCGCACAGGCTGATGAAGGCCTCGCGCTCCAGATCGAGAATGTGCTGCTCGTCGACGACGGCGTTCGTTGGAACGTCGCCACCGGTGAGCACCCGCGCCAGCTGCTTGGACACGGTCACATCGTGGTCCGTGGCGTAGCCGCCGCTGTGCATCTGGCTCAGGAAGAGCTCGATGGCTGCACGACCGGAGGGGCCAGGCACCTTGAAGGTGTTCTTGCGGGGAGGCGTGTAGCCCGCCTTGACCAGGCCCAAGGCCAGGTTCTTGGCGTCCTGTACCAGAGCATCGGGGTCCATGGTCACCCGGTCCTGGGGACGCAGGTAGCCCATGCCGCGTGCCTCTTCCGAAGAAGTGGCGACGGCAGCGAGACCGATGTTCTTGAAGATGGCCTGAACGTAGGGGTTCGGGTCGTAGTCCACGCCGTCTGGGATGTTGCCCAGGGTGCGGGAGAGCATCTCCTTGCAACCGCCGCCTGCGGGGATGAGACCAACGCCCACCTCCACCAGGCCAGCGTAGAGCTCGCCACCGGCTTGGGTCGCCGAGCTGTGCATCATGACCTCGACACCGCCACCTAGAGTCAGACCCCAAGGGGCCGTGACGACGGGGCGATCGGAGTACTTGGCGCGCTGCAAGCCCTGCTGCATGCCATTGATCATGGCGTCCAGCTTGTCCCACTGCTGCTGCATGGCCATCATCATCACGACGAAGATGTTTGCACCAGCGCAGAAAGCAGGTCCACCCTGGTTTCCGACGACGAGCGCTTCCCACTTTCCAGCGTCGAGCTCGTCCATGCCCTGGGAGTACATCTTGAAGATGTCATCGTCCAGAGCGTTCATCTTGGAGTGGAAACGCAGGCCCAAGACGCCGTCGCCCAAGTCGTAGAGACTGGCCGAGGTGTTCTTGGCAACGACCTTCTCCTGCACCTTGAGCTCATCGAGGATGAGCCAAGAGGCGGGGGTTGGAATGACCTTGGCGCTCTTGGAAGGGATGTCCCAGAAGGTCATGTTTCCTGCGCCGTCGCGGGCGTAGAAGCTCTCGCGGCCACTTGCCAACATGTCCTTGATCCAGGCGGGAACGGTCAGACCGTCCGTCTCCATGCGCGCGACGATGTCCGCCACGCCCAAGTCGTCCCAGGTCTCGAAGGGTCCACGGTCCCAGCCAAAGCCCCAGCGCATGCCGCGGTCGACGTTGACGATGTCGTCGGCGATCTCGGGGATGCGGTTGGCGGCGTAGATCAGGGTGTCGGCGCTGGCCAGCCAAGCCAACTGCGCGGCCTTGTCGGTGCCAACCAGGAGGGCCTTGAGGCCGCCCTTGCGCGCGGCGCCAACGGAGTCGAAGCGGGGCTTGCCCTGGTCTTCGTAGGCACCGGTCTCCAAGTTCCGAGCGAGAATCTGCTTCTTGCCGTTCTCGTCCTTGGTCTTGAAGTAGAAGCCCTTGCCGGTCTTGCCGCCCAGAGCGCCTTCTTGAATCATCTTGTCCAAGAAGTCCGGCACGAAGAAGTCGCCGTGCTTCTCATCTTCCGTGCACAGCTCGTGCATGGTGTTGATGACGTGGGCCAAGGTGTCCAAGCCGACCAGGTCGCCGGTGCGGAACACAGCGCTCTTGGGACGGCCCATGGCCTTTCCAAAGATGCTGTCCACTTCGGCCACGTTCAGCCCAACGGTCTGCATGTGCTTGAACACACTCAGGATTCCGAAGGTGCCGATGCGGTTGGCGATGAAGTTGGGGGTGTCCTTGCCGTAGACGATGCCCTTGCCGAGCTTGCGCTCGCCGAAGGTGGCCACCGCCTCGGTGACCTCGGGCAGGGTGTCCGGTCCAGAGACCAGCTCCAGCAGACGCATGTAGCGAACGGGGTTGAAGAAGTGCATCACCAGGAAGTGCTGCTTCATCTCCTCCGACATGTTCTCGGACATCGCAGCCAAGGACAACCCGGAGGTGTTCGAGGCCAGGATGGTGCCGGCGGTGCGGTTCTCTTGGACCCAAGAGAAGACCTTGTGCTTGATGTCCAAGCGCTCGACCACAACCTCGATCACCATGTCGCACTCGGCGAGGAGAGCAGCGCCCGCCTCGTCGTAGGTGGCGGCGGTGATGAGGTTCACGTCCTTCTTGGAGTAGAAGAGCGAGGTGTTCGCGCCAGCGGGCTGGAGCTTGACAGCGCTCTGCAGACCCTTCTGGGCAGTCTCCATGGAGATGTCGAACAGGACCGAGGGAACCTGGGCGTTGGCGAGGTGGGCTGCAATGCCCTGCCCCATCACGCCGGCACCTAGTACTGCGACCTTCTTGATCGTCGGAGCCAATTGGACCTCCACCGGCTGAGCCGGATTGAGTGAATGCTCATTCAGTTTTCGGGTTGAAGACATAGCCGCCCCCATCGCCTTGGCAAGTGGGGAGATCATAAAGAAGGTCAAGGGCGCTGCCGACGGACCGTTGAGACGGACATGCAAGCTCCCAAGAACGACACGCCACAGCTGCGATGGGCCCTCCCTGAGGACCTAGAGAAGCTCCCCGACTCCGCGGCACGTCAGGCCCAAGCCACCGCCCAGATGTCTGTGCTCACCTTGGGTCTGTCCCTGGGTGCCGCCCTGCTGCTGCTGACGGTGTCAAGCCCACTGGCCATTCTGCCAATGGGCCTAGTCCTGAGCTGTGTCAGCGTGCTCATCGGCACCCGACTTGGCCTGTTGGGCCTCTCGCGGGTCCTGCTGGTCCTCGCGACGGCAGCCTGCTCGATCGTCTTGATGGCCCAGTTCAGCCCCAGCGCCCTGGACGCTCTGGTTCTGGCACCTGCCGGGTTGCTCTTCGCGATTCGAGGCCGCCAGAAGAGCTTGGCGGTCCTCGCCACCCTGGTCATTCCCCTGGCCCTCTTGCTCCTGTTTCGGGGACTGGGAAACCCAACGGCCGCCCCCGCCCTCCTCTACAGCTTGGCCCCCATCGCCGTCGCCGCAGTCCTCTGCCAGGCGATCTGGCGCCGTCCCTTCCAGGCCGCGGAGAGCCCAGTGAAGGCCCTGCCCAAGCCCAAGCTGGCGCCGGCACCCGAGGTGAAGCGCCACGCCCCAGCCCCCGGTCAACCCCTGCGTGTCCTGGTCGTCGACGACATCCCAGTGAACCGAATGGTGGTTCAACGCATGCTCCAAGCCAAGGGACTCACCGTGCTCGAAGCGGGCTCTGGCTCCGAGGCCCTGGAAGTTCTGGAGAACAACGAGGTGGACCTTGTTTTCTTGGACCTGCACATGCCAGGACTGGACGGAATCGAGGTCGCCAGACGCATTCGAGCCCGTGGCGATCGGGTGCCCCTCGTGGCCCTGACAGCAGACTCCGTCGCCGGCACACGCGAGGCCTGTCTGGCGGCGGGAATGGACGCCTTCCTGAACAAGCCGGCGCCGCCACAGGTGCTCTTTCAGCTGGTGGAAGGTCTGACCGTGCTCCAGCAGAAGTCTGCGTCCTAGGCCCTGGTTCAGCCCTCTTCGGCGCCGGACTCGAGCTCCGCCAACATCTCTTCGGCCTGCTTCAGGTAGCGGTGGGTGCGAACCTGCATGCCCTCATCTGGACGCTCAACCGTAGAGAGCTCGTCCTTGAGCACCGCGATGGCCTTCTCGCTGTCTCCCGCGCCAGCCTGCAGCTCAGACATGCGCATCGCCGCCCGCAGGCGCTGGTCCCCGTAGCTCAAGGCCAGGGCCGCGTGGGCATAGGGCAAGCCCTCATCAAAGCGCTCCTGCTTGAGCATCAGCCCAGCGGTGGCGTGAAAGAAGGTGAGCTCGTGGGGGTACTCGCTGCAGGCAGACTGCATCAGGGCCAAGGCTTTGTCGGGGCGCCCGGCGTCCTGGTAGAGCTGCGAGAGGAAGCCCCAGTGGGCCCGGTCCAGCTCCGAATCACCCGTCAGAGAGCCGGCCAGAGAGGCGGCTGCGGCGGCGCTGAGTGCCTGTGAGACTGCGGGGTCTGCGACGAGTCGGGCCTGCATGTAGAGCAGGTCCGCCATCTCCAGGCCGGGCTCCGCGCTGAGCATGGCCAAGGACGCCGTACCGAAGAAGAGGCCACGTTGCTCGTCCTCCAGCTCCATGCCCAGGAGCGGCCAGCCCCAATCCAGGAGCCGCTCGGGAGCGTTCTCGGCTAGCCATTGGCCGTCCTCGACCTGCTCGGTCAGCAAGAAGCGCGCGATGCGCCCATCGACGAGCCCCATCACGCCTGGCTCCTCCAGGAGATCCAGGGCCTCTTGATCGCGGCCGGCCTTCTGAAGGCGCAGGGCCAGGGCAGCGGACTGCTCCGGAGAGCGCGTCTGGGCCAAGCTGTCCTCGATCGAGAGAAGCTGACCGGCCGCTGCTTGGGTCAACCACTCCTCGAAGGGCGCCTGGCCTGGGTAGCCGACCATGCGATCCAGCTCCTTGCCCTCCCCATCGGCGAGCACCACGGTGGGGTAGCCCCCGACATTGTATTGGTCCTTCAGCCCCCAACTCTGTGGGGTGTCCGCGTCCAGGACCACCACGTGGAAGTCTTCGAGCACGGGGCGCTCGTTGTGGAGCACCTCGGCCGCCAGCTGGTTGCAGGGCGGGCACCACACTGCGGAGAAGTCCAACAACACCAGCTTTCCATCGGCCTTGGCCAGCTCAAAGGCCTGCTCGGAGCCCAAGCCATGGAACACCGCCACCTCCTCGTCCACCTGCTCCGGGACGGGTGGGTGGACGGCCAGCCACTCCTGACCCTTCCGACCTTCGACCTGGCCGATGAAGCCCACCGAGACGGGCCTACAGGAGGTTCCTCCGTCCACACAGAGGGAGAGGTCCAGCTCGCCTTGCACCGTGTGGGGGCCATCTCCGGGGAGCAGCACCGCCACGCCGTCCACAAAGCTGGCGCCGGTGCCTTCGACCTTGAGGTGCCGGCCGTCCACGTCCAACCAGCCGCCCATGCTCGCCTCGGGGGCCAGGTGTTCTCCAGCGGGGGCGTCGATCACCAGAACGCCAGATTCCTTGCGCCAATGCACGGCGATGGTGGGCAAGGCGACGGGTTCAGTGGCCTCGGTGGCGGAAGCGAGGGCAGACAGGAGCAGCAACATCAGGGACTCTCAGGCGATGGGGACCTAGTATCCCGCAGAACCCCTTCTCTCCCCCACTCCGTCCCGAGTCTCTCCTAGGTCTCGCGTCCCGAGTAGATCTCCGCCGGCACGCCCAGGGCCCGCACCCCCGCCGCGATGCGCTCCAACTCTGGGTCGGGCAGCATGCGCAGGATGGGTCGGGCAGGGTGGCGGGCGATGCTGTAGACCTGGACCAGCTCGATCTGCCCTCCGGCGTCCAGGATCTCTGCGATTCGGTCCCAATAAGCTTGGATCTCCGCATCTGATGGGCCCAGTTCCCAGAGGCGCAAGAACATGGACTGCAGCACGATGGGTCGGGCTTGTGCGGCGGCGATCAGGTTCTTCATCACACGCGAGAATGGGAAGGTCGTGCCATCCACGAAGTGAAAATAGGGCTCTGTTCCAGCGTCGAGCTTGGCCCAAATCTGACCGCCCAATGCATCCAAAGTCTCCAGGGCTTGGGCCACCTTGGGACGGTGAAACACCGTGGCGTTGGTGAGCACAATGGGCCTGACCTGGCCCAGATCGTGGCGCTTGAGCAGGGCGCCAACCAGCTCCAGAGAGCCCTGAAACTGCTTGCAGGTGGTGGGCTCTCCATCTCCGGCAAAAGCCACATCATTGACCCGCTGAAGGTGCGGCGGCACCGTATCAAAAGGCTTGTGCTTCCAGATCTCTCCGCTGGCAGCCAAGCCGAGCAGGGCGTCCAACTCCTCCTCGAGCACCGCCAGATCCACGTCCCGTTTTCCACCCGGTGTGGTGCGATCCACCTGACAGTAGGGGCAGTCGAAGTTGCAGACCTTGTCGGGGTTCAGGTTGACCCCGATGCTCAGGCCCTTGGAGCGGCGAGAGACCACCGGGTAGATGTACCGGTTGTCCCAAAGGATGCGACGGTGGTCGCCAAAGTCCAACTTGCGGGGGGATTCCATGGGTGGCCTCTTATCCGACACTCCGATAGGACGCGGCGCCTGAAATCCTACGGAGATACCCATGCTGTCCCTGCTCGCGCTCTTGGCCTGTGCCCCCCAGACCACCCCCGGGGAGCTTCCCCGCACCGGCGAGGTCCTGGAGACCGTCAACGGCAAGGCCGTGACCCAGGACATGATGAACGCCCTGCTGGACACCATGCCCGCCGAGTACCGCGCCCAGCTGGAGGCGGACGGCAAGATGGCCGAGGTGCAGGAGCAGCTCGTCACCCAGGACATGCTCTACCAAGAGAGCGTCAAGCGCGGCCTGCACAACGACTCCAAGGTCAAGAACATGATCGCCGTCGCTGAGCGCGAGGCCATGATTGAGGCGCTGCTGCGCAAGGTGGCCGAAGAGAAGACCACCGACGAGCTCCTGAAGACCTACTACGACGAGCACGCTGTCCAGTACCGCAAGTCCGAGGTCAACCTCTCCCAGATCGTCGTCGACACCGAGGAGGAGGCCGCCGCGCTCAAGGCCGGCGTGGAAGCAGGTGCAGACTTTGCGACCTTGGCGACCGAGAAGAGCAAGGATCCGATGACCGCCGCCAAGGGTGGAGAGCTGGGCTGGATCGACGCCCGTCAGCTGCCTCCCAACATCTCCATGGCGGAGAAGGGCACCATGCTCGAGCCCATGAACCAGGGCGGCAAGTGGTACGTCATCCGCATCGCCGACAAGCGTGATGAGGTGACCCCTTTCGAGGAGGTCAAGGACACCATCAAGGCCCAGGTCCAGCGCGAGGCCGTCTCCGCCTACGTGGAAGAGCTCAAGGCCCCCAAGGCTGAGGGTGGCGCAAGCGTCGAGGCTCCCCTGCCCGGTGCACCTGCCATGCCTGCTGCCCCCGCCGCTCCCGCACCTCAGTAGGGTCCGGGACATGCGCGCGCTGATCCTCGGAGCATCCTCGGGCTTTGGCGCCGCAAGCGCCTTGGCCTTTGCCAAAGCCGGCTGGGACGTCGCGGGGGTCCACCTGGATCGCCGAAAGACACTGCCCGAGGCTGAAGCTGTAGCTCAGGGCGTGCAAGACGCCGGCCAGCGCGCGGACTTCTTCAACGTCAACGCCGCGGACGCCGAGAAGCGTGCCGAGGTCATGGACGCGCTGGAAGAGGCGGGAGGCGGGGTTCAAGTGCTCATGCACAGCCTGGCCTTTGGATCTCTGCGGCAGATCGTCGACCTGGAGGGCGGCAAGGAGCTCACCGACCGTCAGCTCACCATGACGGTCGAGGTGATGGCCCACAGCTTGCTGTGGTGGTCGCGCGACTTGGTACACCGGGGCCTGATGGGCCGTGGCGGACGCATCTTCGCCATGAGCAGCTCCGGCAGCATCGTGGCCCTGCCCAGCTACGGGGCGGTCAGCGCCGCAAAGGCCTCGCTGGAGTCCCACATTCGCCAGCTTGCAGTGGAGCTGGCACCTGCCGGAATCACCGCCAACACGCTGATGGCGGGCGTGACCGACACCCCCGCCTTGCGAAAGATCCCGGGACATGAGCGCTTGATGGCCCAGGCCTTGGCGCGCAACCCCCAAGGTCGCCTCACCCAGGTGGACGACGTGGCACAGGCCATCGTGACCTTGAGCTCGCCCAGCATGCAGTGGATGACGGGCAACGTGATCAAGATCGATGGCGGAGAGACCATCTCCGGGTGACCGGCTTGTTTGTGTACTAAAGCGCGCTCCGCGCCGTACACCTGTTGTGAGAAGAGAACCCCCAGCAGTACGCTACAGCCCACGCCTGGCCCTGCGGAGCGCTCTGAAGTTCTTGCTCCCTGTGGCCGTGCTTCACCTGCTCGGTGGCAGCGTGGCCGTTCTAGGCCAGGAAGCCCTCGTTGGGGCCGCCATGCTCATCGCCGTGATGCAGCCGGTGACCGCCCTTCTGCTCTTTCTGGCAGGCCGAAAGATCCGAGCCAGCCTCCCAACTCAAGGAAAGCTCATCAGCACCCTGGCGATTCTCTACGCCTGCGCAGGCCTGCTGCCGCTCTTCGCAGGTCCAGTCGGCTTCATCGTGGGCTTTCTCGCCGCAGCGTTCATGGGCCCCCTCATCGGGGCGAGCGTCTTTGCCATCCTGGCTTGGGCCCTGGTCCGCGCCAGGCCCTCCGGCGCGGCGTTGGACTGGCGAAAGTGGGGCGTCGCTTTGGTCTTTCCAGTGCTCGGCGTGCTGAGCTGGGCCATCGCGACAGCCAACAACGACGCCGCCATGTACCTCTGGGTGCTCATGCCACAAGTGGCTACCGCGGCGGCCGTTTTCTGGCTCTTCAAAACGACTCAGACCAAGCCGGATGAGCTTGAGCTGATGGACGCGATCGAAGCGATGCCGCACTTTGAGCTGGTGGAAGACACGCTCCCAATCGGCGTTCAGTGCAGGCTTCCACTCGGGCAGACCACCTTTGAGCGGGCCAGAGGGCAGCAGACGAGGCTTGGCAACCCCGTGCTAGACGAGCTGGTGCCGCTCAACGCTGCTGAGCCGGAGAAGCTCGCTCTGACCCTTCGCGGCCACGAGGCCACCGTGCTCTCGGTGTTGCACGCCTGGCCTCTGAGCGAGATGCAAGACAACACCCTGATCTGGAGGGCGACCCTCAGAGAGCTGCATGCGAGCGACCACAGCACGGCGCGCAGCTTGACTCAAATCCACGGAGAGCTGCTGCGCTTCCAAGCGCTGTTTCTAGAAGGCGAGGAGTGAACTCCAGCGCCCCTACTTGGGTGCCCTGAACAAGAAGTTCGGCCCGAACCACGTCCCCTGATTGGGGGTCACGTTGGTGGGGTAGAGCAGTCCAGTCCCGTTGCTGTGTCGGCCCTCCAGCCAGCGAACGCCAGAGGCCGCGTCCACACCCGCGTCATGCACATAGCGGTCTGCTGAGCCGGCATAGACCTGTGAGCCGATGATGTATTGGCCCGGTGGCAGCTCAAAAGGCTCCACGGCGACGAAGCGCCACCCGCCCCAGATGCTGCTGGGACCGCTGACATGGGCGGGCACCGTGGCTTGCAGGATCAGCGACTGCCCAGGGTCCTCCCAGATGGCCACCGACGAACCCAAAGACAGGCCGTCCCAGCCCAGATCCAGTGTTCCCAGGTCGGTGATCACGATGGGCGCTGTGGTCTCAAAGGCGTAGCCGACCACGAAGTTGCCAGTGTAGAGGCTCTGCCCCGATGCCGTGAATGTGAAGGCCGGCTGGGCCGTCGCCGCTTGGGTGCTGCTGCCCAACAGGGCATCTGCCAAGCGACGGCCAAGGGTGCGCTGCCCTGAGGCGTCAAAGTGCAGGTTGTCCAGGTTCTGGGGCAAGTCGTCGGTGGGCACACTGTAGACGGTCTCGCTGGCGTTGGCGACTTGGGTCTGAGCCTCCCTCACCGTGTCCCGCCAGGGGCAACTCGGGCAGTCGATCTGCCCCATCGCAAAGGGCATCTCGGGGGTGGAGACGTCCTGGCGAACCCGTTCAATGAAGTGCTCGAGGTTGGCGCCGTAGGCGTTGGCGAAGGCCTCTTGGTAGGCGTCGCTCTCCCCCTGCATCCACGCCATTCCGCCGATCTCATAGGCGATGCCTTGTGCGTCCAGCTCGGCCAGCCCTGCGTCCACCGTCTCGAGAAAGCCCTTGTAGCAGTAGCCCTGAGCCGGGTCATCTCGGGTGCTCCCTGGGTCCCAGCATTCAGCCAGGTCCGTGCCGCCCACCGCGTGCTTGATCACCGAGATCTGGCGCTCGGGCAGCGCGTCGGCCACTGTCCTTCCAAAGAGGACTTCGGGCCCGAAGTAGGCCACACCGCTCGAGCTGCCCGTTGAACTGGCCAGCAGGCCAGTCCAGAGCGGGCGCCCAGACCAATAGATGTCCACGTCCTTCTGAGCCAGCTGCAGAGTGGGCGGAAGGCCCGAGACGTAGCCCCAGCCGTCCATGTTGGACTGCCCGCCCAAGAGGAAGACCAAGCGTGGCTGCGGCTCCTCGGGCCCCGTGTCCTGGGGATCGCTGTCCTGGGGATCGCTGTCCTGGGGGTCGCTGTCCTGGGGACTTGTGTCCACCGGGGAGTCGCTGCTGTCGGTGGGCGAATCCGAGGGCGTGAGCGAGACGTCTGGAGAGGAGCAGGCCAAAAGAAGCAAGAGCATGCTCAACTCTACAGCAGTCTGTCCTGGCCGCCCAACGCCGAGCCAATCCAAGAAGCAACGGGCACTAAATCTCCACGCCCTTCCGTAAGCCCACCATGCGCAGGGTCTTCAACCAAATCGGCCTGCTGGCCGGTGCGATCTGGATCAGCTCCCCAGAGGACCAGCCCGCGCACATCGCATGGGCCATCGGCCTGGCCTTTCCAGTGGCGCTGGTGCTCAGCTTGCTCACCTTGCTCCTGGCCTCCCAGCCGGACCCCTGGCTGATCGCCTGGGTCTTTGCCCCCCAAGCTGCCACAGCTTTGGCCTGCTTTCTGGCCTACAGGCACATGCGCATTCCCCAGGCAGAACTTGACCTCGTTCGGGCCGTGGAGCGAGAAGAGTTCCAAGACTTCTACTTGATAGAGCACACCTTCCCGGCTGGTGTGGCCACCAGCATCGCCCTCCCCTTCACCCCCTTTGAACGCGCAAAAGGAGGGGGTACGCCCTTGGGGAATCCGGTGCTGGACGAGCTGCTCCCCATCTACACCACGGCCCCACAGCAGCTGGCCAAGACCCTTGGCGGCAACGAGGCCACGGTGCTCGCTGTTCTGCACGCTTGGCCGATGGCGCAGCTGCGGAACAACACCCTGTCCTGGGAGGCCAGCATGGCCCAGATCCAAGAAAAGGGCCTGGACCCTGCCCAGACCCTGGCCCAAGTGCAGGCGGATCTACGCAGCTTCCAGGCCCTCTTTCAGGAGGAGAGCGCCGACGTTCAGGGCTTCCAACCGAAGGGGTAGAAGCGGATGTGGCCGGCGAAGTTGTACAAGTCCAGGTCCAGGTCACTGTCCTGAATCACAAAACCGGGCTTGTACTCCAAGACGATGTCGATGGGCACGGCCTGGATGTTGATCTCCAGACCGATGGTGCCGTGGGCCCCAATGGCCAGGTAGTTGTCATCGATACCAATGGAAGGTCCGGCTCCGATGGCCCAGCCCAGCTCGATCCCGGTGGTGTCGCCGATGATGGTCGGCATCTCGTAGAGATAGTCGCCGCTGAAACCCAGGCCACCGCTGTAGCCATGGGTCCCGATGACGCCCTGCAGGGAGTGCGTGGCGCCAGCGAAGTACTTCACCGACAGACCGCTGTGGTACAGGCCGGAGCCAACCCCAAGCCCCAAGTTGCCCTGGGTTCGAATCGGCGAGGCCGCCTCGGCGACAGAGGGCAGAGCCAGAAAACCCATCAGAGCCAGAGGCGCCAGGAGAGCGAGCTTGCGGAGAAGGGGACGGGTCATGGAATCCTCGGTTGGTTTGTGGGGCAGTCCATGAACCCTTCCTAAAGCCTTCTCCAAGAGGAAAGACTGACCTTTGTCTCGCGGTGGATTGCCTCACTCCCAAGATTCCAACCTTCAGACCTCACCTTTCGGCGTGGCGTAGGTACACAAGCCAGTAAGTCCCTGCGACGAGAAGGGTGCCGCCCACCAAGTTGCCCAGGGTCACCACCACGAGGTTGACCATGGCCGGGCTCACCAGGGAGAGGTCGCCGGAGAGCGCGATGCCCCAAGGCAAAAAGAAGAGGTTGGCGATGCAGTGTTCAAAGCCCACGGTGACAAAGGCGGTGACCGGGAAGAGCACGGCGAAGAACTTGTCTACGAAGGAGCGACCGCCCATCGCCAACCAGACCGCCAAGCAGACCAAGGTATTGCAAAGCACACCGCGGGCGAAGGCGCTGGCGATGGAGAGCTCGCACTTGGCCACCACGGTGGCGATGGCCAAATCACGCACCGCTCCTCCACCCAGGCTTCCTGTGTCCGCCATCAAGACCAGGCCAAGGATGAGCGCAGCGCCGACCGCGTTTCCTGCGTAGACCGTGATCCAGCCGCGCACCAGATCCGCCGTCGAGACCTTGCGGGAGGCCCAGGCCATGGCGATGAGGTTGTTGCCCGTGAAGAGCTCGGCGCCTGCGAGCACGACCAAGACCAAGCCCATGGAGAAGGCGAGGCCGCCGAGCAGGCGGGTGATGCCAAAACCGAGGGTTGAGCCACTGACAACGACGGTGTAGAACACCGCGCCAAAGGCGATGAAGGCGCCTGCCAAGCCAGAGAGTGCGAGCATCTGGGTGAGCGGCATGCCCGCCTTCTTGACGCCCACCGTCTCCACGCGCTTGGCGATCTCCTCGGGGGAGTAGGCATCGACGCTGAACATGCCTATCCCAGGTCTTGCGTCGGAGGATTCAGATCGAGGGTCTCCAAGTCCGTGGTCTGGTCGGCGCTGCCGAGCATGTGGTCCCGCTCCCCCTCTTCTTCCAGGAGCCTGGGGAACTCCAGCAGGCGCTTGACCTCGCGGCTGATCAGAGCGCCGTGGTACCCGTCGATGACGCGGTGGTCAAAGGTGGCGTTCAAGGTCAGGACCTTGCGCACGACCACGGCTCCGTCTTCGGCCACCGGCGTGTCCTCGCAGGCGCCAACCAGGATGATCATGGGGGTGCGCGCGGGAGGAAAGAAGGGCGCATAGGCCACCTTGATCCCGAACATTCCCAGGCTCGTGACCATCGCAGAACCAAAGGGGTCAGTGGGCGCGCCGAGGAACTCTGTGGAGATGCCCAGCTCGTACTGCAGCCACTGGATCAGTCCCAACACCCGCTTGAAGATGGGGATGGGCAGCATGTCGGCCTGGGCCTTGGTCTTCTCGAACTCCTTGTCCTCACGGGCCCGCAGCTTCTCCGCCGAGGCGCGGACTTCTTTGCAGATGCTGGCGATGTCCTTGGTGTCTGCCTGGCGAACGCAGGTGCCCGACAGATCCGTCTGCCCCGAGCTGCCGTTCTCCTTGGGGATGGCCACCTGCAGGAAGACGTCCACGTCTCGGCGCAGGTGCAAGCCGTTCCACTTCACGACCGCGTTCAGGTCGGGGTGCTTGCCCAAAGAGAGCGCCACCGCACGGGCCACCGCGTGGGTGATGGTGATGCGCTCCCCCGTCTCCCTCCGCTTCAGGTCGATCCACTCCAAGAGCCGGTCCGCGCGGATCTCCATGCTGCCGTAGATGGTGGGGTCCCGGGGCGGATCCCACGCCACCGAGGCAATGCGGCGGAAGGAGCTTTGGTGGCGGTAGGGCTTGAGGTGGAGCTTGGGCATGAGGGAGTCTACCGGCTGCCGCAGCGGATAGGAGGCACGGCCCATGCCCATCGCCCCTCCCCTGCCCCTTGCCATCGCGCAGCTCGCCCCCACAGGCTCTCTCGCAGCGGGCCTTAAAGCGGTGCGCAGCGTGGCCGCGAAGCACCCCGGTCCGGGTCTGCTGCTCCTGCCGGAGGGCGCAGTGAACGGCTACTTCGCTGCAGACCCTGCGGCCGCCCGAGCCAGCGCGATCCCTGTGCAAGCGCTGGAGCTGCTGGCCGCCGAGCTCCCTGGGGAGCGGGCCGTGGTGTTGGGCTTCACCGAGCTGCGAGACGGCGCGCTCTTCAACAGCGCCGCGGTGCTCTACGGCGGGCGCGTGCTCGGTGTTTGCAGCAAGGTCGACGGTCGGGAGCGGGGCTTTGAGTCCGGCACGGCTGGCCCCCTCTTCCAGGCGGGCGGTCTCAGCTTTGGGGTGCTGATCTGTCGGGATGCACGCTCCGCCTCGGCAGCGGCTCGCTTGGCCAAGATGGGTGCTCAGGTCCTGCTCTTTCCCCTCAACAACGCCCTGCCGCTGGACATCGCAGATCGTTGGCGCTTCCGTCACCTGGCCATCGCGCGCAGCCGGGCCCAAGAGACGGGCTGCTGGGTGCTCACCGCCGACGTGGTCTGCCAAGCGCCAAGCCTGCGCGGCTACGGATGCTCCGTGCTTGTCGACCCCAGCGGTACGCTGCGGGCCCAGGTTCCGGAGGGGCGCGTGGGCTCTGTGGAGCTTACTCCGCCTTAGTGGCGCCTTCTCGCGGGACGGTCCTGGGCATCTGCCAGGGTGGGTTGCTCGGGCCATGACCACCTGGGGTAGCGCCCCCGAAGCTGCTTGCGTACCTCGGAGTAGGAGCCGGTCCAGAAGCCGCCCAGGTCGTCCGTGACCTGCTGAGGCCGCCCGTTCGGCGCCAAGAGGTGAACCCGCAGGCCCACGCGTCCTTTGGCGATGCGTGGGGTCTGCATGCCAAAGACCTGCTGGATCTTCGCGGGCAGCACCGGCGGCGTGTCCTTGGCGTAGAGCACCCCGGCCGTGCTCCCACTGGCCAACTTGAGCCGGGCCGGAGCGTGTTGGTCCAGGAGCTGCTTCTCTCTCCAGGTGAGGCGATCTTTCACCGCTTTGGCCCAGTCCATGCGCTTGACCCCCTCCCAGCTGCGCCCCCCCAAGACCAGCTCCTCCAGCGAGGCCAGTGGATCCAACTCCGCCAGCTCCAGCTCGGGGCAGTGCTCCCGCAGCAGGGCCACCCGGGCCAGCAAGCTCTCCAGCTCGGGGCTGTAGCGAAGGACCGCCGCCGGATCTGCGCGGATGTGCTCAGCAAAGAGCCCCGCCAGCTCCTCATCAGTGGCGCGTACCGGGCTCTGCCGCAGCACAATCTCCCCCACCACCACTTGGACCTCGCACTGCACGCGGCCCTCATCCAAGGCCAGGACCCGCCGCTCATGAGTGGGCAAGTCTTCGGGGTGCAGGGGCGCTGCGATGCGGATCCAGTGCTCGCTGAAGGCGCCCTTGCGGCCCCCCTCCAGGCTCACGGCCAAGACCAAGTCTTCTTGCTCGACCAGGGACTCCTCCTCGAGCACGGCCCCCTGGCCGCTGGCCAGCTTGAAGCGCGGAGCACCCGGAGCCCGGCGCATCGCCACCCGGTCTGCAAAGCCTGTGAGCAGGCACTGGGCCAAGACCCGCGCCGGCGGGACACGCTTGGCGGTGGAGGTCTTGCCCAAGACGTCCTGGGCCACGCGCATCAGCTGCTGCACCACAGCCTGCAGCTCTTGCATCTGGCGACGCTGGCCGGGCTGGCCCTTGGCCAGGGCCTGCACGCGGGCGTGCAGGTCGCACTCCCTGGCGCCGGGGAAGCGCGCCTGGGCATAGGGGTCTCGCTCACTGGCAAAGGCTGCAGCGGCCGCAGCGGCCCACAGACAGCCACGGGCGTGCCCCTCCAGGACCACACGGCCCAAGCGCGGGTGTACCGGCAGCAGCGCCAGGGCGCGGCCTGTGGCGGTGAGGGTCGGGCCGGAGCCACTGTCCTCGGTGGCGCCAAGCTCGGCGAGGGTGGCCAGGGAGCGCGACTGCAAGGGCCCCGGAGGCGCTTGGAACCAGCCAAAGTCATCCGGCTTCTTCCCCCACTCCATGACCGAGAGCAGGGCGCCGCAGAGATCGCTGCGCACCACCTCGGGTGGCTGCTGGGCGTCCAGGCCGCGGTTCCGCTCCCAGAGACGGATGGCCACACCCGGACCGGTTCGGCCGGCGCGACCGGCGCGCTGATCGGCGGAGGCCTGGGAGATCGGCCCAAGCTCCAAGCGGCTCAACCCCAGCGCGGCGTCGAAGCGCGGCACTCGGGACAGGCCGGAGTCGATGACCACACGCACGCCAGGCAAGGTCACGCTGGTCTCGGCGATGTTGGTGGAGAGCACCACCTTGGGCTGCTCGCTTGCCGCCAGGGCGCGCTCTTGGGCCTGGGCCTTCAGTCCGCCGTGCAGGGGGAGGACGGGTATGGACAGATCCTCCAAGGCTTGCTCACAGCGGCGGATCTCGCCTTTGCCAGGGAGGAAGACCAGGACGTGCCCTTGCAGTCCAGGGAGCACGCTGCGCACGGCGCCGGAGACCTGGTTCTCCAGGTAGCCCTGACCGGGGCGGTACTTGGTGTCCACCGGGTAGGTGCGGCCGGGGGCGTTGAGCACGGGGGCGCCGCCCAGGAAGTGGGCGATCGGGGCCGGATTCAAGGTCGCGGACATGACCACGATGCGCAGCTCAGGGCGGGCATCGGCCTGGAGCTCTCTGAGCATTGCCAAGCAGAGATCGGCGTCCAGGCTGCGTTCATGGAACTCATCGAGCACCACCGCGTCCACGCCTTCCAGGAAGGGGTCGCGCAGCAGGGCCCGGGTCAGCAAGCCTTCGGTGACCACCTCCAAGCGGGTCTTGGGGCCAACCTTGGTGTCGAAGCGCACCCGGTAGCCCACCTCTCCACCGACCTGGCCGCCGCGCTCAAAGGCGATGCGTCGGGCGCTCAGACGCGCCGCGACCCGTCGGGGCTGCAAGAGCAGGATCTTGCCTGGAACTTGCTCCAGGAGCGCGGGTGCAAGCCGGGTGGTCTTGCCTGAGCCAGGGGGCGCGATCACGACCAAGCTGCCATGCTCGGCGAGGAGCTGCGCGGCTTGGGGCAGCAGGGCGTCGATGGGGAGAGGCGTCAGCATCGCTTGACCTGGGGTTGACTGCGGTGCACGCTGAAGGCGGGCAGCTTGGGATACGGCCCACAACTTAGGAGGCTGGCATGTCAGTGGGTAGCACCCTGAGCGCATTGGGGAACACCGGGCGGGCTTTCTCGCACTGGAATGAGCGCATCGGTCGCACCGCATGGTCCCCGGCTGCCTGCACTGCGGCGGCGATGGGCCTGCACCATCACGCAAGCCAACTGGCCCTTCTCACCAGCACTGCCGCCGAGGCGCTGCGCCTGGAGTCCGAGCGCATCTCGGCACTGGAGGGTGGGGTTCAGGAAGCTCTGGAGGGACACCGCAGCGGCAAGCTGGACTTCCACTCCCCCTACACCGCAGGCCCGATGCGCGATCTCGCCCGCCGCGGTGTGCCCTTTAAGGTTCGGCGCCTGGCCATGGATTGGCTCTCCCGTCCCTACGACGTGACCTGCCCAGATCTGGGTCCATTCCACCTGGAGCTGCAGGCGCTGGCTGTGGACGCCGAGCGCGCCCAGGCCCAAGCAGCCAAGCTCTTCGCCGACGCTGTCAGCGGTGAGCGCGTGGAGTCCGAGCCTCTGAACGCCTCCCGGGCTGAGCTCTCGGAGCTGGCCAACACCGCCGTGGAGTTCTTGGAGGCCAACCACCAAGCCATCCTGATGGCGGCTTGGCGACGGGAGTGGCTGGAGTACCTGGAGTACCGCCTGCTTCCCGCGACCACCGACCCAAAGACCCGGCCTGCGCCGCGCAAGGCACCAGACGCCATCCGCCGCTTGAGCCGCAAGCATGTGCCGGAGAACCTGCGGCATGCCTTGAGAGACTGGGCGATTCCTTGAGCGTGCGGGCCTTGAGCGCGGCTTACTGTACGTCCGCAGCGCCAAAGAAGGTCCAGGTCACGGACATGTAGCCCTCCTCGGGGCCGGTCTCCCAGGACGCAACCTCCATCCCGAGGGCGTGGATTTCGGCGCCGGAGAGCTCGCCGTAGATCCCCAAGTCGGACTCGTCCGCAGGCCAGACCTGGGTCTTGCCTCCGTCCAGGGAGATCGCGCGTGTGGCCAGCTTCTCGTCGAGGTCATCGACGAGGCGGGCCTGGACCGCGTCCCATCCGTCCAGGGTGGAGGTTTCGACCGTAAAGGGCCCCATATCGTCCAAGCGGGCTTCGATTCCAGGCTGGAACTGCACCCACGTCGACAAGGCGCCGTCCGTGTCGTAGGCCAGCCAGACTTCGACATGCTCGGTGGACTCAAAGAGCCTAGAGCTGTCGGTGGTGAAGGAGCCAAGCAGTTCACGCTCGCAGTCGTCGGCCACGCCGTTGTCGTTGGCGTCAGTCGGGTCGGCCTCGCATGGAGCGGCGCTGTCCTCTTCTTGCGGGGCGCCGGTGTCCTCGGGCGCGGTACAGGCGAAGAGCAGTGGAAACAAGGCTGAAATCATTGAACCCCGGGGCTCCAGAAATGTAGCACGCAAGCTGATTTTTGGGCCAAGCGTGGCGAGGTGGCACCCTATCACTTGACCGCGTGACCATTGTCGCGCTGGGCTTGCCGCATCGCACCGGGCTGCTCTGGCTGCAAGGCTTGTGCTTGGGTGATGGAGACCTGGCCCGAGCACAAATCCCAGCTCCAGGTGCTCTGGGCCACATCCAACCAACCCACCACCCCATCAATGGGCCCCTCACCCAGCTCACCGCTGCCGTAGTGGGCCTTTCTGTTCTCGCGAAAGGGGTAGGCCCTGAGCTGAGCACCTGAGGTCTCTTCAGTCAACAGCACTGCTTGGTCCCCGTGCCTAAAGATGCGGCTGTGAATCATGGCCGTATCCACCATGAAACGCAGGGTCTCCCCATCCGAGGTCTGCAGCTCCACGATGGGCTTTCCGCCCTTGACCGTCGAGCACTGGCCACGCTGCACACCACAGACCTGCCCTGGGCTGAACTGAGCCTGGTCCCCCAAAGAGAGCAGGAACCCGGCGCCGCCCCAGGCGTCCACCAAACCACCCCAGGCCGACTCGATCTCGTGAACCGGCTCGTGGTCTTCTCGCCAAGGGTTGAGCACCGTGGCGTTCGTCCAGCTCCCAAAGCGCACTTGAGCCAGGCGCTCTAGGACCCTCTCCTTTCCGCCCCACAGGTTGTAGACCTTGGTCTGCGAGCTCCAGTGCGGCTGCATCCAGGGTGCGCCGTGCTGGAAGACCTTCAGGTCGTTGGCCCCGGTCTCCAAGGCGACGACTAGGGCGTGGTCCTCGTCTTCAAGGCGCACTTGGCCAGCGTCGTCGTGGGTGGTGACGGCGAGGCAGGTCTGGGGTGGCTCGCTGGGTACGCAAGCGATGAGAAGGCCAAGGATCACGGCATGTGGCCATCGAAAAACCCTACCCTGGCTGAGCAGAGCATCAAGCCCTCAGCGACCCGGGCTCCTTATTGAAGGCCTGACGCCGCTCCTCGCTGTAGCCCTCCGCCGCATGCGGCGCGCACGCCCGCAGGTGCTGGAGCCCTTCTTGCGAAAACCCTTCTTTGAAGGAGATAAGCGGCAGGTTCATGCGGTAGAGTTTTCCGTTGTCAAAGCCGACCATCACGGCGTTGACTTTTCCCCCCTTCTGAATGCCGTAGAACCAGACGATGTGCGAGGGTTCGCGCAGGCCAAGCAGCCCCTGATTCTCCCGACGGAGGTACCAGAGGTAGAAGGGCACAACGGGGAGGCAAAGGAGACCGAGGGTTCCCAGCCGCGCGCTCGGATACTCAGTGGCATCAAGTGTGAACCCCAAGACGGTGCCGACCCCAAAGAAGAGGAAGAGGAGGACCATGGGAATCCGGTTCTTCTTGCGCTGCTTCCGCAACACGTCCTCGAAGTAGCTGTGGGCTTGGCTCAAGGTTTTCTCCATCGGGCAAGCATAGCGCCTCGCACCCCAGGGCTTGGTTCAAGGGGGTCCAAAGACTCGGACCGCACCCTCAGCTCCCAGTCTTCGCAATCTCCTCCTGAATAATCCCAACCAGTCGAGCCCGGTCCCCATCCCAACTCTCGGGCTTCTCGCTCTCCGCTTCAGCACGGGCAGCGGCCCGCTCAGCGGGTACACCCGCCATCTCCAGCAAGCTGGCCAAGGTACGCACGCGGCGCTCCTCTTGAACCAAGCTGGCCGGAAGCAGCTTGGCCTCGACCTGGGAGATTGCGGCCTCCAGTTCGGCGAGCTGTGCTTCGGTCGTGACGCCGTTTAGGCGGCGCATGCGGCGGCCCAGATCAGCGCGGCGCCCATCGGCCTCTTCCAAGACCAGACGGAGCTCCAAGCCCAAGGCGTGCGCCACACGGGCCAAGGTGCCCACGGTGGGGTTGCCGATGGCCTTTTCAAGCTTGTGCACGTTCTGCCGGCTGCAGCCAGCACCCGCGCCAACGTCCGCCAGGCTCATGCCCAGCTTCTCGCGGTGCTGTCGCACTCGACGGCCGAAGTCTTCTAGATCCACGCGCGGTCCTTCTTTGTCGCCTAGCCCGTTACTTAGCACGCCAAGCAAGGGCTGCCCTTGCGGGCACTGTCACCTGTCAGTTGGCAGCATCTTCGGCAGCCTTGACGGTGCGGTCTAGAACGTCCAAGACCTGCAGGGCATCTTGCCCCTCCAAAGCCAGCTTGAGATCTCGCTCAATGCGCCTCTGGGCGAAGGGCGCAGTGACCTCGTCCAGCTTGGTGGTGAGCTCTTGGATGTGCTTGCGGTCATCGCTCTCACACGCCTCTCGCAGCGCGTCTGACACCTGAGAGATGACCTGGGTCTCGTTGCCGGCCAACAGATCCACGTCCGCTTTCACAGACTTGTCGACCACAGCCAAGACCTGCTGCGCTTCCACGCGGGCCTCGATCAACAGTCGCTGGTCCACATCGCTCTCGGCGTTGTCGATGGCCGACTCGAGCATGTTCTCGATCTCGTCATCGCTCAAGCCATAGCTGGGCTGCACTTCGATCTCGGCGTGGGTCTTGGTGTACTGCTCGGTGGCGCTCACCGAGAGGATGCCGTCGGCGTCGACCGTGAAGGTGACCTTGACCCGGGGCAGACCCGCTGGCATGTCCGGGATGCCCTTGAGCTTGAAGCGCGCCAGGCTGCGGTTGTCCTTGGCCAGCTCCCGCTCTCCCTGCAGCACGTGCAAGTCCACGGCGTTCTGACCGTCCACCTGCGTGGTGAAGGTCTCCGAGGCCGTCACCGGAATGGGCGAGCTGCGCCAGATCAAGCGCTCGACCACGCCACCCATGGTCTCCACCCCCAGAGAGAGGGGAACCACATCCATCAGCAAGAGGTCGTCCGAGAGCTCCGAGCTGCCCGTCAGGATGTCTGCCTGCAAGGCCGCCCCCAGAGCGACGACCTTGTCGGGATCCAGGTTGGAGAGGGGCTTCTGACCGAAGAACTCCTCGACGATCTCGCGCACCAGCGGCACCCGAGTCGAGCCGCCAACCAGCACCACGCCGTCCATGTCAGCCGGCTCCATCTCCGCGTCCGCCAGCGCCTGCTTGCAGCTCTTGAGGGTGCGCTCAGCGATGGGTCGGATGAGGTCGTTGAACTCGGCGCGGGTGATCTGCATCTGCACGCTCTGACCGCCCAGCTCCACCGAAATCGCAGCGATCTCCCCGGCGGTGAGGTCACGCTTGGCTTGCTCGGCCGCTTCCATGGCTGCGCGCAGAACACTGCCCTTGGCGTTCTCAATGCCGGCCTTGGACAGGATGAGCTTGGCCAGCTCCCGGTCAAAGTCGTCCCCGCCCAAGCGGGTGTCCCCAGCGGTGCTGAGCACCTGGAAGACACCTTCGGTGAGCTCGAGCACCGAGATGTCGAAGGTGCCGCCACCCAGGTCGAAGACCGCGTAGGTGCCTTGGCTGTTCTCCTGAAGGCCATAGGCCAGCGCAGCGGCTGTGGGCTCGTTGAGCAGGCGCAGCACGTTCATGCCGGCCAGCTTGCCCGCGTCACGGGTGGCCTGGCGCTGGGCGTCGTCAAAGTAGGCGGGCACGGTGATGACCACACCGGTGGGCTCGGCCATCAGGCACTCGTTGGCCCGCATGTAGAGCAGGCGCAGGATCCACGCACTGACCTCGACCGGGGTGACCACCTTGTCCCCTGCTTGAATGCGAACCACGTCATGGCCCTCGCCTTCCGCCAGGGTGTAGTGCAGCTCCTCTGCCACCTTCCGCGCCTCGTCCAGAGAGCGGCCCATGAAGCGCTTGACGCTGGTCAGGGTGGTCTCGGCGTGGTCGACCGCGTTGTCCAAGGCATCCCAGCCAATCATCGGCGGTGCGTCGCTTCCGTCGGCCTGCTTGGCGCCGGTGTAGCGCACAGCCGATGGGGTCATGCTGCGGCCATCGTCGTCCAGGAGGACGCGAGGAGTCTGGCCCATCACGACGGCGACGAGCGAGTTTGTGGTTCCGAGATCGATGCCGATGTTGGCCATGTCTGGGTCCTTCTGTGCCCGCGGGTGGGGCTATTCGTGGCCGCCTGAGATGACGGTGCTCAAGTAGTTCAGGCGGTTCAATATCGCGGGGACGGCATCCAGGGAGCCGCCCTTCTCTTGGGCGGCGAAGAGAGCGGCCAGACGCGCCTGCTCGGTGCCCTGGAGCTCTCCAGCACGCAGAATGGCGGCCTCGGGGTCTTCGGCCCGCAGCATGTTCAGCTCAAAGACCTCTTCCAAGAAGGCCGGGTCCGGCTGCTTGTTTGCCCCCTCGCTGGGGCGCTCAGAGCCCGTGGCCAAGTACCAAGCGCGCTGGGTCTCATCCCGAATCACCTTGCGGGCTCGGTTCAGGTGCGCGGTCCACTGCAAGGCCATGCGCCTCTGCACGGCCGAGGCCCCGGCGAAGCGGTCTGGGTGCACCTTGCGGGAGGCCGCACGCCAAGCCTTGTCGACGGCCTTGCGGTCGATGACAAAGCTGGGAGACATGCCCAAGATGGCGAAGAGATCAGGATGCGGCGGCGGGGGCTGAATGGCCCCACAGCCTGCGCACACGGGGCCTTGTACCGGCTCGCGGCACTGCCAACACTGGGTCACGTCAGGCTCCTATTGCCACAACAGCACGGTCCATCACAGCGTGAAGGACTCACCGCAGGAGCAGGAGCTCCCGGACAGCGGGTTGTTGAACACAAAGCCCGTCTTCATCAGAGTCTTCTCAAAGTCGATCTCGGTGCCGTTCAAGAACAGGTAGCTCTTGCGGTCCACGGCCACGGTGATTTCGCCTTCCTTGAAGGTGAAGACCTTGTCCTTGGGCTCTGGCGCCTCGACGATGTCCAAGAAGTAGCTCAAACCCGAGCAGCCTCCACCACGCACGCCCACGCGCAAGACGTGGTCGGGGGTCTGGCGCATCATGCGCAGCTTCTCGAATCGGGTGACAGCTCGGTCAGTGATCTGGATGGCCATTGTGGCTCCAAAGAAGAGGTGGTTCCAGGGGAACCAGAGCGCGCTCAGGCGGGGGCGTTCTTGGCCGCTTGCTTGCGACGGTAGTCCGCCAAGGCCGCCTTGATAGCGTCCTCCGCGAGCACGGAGCAGTGAATCTTTACGGGAGGCAAGGAGAGCTCTTCGGCGATGGCGCCGTTCTCCAGGTTCTCAGCGAACTCGACGCTCTTGCCCTTGACCATCTCGGTCACCAGGCTGGAGCTTGCGATTGCGGAACCGCAGCCAAAGGTCTTGAACTTGGCATCTTCGATGATGCCGTCGTCGCTGATCTTGAGCTGCAGCTTCATCACGTCGCCACAGGCAGGTGCACCCACCAGACCGGTCCCGACTTCGTCAGATTCCTTGTCCAGGGCGCCCATGTTGCGGGGGTTCTCGAAGTGGTCGACCAGCTTATCGGAGTAGGCCATGAGGTCCTCCTAAGTAAAGATTCTCAAAGTGTTTTGGAGAGACAGCGCATCTGAGCGTGGGGCTCAGTGCGCTTCCCACTGAATGCTCTTGATGTCGATGCCGTCCTGCACCATCTCCCACAAGGGGCTCATGTCGCGCAGCTTGTTCACGGCTGTGATGACCTCGGCGATGGCGTAGTCGATCTCTTCATCGGTGGTGAAGCGACCCAAGCCAAAGCGGATGGAGGTGTGTGCCAGCTCCACATCCACTCCCAGCGCCCGAAGCACATAGCTGGGCTCCAAGCTGGCGGAAGTACAGGCCGAACCAGAGGACACCGCGATGTCCTTGATGGCCATCATCATGGCCTCGCCCTCGACGTAGGCAAAGCTGACGTTGAGGTTGTTGGGCAGGCGATTGGTCTCGGAGCCGTTGAGGTAGAGCTCATCCAGGTTCTCCTGGAGGGTGGTCCACATGCGGTCTCGCATGCCACGGACGCGCTCGATCTCGCCGCTGACCAGGTCGTCCATGGCCAGCTCAGCCGCCTTGCCGAAGCCGACGATCTGGTGCACTGCCAGGGTGCCGGAGCGCAGTCCACGCTCGTGACCGCCGCCGAAGATCAGCGGCTCAATGCGAATGCGTGGCCGACCGCGGCGCACGTAGAGCGCGCCGATGCCCTTGGGGCCGTACATCTTGTGGGCGCTGATGGAGAGCAGGTCCACGTTCAGGTCGGCGACGTTCACCGGAATCTTGCCGGTGGCCTGGACCGCATCACAATGGAAGATGACGCCCTTCTCGCGACAGACAGCGCCGATCTCCGAGATGGGCTGAATCACACCGATCTCGTTGTTGGCGTACATCACGCTGACGAGCACGGTGTCCTCGCGGATGGCGGCTGCCACCTGCTCTGGAGTGACCAAGCCTTGGTCGTCCACTTCCAAGAAGGTGACCTCGAAGCCTTCCTTCTCAAGCTGGTGAGCGCTGTCCAGGGTGGCCTTGTGCTCGGTGAGCACCGTGATGACGTGCTTGCCCTTCTTGCGGGCATTGAAGCGTGCGCCGCCGATGATGGCCAAGTTGTTGGACTCGGTGGCACCGGAGGTCCAGATGATCTCCTTGGAGCTGGCACCGATGAGCTTGGCGACCTGCTCGCGGGCCGCGTTTACGCCCTCTCCCGCAGCCCAGCCGAAGCTGTGGTTGCGGCTGGAGGCGTTGCCGAAGACCTTGGTCATGTAGGGCAACATCGCTTCCAGAACCCGAGGGTCCAAAGGCGTGGTTGCGTGGTTGTCCAGGTAGATGGGCAGTTCAACAGCCATGTTGCAGGCTCCAGATGGGGGTCAGGCTTGGGCCTGGGTGACAGCGGCAACCAAGTCAGGGACGCCCTGATCTTGGACGGGGTGTTGGTCGCAGACGGAGCAGTCGCCCCGGTTGGTCAGGGGCTCGCAGCTGCGGCACCCGTCCAGGTAGTCGATGGAGTTGCTTAGATCGCGCTCCAAAGCGCGCATCCTTGCCATGGCCATGCGGGTCTCTTCCAACTTTTCAACGTAGAAGCTGCGCAAGCGCATCATCGCGTCGGGACCGTAGGCCTCCTCGCTGAGGCGGGCCAAGAAGTCTTGGACCTCCTGTAGGGAGAAGCCGAGCTCTTGCAGACGCTCGATCCAGCGCACACGCACCAGGGCGGTGTCGTCGTAGAGACGAAAGCCACCCTTGGTTCGCCCAGAAGGACGGAGCAAGCCCATCTCTTCGTAGAAGTGCAGAGTACGCGCAGTCTTACCGGTAGCCTTGACCAGCTGACCGATTCGCATGGTGTCAGGGGTTTTGGTGGACTTGGTCACGGACTCTCACGTTGGCTTGAGGGTTTTTTACCCGCACTTGGCCCCGCAGTCAAACCCTAACGTTCACGTGAGGGTTTGTTTCGAAGCTGCCCAACTGGGTCATCAGTCCTACAAGATTGCAGCACCCAGGGGCCCTTGGTGAAAAAGCCCAGGTCAGCCAAGGCTTCGCAGCCAAGCATCGAGAAAGATCAGGGTCCAGAGCTTCGCGCCATGGTCTGCATCGCCGGCCGCATGTTCGCGCGCCAGGCGCCGAATCGCATCCGGTTGAAAGATCTTGTGGGGGTCCTGACAGATTGCCGAGACCTGCTCCCAGAGGAAGGCCTCCCCCTCGCCGCGCAGCCATCGGTCCAGGGGCGCAGGCATGCGTCGCTTTGGCCGCCACACAAGCCGCGGAGGCAGCTCTCGGGCGTTGATGTGCTTCAGGGGCCACTTGGACTGCCATCGGCCCAAGCGCCGCTTGACCTTGGCGCGGCCAGGCAACATGTCCAGGTAGTCGAGAAGATCCGGATCCAACAAGGGAAAGCGCAGATCCACGCCCGCGCTCACCGCAGCCTGACGGGCACGCGCCAGGGAGTTGTGGGGCAGCCAGCCGCGTTGGTAGACGTGCAGGACCTCGTTGACGGGATCCGAGCGCACCTCGCGGTACAGAGGCTCCAGCATCTGCCGACGCACACCGGGCCGAACCAGAGACGGATCCCGAAGGACCTCCCTGCGACCTTGCTGCCCGAAGATGTTGCTGCCGCCCACATGACGCACCAAGCCAAAGCGCTCCGGCCCCACCAGGAGCTGCTGACCACGGCGGCCGAGCAAGCGGCCCATTCCTCCGCGCAGGCCCGTGGGCAGGTTGGCCGCCACACCGGAGGCACGAAGCTCCAACATCAGCTCTTCAACGCGGCTCCCGCCCAGCAGCTCATCTGCACCGTCTCCCGAGAGGACCACGCCCTCGGTCTGCTCGAGCAGCAACCACTGGATGATGGCGGCCGGCGTTGGCAAGGGCGCCGAGCTGGCGGGAATGGCCTGGTCCAAGGCGCGCACAAAGTCGGCGCGATCCAGGCGAATGAGCTGGTGCTCGCTGCCGTAGATCTTGGCGATGCGACCGGCAAAGCTGGCCTCGTCCTGGCCACCATCGGAGAAGCTGACGTTGTAGCTGCGCGTTGGCCCTTTCTTGGAAGCCATGCCCAAGATGGCCGAGCTGGCTCCTCCTCCTGAGAGCAAGACCCCCACCCCGCCCTGGTCCATTCGCCGGCCAACCGCCCGATCCAAGAGGGACTCCAGGCGCGCCTGAACCTCCTGCTCAGGGGGCTCTTCTGCATCGGCTGGACACATCTTGGCCCGGTCCCAGCGCTTGAGGATCACCCCACCGGCGTCGATGGTGGCGATGCTTCCGGCGGGCAGGAGGCGCACGTCTCGCAGCATGGTGCGGGGGGCGTGAACGTAGCGAAAGGCCAGCTGTTCAGCGAGGTGTTCACGGGCCAATTCCTTGGACACCCAGGGCAGCGTGAGCAAGGCGCGGATGTCGCTGGCAAAGGCCAAACGCCCCTGAAGCCAAGTGTAGTAGAGGGGCCGCGCGCCGACCCGGTCGCGTGCCAGGACCAAGACCTTGCGCTGCATGTCCCAGGTGGCCAGGGCGAAGTCCCCGTTGATGCGCTCGAGCAGCCCGTCGCCCCAGTGGTTCCATCCCTGCGCCAGGAGCTCAGCGGAGTCGGTGCGGGGCTCCAGGCCCTCCCGAGCCAAGCGGCTGCGCAGCCCTTCCGCGCCGTAGACCTGGAAGGCGCCGACCATCACGCGCCCTTCCACCTCGGCGAGCTCAGGTCCCGCGAGCAGGGCCTGCTTCTTGGCCCAGCGCTCCTTTTGGTCCGGGCCCTGGACCCGGGCCATGCCTTTCAGCCAAGCCGCCTTGGGCGCCCCTTGCCTAAAGTCCACAATGCCAGCCAAGCCGCTCATCGCAGGCCTCCGCTGGCTGGACTAACCCGCGATAGGTACCCTTGGGCGCATGACTCCCCTGCTCCTGGCACTGCTGACCCCATCCTGCACCTCAAAACCAGAGCCCCTGGTGGTCTTGGTGGTGATCGACACCCTGCGCGCCGACGCCCTGTCCTTCTCCGGCGCCCCGGTCCCGGACGCCAGCCCCGCGATGGCCTCGCTCAAGGATGAGAGCGTCTGGATGTCCAGGGCCTACGCCAGCTCAAGCTGGACCTTGCCTGCGACCACCACCCTGCTCACCGGCCTGCACCCCTGGCAACACAGAGTGGTTCGCCAAGCGGGCACCTCAGGCTGCTTCGGCCGCCTGCGCGAGGACATCCCCACCGCAGCCAGCGTCGCAAAACAGCGGGGCCAGCGCAGCGCCGCATTCATCAACAACGCCTTCCTCGCGCCCGAGTTTGGTCTGCACCTCAGCTTCGATGTCTACGACTTTCACGGCGCTGAACAGGTCGGTCACCGCACCGCGATGGAGACCGTGACGAAGGCCCTGGCTTGGGTGGACGAGAGCCCAGAGGGCGGGCTCTTGGTGGTGCACATCATGGAGCCCCACACCGACTACGACCCGGGGCCGACTTGGCTGGGCCACTACACCGCCGAGATGCCCCACACCGTGGACATTCCCATCGGCGGCTACACCCACAACCTCTGGACCAGCGGCCAGGTGGTGCCCTCGGACCAAGACAAGGCCTATGTGCGCGCCGCATACCAAGAAGAAGTGCGGGCCTCGGATGAGGCTGTGGGCGTGCTCGTGCAGGGCCTCAAGGACCGTGGCCGCTGGGAGGAGGCGACCTTCGTGCTCACCTCGGATCACGGCGAGGCCTTCTGGGAGCGCGGGGTCTTTGAGCACGGCGCGACCCTGATGGACGAGGTCACCCGGGTACCCCTGCTCATCAAGGCCCCGGGACTCGCCCCAGGCGAGAACAACCGGGCGGTCGACGGCACCATCGTCTTTCCGCTGCTGGTCGACCCCGAGTCCGAGACTTGGGCCCAGGTGCGCGATGCAACAGCCGAGCCCCTGCGCCCCGCGCTGATGCAAGGGACGCTCTACAGCAACCAACAGATCAGCGTGGTCACCCAAGACCACCGCCTGCTCGCAGACCTGAGCCCCAAGGCCGACGGCCAGCGCTACGCGAACCTCTTTCCAATCGACAGCACCGGGAGCACCGCTCTGCAGCCGCTGCCGGCCAACCACCCCGACCAGAGCATCGCCCAGGCCAGCATCCAGCTGCTCAAGGACCTGCGCGGTGACGCCAACCCGACGGTGCCCACCAACCCGCAAGGGGTGGAGAACGCCGACGTGTTTCAGAAGCTGCGGGCCCAGGGGTACCTGGACGGGAACGACTGCAACTAGCGGCGCCCCAGTCCACAGCCGTCGGAGCTACCCGACGAAGGCCCGCTCCACAACGGGGAAAACGCAGTTTTCACCGGAACAGTCCAGGGGGAAACGCAGTTTCACCCCAACCCACAGCCGCCATCGCTACCCGACGAAGGCCCGCTCAACAACATACTCAGCCGGCCGCGAGTTCGTCCCCGACTTCATGCCCACGCCCTTGAGAATCGAAGAGATGTCTTTGGTCATCTCCATCGAGCCACAGATCATCGCCCGGTCGGTGTCCACGTTCAGGGGTGGGATGCCCAAGTCCGTGAAGAGCTTGCCGTTCTCGATCAGCGTGGTGATACGCCCCTGGTAAGGGAAGTCTTCGCGGGTCACGCTGTTGTACAGACGGAACTGCTTGCGGGCTTCCTCGCCGCAGAGAGGATCCTCCATCAGGTTCTCGGTCAGCTCCTGACCGTACTTGAGCTCCGCCACCTGCCGGCAGGTGTGGGTCAGGTAGACCTCATCGAAGGTCTCGTAGGTGTCCGGGTCACGCATCAAGCTGGCGAAGGGTGCGATCCCTGTGCCCGTGCTGAACATGAACAGGCGCTTGGCCCGCGTCAGCGAGTTGAGAACCAAGGTGCCCACGGGCTTGGCCGAGAGCAGGATCTCGTCCCCGATCTTGATGTGCTGCAGGCGGCTTGTCAGAGGTCCGTTGGGGACCTTGATGGAGAAGAACTCCAGCTCCTCGGCCCAGCCAGGGCTCGCGATGGAGTAGGCCCGCATCAGGGGCTCACCATCGACCATCATCCCGAGCATGATGAACTGTCCGGAGCGGAAGCGCATGCTCGGAGGCCGGGTGATCCGGAACGAGAAGAGGCGGTCGGTGTAGTGCTGGACCGCTGTGACACGCTCATGGAATGCAACGCTTGCCATGGGACTGAAAACCTCGCTGGTGGTGGCGGCCACCCTATCTCCTTGGAGGGGCACCCGTCAGGGACGGGCCAAGTATGCTTGCGCGGATGTCCTCGCCTCCCCAGCGCACGCGATTCACCCTCTGGATCGCCCTAGCCCTGACCCTGTGCACGCAAATCCGTCTCTGGCCAGCCTGGTCGGGGTGGCACAAGGACGACGACTTCAAGAACTTGCGCTGGGCGCTGGCCTATCGGGACACCCCTTGGAAAGCCCTCACTGAGCTGACCCCGGTTCACGAGCACATCCGCCCCGCGACCCTGTGGGGACACTGGCTGGGCGCCCACCTCGGAGACGGTTCATGGGCCGGCATCCACGCGGTCCACGTGCTCCTGTGCACCGGCACCGTCATCGGCCTCTTCCTGCTCACCGAGCGTCTCTGGGGATGGAAGGAGGGGATCTTTGCCGCCGGGGCCTTTCTGCTCTTGCCTGGAATTGGGGAGCTGCCCTGGTGGAACGCTTGGATGTGCTCCGCCGGCGAGGTCAGTCTAGGCCTGTTCGGCTTGTGGCGACTGCAAGCGGACTTGGAGAAGAAACGCTGGCCCATTGTGCCCTTCGCAGCGCTCGCTCTGGCGGGCCTGTTCAAAGAGCCTGGCTGGGTGCTCTACCCCCTGGCGGCGCTCGCCCTGGCCTTCCAGCAGCTTCGCGTGCGCCCGAACGCGACGAGCTGGGTGGCCCTCCTGGGCTTCCCAGTGCTCGGTGTGGCCGGACTGGCGTTGAGCTACCACCCCGAGAACCTAGAGCGCAGCGGGGAAGGCCTGGAGTTCGCGCAGGCCCTGGGCGCGCTGGTGGATCCCATGGTGCTCAATGCCCCCAACGCCGGCGCCGGCATCGCCTTTCCGTTGCCGCTGTTGGCCTTGGGCCTGCTCTCACGACTCGGAGCGCGCGGCTGGCCCCTCTGGGTCGGTACCGCGGCAGCCTGGGGGATCGGTGTGGGCTTGGCCTTCCTGGAGTTCAGCCCCGGCTGGTTGCTGGTCGTGGGCGTCCCCTTGGCCCTGGCCCTCGCCACACGCCAGTGGGCTCGCGGTGCGGCGCCTCCGGTGGATCTGCTGCTGCTCTTCGCCGGGCTCGCGATCATGGCGCCCTTCTCCTTTCCGCATCCGGTGCAGATGCTGGGCGGCCTGGCCGGCCTGTGCATGGCGATGGCGGCAGGTTGGATGCGCCTGGAGACAGGCCCCCTGCGCGGGACGATCTTGGTCTTGGGCCTTGTCGCCATCGTGGCCTCGTGGGGGAGACAAGAGCAGCCCATCGATGGCGAGTTCCCAAGCCCCGTCAGCGCCCAGGCCAAGGTGCAGGTCTTGGATGGACTCGCTCTGGCCCAGAGCCGCGGGGTGACCTACGCCAAGCTGCTGGAGAACCCGGACGATCGCGCCGTGGTCCTGGCCCTCGGCGGGCTGGAAGAGCTGCAGAATGAGCCGGAGATCCTCTTCGAGGGCCTGGCTATGAGCGCAGGCAAGCCCCTGCCGAATCTCCTTGGGGATCGGGTGATTCCACGCACCAACCTGCGCCACAAGGCCAGCCCTGGCGCCCACCCCCTCCTTGAGCTTGAGCCTGGCCGATACTTCCTGAGCGTGCACGGCGCGCCAGAGCAGAGCTGGGGACCCAAGCACCGCGGCGCCCAACGACAGGGCCCCTGGCTGGAGCTTCTTGGAGACTGCGGCACGAGCAGCCTGACCCCAGCTGCACACGCCTCTGAGCACATACTGGCCCTGCACGTCGAGACCCCGTGCACCCTGGAGCTGCGCGCCGACACACGCGCGCCGAGCGACATCCGCCTAAGCTCTGCCCCTGAGCCGACCCTCAGCTATAGGGCGGCGGACCCCAGCTCCCAGCAGCACTTCTTCGAGACCCCATGAACCCCCGTCTAAAGACCGCCCTGGCCGTGCTCATGCCCGCCCTGGCTCTGGTGACCCTGTTCTGGAACGTGTGGCCCACCCTTGGAACGCGCTTTGCGGGCATTGAGTACGTGGACCACTACGGCACCCAGTGGTTCTACTGGTTCACGGAGCAGGCCGTACTGGGGGACGAGTCGGCGGTGCACACCGACCTGATGTTCTTTCCCTTCGGCAAGGACATCTACGGCCACACGGGGGCCAACGTCCTGGACGCCTTGGCCGCCATCCCCTTCCGCCGCGCCCTGGGCCACGTCGCTGGCTACAACAGCTTCCTCTTCGTGGGCATGGCCCTCTCCGCCCTGGCTGCGGCCCGCTTCGCCTACCACCTGACCCGGGACGTGCAGGCCGCATCTTTGGCGGCCGTGGTGCTGGCGCTCTCTCCCTGGGTGCTCTTCGAGGCCATGGAGGGACGCCCAACCCAAGCGCTCCTGGGCCTGCCCATCCTCTTCATGCACGCCGCATGGGTCAGCGGAACGGAGAAGGGCTGGCGGGCGCCGCTTCTGGCCGGAATGTATCTGGCACTCACCGGCTATCAATACTGGTTCTATGCCTTCTTTGTGGGCTTGGGCTGCGTAATCTGGGGCCTGTGGGCCACCTGGAGGCGCACCCCAGGCGCCGGCCCTTGGTGGCAGATCCTGAGCCGCTTCGCCTTGGCGGCCGCGGTGGCCTTGGTGCTCTGCGCGCCCGCCGTCTTGCCCATGCTCTTGGCCACCTCCGGCGCGGACACCGAGATCCCCGGACTGCTGCACGTCGAGGTCTGGAACCTACGGGCAACGCCCCCTCTGACGGACGAGGGGCAACTGGTTGGCATCTTCAACTGGCAGCCGCTGCGCCGCGCAGCCGGCTTCTACGTCACGGACTTTGAGCAGAACGAGCGCTTCCTGACCCGGGTGGTGCTCACCCCCTTGCTGACCCTGCCGCTGCTGGGCCTCTGGCTCTACAAGCCCGGCACCCTAAAGCGCGGTCCGGTCCTGGGCTGGCTGGTCCTGGCCGTCCTGCTGGCCACCGGGCCCCTGTTCATCATTGGCAGCGTGCTGCTGCCCAACCCGGTCTACATCTCCCTGACCCAAAACGTGGGCTTCTTCCAGCGCCTCTGGTGGCCCGGCCGGGCCTACGTGCTCATCGCCCTGATGATGCCCTTCGTCGCCGCCTTGGCCTTGATGGCCATCCCCAGCCGATGGCGCACCGCCGCATGGGCTGGCCTGGCCTTGGGATGGGCCGTCGAGGCGCGCACCCTGGATCTCTTCCCATTCGAGACCTGGAACGCCGGCATTCCCGCTGGCTACAAGTGCCTGGCCACCGGCCCCGAAGGCGCGGTTCTGGAGCTGCCCTACAACTTCACCCAGGCGCACCTCTACTACCAGATTCAGCATGGAAGGCCGATTTTCGGTGGCATGCTGGAGAACAACAAGGTCTTCACGCCCCGGGAGACCACCGAGCTGCTCAAGAACAACACCTTGCTCATCGCCCTGCGGGACCCAAGCTCTCTGTACGAGAGCGAATTCAAGGTGGAGCCGGAGCACTACACCCAGCTTGAAGACTTGGGCTTCCGCTACGTGCTGCTGCAGAAGGATGCCTTCCTGCCGCCGGTCACCCAGGAGCTCAACGGCTTGGCCGCCACCGCCCTGCGCTCCCGCTCCCGCAACACCGAGCGGGTGATCCGGAACACCCTGGGCACCCCCGTCTACAACGACGCCCGAATCAGCATCTACCCTTTGGCCGGCGTCGGTCCACCCTGTGATCCCAAGAGCTTGGAGCAGGACAACTTCTCCACCGGCAACACCGAGGCGGACCCCATCACCCGAGAGGCCGCCGACGCCGAAGCGCAGATCATCGTGCGCCCCTTCCCCCCCGAAGAGGTGCTCAAGCTGCGCCGCCTGAGCCTGTCCTTGGGCGCCGCAGCTGGGCTGGCCCCCGAGGCGGTGGACACCGGTGATGTCTCCGAGACCCTGGACACCGCCGCACCCGACGTCGCCCCCTGATGTCCCGATCGAGCAGCGCGTGGCTGGGAGCGGTCCTGCTGACCCTCGCTCTGCACTTGGCCTACCTGAGCCAAGACACGCGCCTGCCCTCCGACTTGGGCCAATACTTCGTGCCTCTTCCCGCCCTCTACGGGGCCTTGCAAGGCGGCGCCTGGGAGGGGGTCTGGGACGCGTTGATCAGCCGCCCCGGCGCTTGGTACAACCTGCTCACAGCCTTGTGGCTCAGCGTGGTGGGCAAGTCCTCGGCCGCCTTTCAGATGCTGGATCTGCTCAGCTTCGGTGCCTTGCTCTTCATCGGCTCCAGCGTCGGCAAGCAGCTGGGCGGTGAGGAGGCGGGAGAGAGCGCACGCTTGGCCTTCGCCACAGTGCTCTGTGCCCTACCCATGGTCGTGCTCAGCGCCCGCACAAGCTGGGTTCACGTGCCCGAGGCCACCCTGCTCCTGGCCATGCTCCGCATCTGGCTGGGGGACCCCACCCTGTCAAAGCGATGGTCCATCGCCGGACTTGCAGTGCTGGGTGCTCTGGCCATCGGCCTGCGCCCAAGCGCACTTCCCTGGCTTGCCCTGCTGTGCGGCGCGATGATCTGGGGCGTGGCGGGCCAGCGCGCCAAGTGGCGTTCCTTGGCCTGGATCCTGGGATTTTGGGCCCTGTCCTGCCTTCAGATGCTGCCGTACCTGGAGACCTACCTGGCGGCCAAAGCCATGGCCCGCGCCCGCTACATGGAGCGCGTGCCCGAGCTGCTGCCCCAGCTCATTGGGGCGGTGGGCGTGCTGGGCGGCTTGGCCTCGTTGGCGGTTGGGGTCTTGGGCTTCCGCAAGCCCGACGGGGTCCTGGCTCTGGCCTGGAGCTTCGTGGTGGTCTCCCTGCTCTTGACCCTGAGCAGCGGCGCCGGCGTGGACAACTTCCTGCCTCTGGCCTTGGGGCTGGCCATCATCGCGGCCCTGGCAGCCAGACGACGCGCTTGGACCAGCGCCATCTGGGCCTTGCCGCTCATCGGCCTGACCTTGCCGCAGATCTACACCGAGCTGCCCAAAGACGGCGCGCTGTCCCGAGCCTTTGGCGCCCTACGCATCCCGGCGCATCCCGGCCCCAACAACCGCCTGCGTCCCTTCGAGGATCTGGCCGCCGACGAGGTGCTGCAGCTCATCGACGCCAGCTGCCCGGACCTGCACGCTCCGTGTACGATCCTGGTGGATCAAGGCCTGTTCCAGCCCTACGGCGAGTCCTTGGGGGAGCTGCCCCTCTTCCTGGCCTCGGAGCGGCAGCCTCTGCTGGTGAGCCTGGCCCGAGGCGAGCTGCCTGAGCCCCTGAACCCCGACGCCTTGGTGCACTGGACCTGCACCGGGGAAGAGCAGCAGGGAGAGGAGCGCATCTGGCGCAGCCGCTACCCCCAGAGCGGTCGAAAGCTGATGACCCTCTCGGAGACCCACGCCCTGCGCTTGGTGTGGCAACGCCCGATCCGAAGCTGCACTCTGATGTGGTTGGCGCCCGGCGGTTCTGTGCCTGCCATGGAGCGGCTGCCCTTCCCTGGACCGGTGAGCGATGCGCTGCGCCAGCCCCTGAACCTGAGCGGCATCTCAGGCGGTCCCAGAGACCGTCCCCGTCCTCAGGTCCCAGGACGTTAGCCTCGCAGCTTGACAGGGCCCCAGCCGGGCCCCAGATTTGCCCGAGTAAGGAGGCCCCATGGCCCGCTGCACCCTGGTGCTCGACGTTCGAGAGAAAGAGATCTTTGGCACCCTGACCCAGGACGGCGCTGTCCTGGCCCAAGAAGGCCCGATGGATCTGGTGCCCTCCAACGTCACCGAGGCCATCTTTCGCCAGCTCCTGCTGGAGCCCGCCAAGCGGCGCCTGCTGCCCGCAGCCCAGGTCAAGTCCGCTGGCGAGCGCTTCTGGACGGCCCTGGCCAGCATTGGCGATGCCCTGCTCACCCAGCTCTCCGCCGGAGCAACCGACCTGGTCATCGAGTCCAAGTCCGCCGAGATCCTGAACCTTCCTTGGGAGGCCCTGCGCCCCGAAGGACAGGGTGCGCCCGTGCGCGCCGGACGCTTGGAGATCGTGCGCAGCCAAGGGCCCCTCGGTCCCGATCTGGGTGCCGCGCCCAGCCCCCTGCTGGTCAGCTTGAGCGATCAAGTCGACGACTTGGATGCTTGGCAGCATCCCATCTTGGAGGCCCTGCAAGGCCCCGCGCGCCAAGGGCACATCTCACTGCGCTTCGCCCAAGAGGGCGGCCTGAGCTTCAGCGACGCCGAGAGCCTGGGAGAGAGCCCCATCGACACCGCGGTGCTCGACACGGTGCTGCAGCCCTCTCGGCTCCTGGAGACGAGCAGCACGGCCAAGCTGGGTCGGGCCTTGTCCCTTCACGCGGCCCTGGAGTCCGAGGAGCACGCGCTCTGGCTGCAGGGTCTGACCTTGGCTCTGGCCAAGGGGGGCGACCTCTTCTCGGCCCTGCGCGCGGCCCGCTCTTCCTTGGAGGAGGCCGGCGCCTTCGCGTGGATGCAGCCCATCGCGGTCAGCCTGAGCCACGCAGGCCCAGCGCAGGCTCCGGCCCCTGAGCCGGAGACCCCCACCCTTCGCCAACAGCAGCTCTCCGAGGTGCGCGCTGCGCTCGTTCTCGGCCAGTCGGTGCTCATCCAGGGTGAATCTGCCCAAGCCGAACCCCTGTTGGCCCAAGCCCTGCGCGGCATCCCCCATGTGGTGTTGCGGCCCCAGCATGAAGGCCTGGCCGACGAGCTGGCCATGGCCCTGGGCGTGCGACGCGGCGAAGGCCCCGGCGCGGATCAAGCCTTCCGAGCGGACCTGCGCAAGGCCCTGGAGGGCAGGCCCGTCATCGCGGTCGCCAACACCCCCGGCCTCCTGGTGCCTGAGCTGGGTGCGCTGGCCTCGCTTGGGGCGACCTTGGCGATGTGCTCCGAGGAGCCCGTTGAGAGCGTGGACGCCCGTGTCTTGATTCCTGGTCCTCTGAACCCAACCGAGCTGCTGCGCCTCAAGCTGAGCGAGCCCGCCTTCGAGAGCATGACTCCTGAGCTCTGGGAAGCCGTGGTCGAGGCCTGTGATGGCAAGGAGGCGCTGTTGGCCTTGCTGCCAAGCTGGCTGGCGGCCGATCCTTCGCGGGTCTCGGAGCTGCAGCCTGACGGCGATGTGCTCCAGCAGATCCAAGAGACCCTCCCGGACACGATGCGCGTCGCCCTGCACAGCGCGGGCGGCATGGACCTTCCGGAGTCGGTCTGGGCCGACTCTCCCCTGCCCTTCGCTGAGCTGCGCGCCGCCGGCTGGATGCGTCGCTCCCTTCTGGGTTGGCGAACCTTGCCGGAGCTCCCCTTTACCGGCGCCCTGGCTCAGATGGCCCCCGCCGACCAGCGCGCCCGAGGCTTCGCCGCCTTGGGCCGCGGAGAGGAAGCGCTTCGGGCCGCCTTCGAGGCTGTGCGTGAGCGCGTGGAGGCCTCAGCCTCCCAAGCCGCGATCGCCCTGGCCCAGGAGGTCCTGCGCACCAGCACCCCGGACACCCCAGAGCTTCAGGTCGCCTCGATTCCCATCTTGACCCAGCTCGCCACTGCCCATGAGCAGCTCAGTGAGCACCAGGTCGCTCTGGCCGCCCTGGAGAACGCCGCGGCATGGGCTCCAGAGGACAAGGAGATCCTACGCCGCTTGGGCGCCGCCCTGGGACGGAACGGAGAGCTGCAGCGCGCCTTGAGCATTCTGCAGCCCCTCACCGAGGACCCCGAAGCCCACCTGGAGATCGCGCTGCTCACCGAGGACCGAGCAGACGCCTTGGCCCGCATGGAGCAGGCCAGCGAGAAGGTGGATGCCACCCAGAACCCGAGCTTGGCCGCAGAGATCTTAGGCCACCGTGCCCGCCTCAGCGATGACCCCATCCAGAAGCGCGCCTTGGCACAGGCGCGGGTTGATCTCGCCCCTACACCACAAGCGCTGGCCGAACGCGCCGAGCTGCACCGCCTCGATGGAGACCTGGACGCCGCTGGTGCGATGCACGCCAAACGCCTGGAGGACGCAGACCCCATCGAGCAGTCTGGCGCCCACTTTGACCTGAGCCGCATCGCCCTGGAGCGCGGCGAGAACATGGCCGCCTTGGCCCACCTTGAGCAGGCCTGGGCCCTGGCCTTGGACCGCCACCGAAGCGACGCCATCGCCGGTGTCGGCGCCTTGCTGGGACAGCTCTTGGCCAGCGCCGACCGCACCCGCGCCATCGAGGTGCTCCAACAGGCCCGCGGTTGCTTCGAGGAGATGGGCCAAGAGGAGCAGGCCGAGTCGCTACAGGCCATGATCCACGACATCCAAGGCGGCGCCGCTGTGGACGGCGGCGTGCAGCAGGCCTTGGACCAAGCCCGCGCGGCGGGAGAGCACAACAAGGTGGCCTCGCTGCAGTTCAACTTGGCACAGGAGGACCTGCAGAAGGGTGAGCTGGGCATGGCGACGGTGCGTCTGGAGGAAGCCTGGGGCTTGGTCCACCGCGCGGAGAACGACGAGGGGCGCTCGGCCATCGGCTTCATCTACGCCCAGCTCCTGGCCAGAGAGGGCAAGGGCCAGGTGGCCATCGCAGTGGCAGGAGCCGCCCTACGCGCCGCTCAGAAGCTGGAGCAAGGTCCGCAGGTCGAGCGCCTGACCGAGCTGCTCAGCCGCTTGGATGTGAGCCCTGAGCAGGTGCTCAAGCAAGCACGGGAAGACGAGGATCTGCCTCGCATCGCGGCCCTTCAGTATCAGCTGGGCTCCCGAGACCTGCAGAGCGGTCAGCACGCTCAGGCCAGCATCCGCATCGCGGAGAGCTACCGGGTGAACGTGGCCTTGGACGATGCCCGGGGCATCAGCGTGGTGGGGGCGGTCCATGGACAGCTCCTCAGCATGCAGGGTCAGCGCGTGCTGGCCAAACAGGTGTTTGAACGGGCGCTTCAGGCGGCTCGCACCCTAGACGAGGACAAGCTGGTGGCACACATCCAGGCCCTGCTCGGCCAGGTGGCCTGAGTGGGCGTCTGGGGCGCGGGCAACCTGGAGAGCGACGGCACGCTGGATGCGATGAGCGAGCGCTCAGAGGAGCTCTTGGGTCGGCTCTGGACCAGCCTGCAGTCTCAGGAGAGCTGGGAGGCAGATGAGTGCCTTCACGATGCGCTCTTCTTGGACATCGAGTGGGCCATCGCCCTGCACAAAGCTGAGCGCTTGAGCGTCTGGGGCCTGGCGCCGGTCGCCGAGTTCGACCGCGTCACTCAGACTTGGCTGGCCGGTTGGTCCGAGTACTTTGACGGCCTCTCTGGCCCGGAGTTCAAAGCCGAGCGCCGCGGGGTGATCGAGCAAACCTTCGCCCAACTGCGCGGGCTCTTCTCCTCCGCCCAACAGCGACGCGGCGGGCCCCTGCAGAGCGGAGACGTCCTCAGCATCCCCACGGTGGGTGGCGCCCTCTTTGCGCGGGTGCTCCAGCTCATCGAGCCGGGCTGTGGACTGCCGGAGCTGAGCCCTCTCTTGGCTTTTGGGCCGGCTCTGCTTTTGGAGCTCTGGGCCCAGGCACCCAGCGAAGGCAGGAAACCCGAGCAGTGCCCAGTGTTGGTGCCCGGGCTGCTCTGCGATCGCGACGGCCTGGAGGATGAGACCTGGAAGGTTGTCGGCCACAAAGCTCTCCTTCCTGGGGAGCTGGACTACCCGATGTGGCTGCACAATGGCCTGGAGGGGACCCAGCTGATCTGGGGGGCGATCTCGGTCGCCATCGAGCTGCCCCAAGAGGCTGTCGACGCCATCGACGTCTTCCCCACCCTGCTCTCCAGCGAGGATTTGGCTGAGCGCGCCCTGCTCGCCATGGGCCTGGAGGAGCTGGTCCCGCAGGAGGACCGGGAGTGGTTGGAGATGGACAAGGTCGACCTACGCTTCTCGGAGGATCGGGAAGGTCTGATGGCCATGGCGGGGCTGAATGCGGAGCAGGGCTACGCGGCGGCGTTGAAGGCGTGGAACAGCACATCAAGTGCCTCCTCCTGACACTGAGTGCCAAAATCCGGTTACCCTGCGTTGAGTAGCAGGAGCCCCCGTGGCCAAGACCCGCCTGGCGTTCGCCCGAATTGCCCAAGAGACCAACGCTCTGTCCCCCGTGCTCACCGAGATGCACGACTTTGAGAGCATCCATCTCTTGGAGGGCGAGACCCTGCTTCAAGCCTGTATGCCCAAGGGCTACGAGGCCCAGGGCTTCGTCAAGAACGCCGAGCTCTCCGGCTGCGTCAAGGCCGGGCTCAAAGACGGGAACGTCGAGTTCGTCCCGCTGACCTCGGCTTGGGCCGTCCCTTCTGGCCCGCTCTCCAAGGCCACCTTTGATGAGCTCCTGGGACGGGTGATCGACGGTCTCAAGGCTGCTGGACCCGTCGACGCCGTCTTTTTGAGCCTGCACGGTGCGATGAACACCTTGGGCGTGGATGACCCCGACGCCTACATCTGCGAGGTCATCAAGCAGGAGCTTGGGGACAGGCCTCTGGGCATCACCCTGGACCTGCACGGCAACCTGAACCCGCGCATCGTGGCCGCCAGCGACGTGCTCTATGGCTACAAGACCAACCCCCACCGGGACCACGCCGCGCGGGGCCGCCAGTGCACCGAGCAGCTGCTTCGGGTGGCCAGAGGCGAGGTTACTCCTGCAAAAGCCTGGCGTAGCCTCCCCATGATTCTGGGCGGCGGCCTGATGTTGGACTTCCTCAAACCCATGAGGCCACTGTTCCGCTGGATGAAGGCCCAAGAGCGCAAGAAGGGCGTGCTGGGCTGCAGCCTGTTCACCTGCCACCTCTGGAACAACACCCCGGAGCTGGGCTGGTCCACCTACGCGATGACCGATGGGGACCAGGCTGGCGCCGAGGCCTTGGCCGAAGAGCTGGCTGAGAAGTGCTGGGCGGTCCGCCACGAGCTGCCTCCAGAGCTGCCCGACGAGTTCGAGGCCATCGACCAAGTGCGTCGCGCCCGGGTGGCCCGCGCCACCGGCACCGTCTGCATGAGCGATGCCTCCGACGTGGTCGCCGCAGGCTCCACCGGCGAGAACACCAAGCTGCTCCGCGCCTTCATGGACAAGGGCCAGGATCTGGTCGCCTACTTCCCGATCCGCGACCCACAGGCGGTCGAAGAGATCTGGGAGAGCGAGGTGGGCCAAGAGGTCAGCATCTCCGTCGGCGGCCGCCTGGATCCCAAGCGCAACGACCCCATCAACATCAGCGGACGCATCCACTGGAAGGGGGACCGCCACGGCTTCGGCAAGACCGTCGCCCTGGACATGGGCAACATCAAGCTGGTCATCACCTCGGGCCCTGCCCTTTGCATGAAGCCCGACTTCTACAGCGATGTGGGCCTGAGCCCGTGGAAGGCAGACGTGTGCGTGGTGAAGAGCTTCTTCCCCTTCCGCCTCTTCTTCGCACTGCAGAACCGCAAGGCCATCTACGTCAAGACCGGCGGCATCACCGACTTCGACGCGGCCAAGCAGCTTCAGTTCTCACGGCCGGTCCACCCCTTCCACGAGCTGGATGACTGGAAGGAAGCGGACCGCGCGCGCAGGGGCTGAAGCAGCGACAAGTCCCCCCCACCGGGATACCCGCGCGCCATGCTCTCTTTGTTGCTTCTCATCGCTTGTCCCAAGCAGACCGGCCCCTCTGACGCCGTCGCTCTGCAGCTCGCTCCAACCCCTGCTTCACCGACGGTCTGCGTGTCCTCGGTGGCGGACGCTGGGCCCCTCAAGGCCGAGCTGGGCGCATGGGACAAGGCCGGCACAGCCCTGAAGGCTGGCGACACCGCCAGCGCACGTGCTGCGGTCGCCGGCGGAACCCACCCCGCCCTGATGTCCATGTCCATTGGAGCCGACCTGCTGGACGAGGACTTTGACGCCGCCCGGCTCAAGCTCATCCCCCTGCTGGACGCCCACCCCGAGGACGGCTGCCTGAACGAAGCGGCGGCTTGGACCTACCTGAACACCGGCAAAGACAGCCTGGCGCGCACCCACGTGACCAAGGCCATGGCCGCTGACCCCGCCTCGACCAACGCCCACTTCCTCTCGGCCAGCGTGTCCCTGCAGATGGGCAAGGTGGACGCGGCATCGAGCACCCTGCGCACGGTGCTGCAGGCCGACCCCGAGCACGTGGGGGCCAACCTGCTGCTCGGCGCGCTCTACCTGATGCAGGGCGACGAGCTGCTGGCCCTTCCTTTGCTGGAGAAAGCCCAAGCCGGTGGCGGAGACGCCAGCGCCTACCTTGCGCCGACCTACTACGGCGCCGGTCGCATCCCCGAATACTTGGCCCTGGCCAGTCAGGCCGGTTGGCCCTTGGGGGACGGCGGCAAGCTGGCCACATCCGAGAACGTCTGGGCCGACTACCTGACCGTCTTGGGCATCTCCGATGGCGCCACCCTTGGGGTGACCATGGAGACCTCGATGGGCACCATCAGCTGCGAGCTCTTCTACAAAGCCGCTCCCCTGACGGTGGCCAACTTTGTGGGTTTGGCCGAAGGCACCATTGCCTGGACCGACCCCAAGACCGCTGAGCTGATGGACGGTCCCCTCTATGACGGCACCCACTTCCACCGCGTGATCTCCGGATTCATGGTCCAGGGGGGCGATGCCATGTCCCGCTACCCGGACCAAGCCGATGAGTGGGGAAGCGGCAGCCCTGGCTACACCTTCCCCGACGAGATCAGCCCACGCCTGCGCTTCGACCGCCCCGGTGTTCTGGCCATGGCCAACGCCGGTCCCGGCACCAACGGCAGCCAGTTCTTCGTGACCGACGGTCCCGCCGAGTTCTTGAACGGCCGGCACACCATCTTTGGTCAGTGCGAGCCCGTCATTCTGGTCGGCGACATGGCTGCGGTCTCCAAGGACGCCCGCGACCGCCCACTGGACCCGCTGACCCTGCATCACGTACACATCCAGCGTTGATGTGGCTCGCCTGGATGGCCCTGGCCTCGGTGACCGCCTGCGCTCCTCGACGCGCGCCCGAGCCTGAGCGTACCGAGCTGACGGCGATGACCTGGAACCTCTACTTCCAGGCCTCGGACCAGCCCGGCGTTGAAGAGGTCTTGGCTCAGGTCGACCCCGATCTGCTCATGCTTCAGGAGACCACCGCGGCCTGGCAGGCGCGCTTGGAAGGCTTGTTCCCGTACCAGCACTGGGTGCCCGGACCAGAAGCCGGCGGCGGCGTGGCCTTGCTCTCGAAGTACCCCCTTGAGTCTGTGGCCATTCACACCGTGCCAGGCGCCCGATTCCCTGCTCAGCGCGCCGTGGTCCAGACCCCCAGTGGCCCCATCGAGGTGCTCAACCTGCACCTCATCCCGCCTTTTGGACCCCGTGGCAGCTTGATCACGGGCTTCTTTAGGACCAAGAGGCCCCGGTACCGCGAGATCCAAGCACTCCTGGAGCTCGGTGTTCCTGACCTGGCCTGCGGGGACTTCAACGCCTCCGAGCGCGAGGCCAGCGTCTCCCTCTTCGAGAAGGCCGGCATGATCAGCGCTCTGCCCGAGTACGCCCCCGGACAGCACACCTGGCACGGCCCGGGGGACAAGGACTTTCACTGGCGCATCGACCACTGCATGGTCGGTCCGGCCTGGCAGACCACCTCCGCGCAGGTGCTGGAGGTGGGCCCCTCAGACCACTACCCGCTGTGGGTAGGGCTGAGGGACGGGTGAGGGCCTAGCAGTCCGAGTTGAAGCGGAATCCCACCGATGCGGCCGGATAGTCCGGAGCCCCGGTGATGGTCTCCTGGCCAAGCTCGCTGTAGATGGCGAACATCCCGCCGAAGCTTCCCCAGGGAGGGGAATCGGGCGACTCAATCAAGTCGAGGTTGCCGCCAGCGGCGAAGGACATCCCAATCATGTAGGTGGTGCCCTCGTCCAGCTCCCAGTCCAGGGAGTCCAAGCCGTACCAATCCACCGCGGTCCCTACGGTGATGTCTTCGCTCTCGATCAGAGTGTAGGTGTTGCTTCCGGTGAGCTCGTAGAGCACCACTTTGACCTCACTGCCAGTGCCTGCAGACAGAGCGAAATTCACCTCTACTGTGCTCAACTCCAGGTCGGTGTCTGGAGTGAACACCGAGGCGACCGTAGCTGGGGAGCTTGAGTCGGCGTAGAGGTAGGTCTCACTGAAGACGTCGTTCTTGATCTCGTACCCGACGTCAGTGCCAAGCTCCCCATCACAGTCGTTGTCCAGACCGTCACAGATCTCCGTGTTGCCTGGAAAGTTCGCTGGCTCGTTGTCGTCGCAGTCTGCCTCGCAGATTGCGACGCCGTCGCCGTCCGCGTCGGCCTCCTCGTAGGGCAGGATGCCGTCGCAGTCGTTGTCGATGCCGTCGCAGACCTCGGGGTTGCCTGGGAAGCGGCTGGCGTCGTTGTCGTCACAGTCTTCGCCTTCGTGGGCGCCGTCGCCGTCGGCGTCGGGCAAGGCCGCCGACCATGGCTCACCGGCGTGGGTCGAGCTGTCCGACCACTTGTAGCAGCCGCCGCCGCTGGTGCCGCCGCCGTTCTCGCTGCAGGAGTCCAGCTCCTGGCACTCACTCAGGGCCACCTCGCCCTCGGGAGCCGGGATCCAGCACCACTGGTTGTCGATGTTCTCCATCCAGTAGCAAGCGCCCTCCTCCGTGGGGGCTGCGTAGTAGTCGCAGGCCCAGTTGGCGGCGATGCCTTCATTGCCATCGGACCACTTGTAGCAACCGCCGCCGCTCTCGCCCCCGCCGCCCTCGGTGCAGGAGTCCTGCGCCCGGCAGGTGTCGTAGTCGGTGTCCGCGCCCTGCGGTGCCTCCACCCAACAGTTCAGGTCATCGTAGTTCTCCATCCAGTAGCAGCCCTCACCTGGAATCACCTCGCACTCGGTGACGGTGGGACCGGAGTCCACGGGCTCTTCTTCGATGACACAGGCGGTCAGGGCGGCCAGGGCGGTCAGGCCGGAGATGGCCAAAAGGGAGTTGATTCGCATGATGTTTCTCCAGGGGGGTGTTTTCTCGTCAGCCACCCACAAGCTATGGAGTCCCCCGCACGACAACGATTACCGGCCGTAACCACGGCCTGTAATCTCCCTGCTCAGCCTGCCTCCCCCGCCCCTGCTCAAGCGGGTTAAAGGCCCCCCTATGGTTCTTGCACTCGGCTACTCCAGCGACAACTTCCACCCCAGCCGCCCTGGCCGTCTCTGCCGCGGGCGGGAGCGGTGGATTCAGTCCCTGCCAATGGAAGAGCCCCCAACGCTCCACCGCTTGGTGATCAGCGGCGCTGCCTTCACCGACGACTCGGCGCGCGATGCCCTGCGTGGCTTCAACCGCGCCGGCATCGAGATGGGCGAGCTGCTCACTCAGATTCTGCCCGGCGGTCACCTGGTGGCCTTCAAAGAGCAAGGGGAGCTGGCGGTCGTGCCCGAAGGCCTGGAAGACGAGGACGAGACCTTCCGAGTGGCCCGACGCGGCGGCGCTTGGTTCGAGGGCTGCCAGCGCTGGCGCATGATGGTGGAGGACCCCCAGGACATCACCGCGCTGCTGGAGCAGGACAACGTAGACGGCTTCCTCTGGCTAGAGGACGACCTGCTCAGCGCCGAGTTGGAAGAGGCCCTGTACCTGCTCTCCGGCATGGCCCAAGAAGAGCAGCTGCCGGTCAAACGATTCCAGCCCGCTGGTGTGGTCGAGGTCCTACAGCACTGCAAGGCCCTGGTGGCTGTGCACTTGGACAAGCATGGCCCGGCCATCGCCATCTACACCCACGAGCCGCTGGATGTCGTTCCCCTCCTCGAGGAGACGGCCGAGGCGGTCGGCAGCTTGGCTGTGCCCTTCGCAATCCCGCCCATGCTGGCCCGCTGGGACCGCGCTCTACAGGAGCTTCGGGTGCGCTGGACTTCCGAGCGCGAGACGGAGTTTCCTGTCCCGCCGGCCAACGAGCCCACCCGGTGGAGCCGTTTGGGGCAAGCCCGGGCCAAGGCCCTGAGCGAAGAGTAGCGCCTCGGAGAGGGGCAGCTCAGCTCTCCAAGGCCACCTGCAGAAAGGCCCGCGCCAATCGCCAGTCTGACTTGACTGTTCGCTCGCTCACTTGCAGTTCCTCTGCGATCTCCTGAGCGGTCAGACCGCCGAAGAGACGGAGCTCTGCAACCTGGGCTGCACGGGAGCGCTCTTGGGCCAAGGCCTTGAGTCCCTGATCGACGGCCATCAGGTCCACCGGCTGCTCAGATTCACCGCTGCCGGTCACCAAGGTCACGGGAACCTGGCCTCCCCCACGCTTCTCACGGCCACGGGATCGGGCGCGGTCGACCAAGACTTGGCGCATCGCCCGCACCGAGGTCGCACGGAAGTGCGTCGTGGAGGCCCACTCATGGCCCTGCAGCTTTAGGTAGACCTCGTTGACCAACTCCGTGGGCGAGAGGCTCATGCCTGCGCTCACCCGACGGGCGGCCAAGGCACGAAGCTCCCCATAGAGACGCTCATAGTAGTCGGAGGTGCTCTCGCTGCTCATGAATCCCTATGGGCGTTGCGGGAAATGAGTCTCGCCCACTAGGCCATCAGATGCAATGCAGGCCGGCCCTTACTGGCCTCGCTTCTGCCCGGCACGTCGCCCATGCTGAATGGTTGCGCTCTCCTCGTCTTCCTCGCCACGCACCCTTCCGGCCCGACGCCCATGCTTGATGACCTCGGCCTGGCGCACGCCTTCGACAAGCGCGACTTGGTCAGCTTCCTTTGCGCTCGCCCCTCCCATCCTGTCGTAGGCAACGCCGGCAGCAGTGCTCGCCCCTGGCAAGCCGGTGAGGCCAGCTGTTCCCGCATAGACATTCCGCTGACCATCGTTGACGTGCAAGCGTTGCTGCGCTCGACCACGGCCCGTCGGGCTGTCAGGACGCTGGGACAAGGCCGCTCCGGCGCCCAGCTCCGCGGCGCCCGCTCCGATCCGTGCCCCGTTCGAAGCGATGGACAGCGCAGGAGCTGCTGCTGCTCCAACGCCACTCAGGCCGGCCCCGGTGCTCGCAACCCCCAGGCCCGTTGACAAGGCGCTCAGTCCGTCACGGGCGCCGACGGCCTTGCCGTAGCCAGGGACTTGGCCCAGCTCTTCCTTTCGGAACTCCTTGAGCGGCTCTGCCAGCTCCTTGCCCCTGCGGCGAGAGGCCTTCGAGGGGCCTCCGAAGACCTGCGGGGTAGCCCACTGCTTGAAGGTCTCTACCGAGGAGCTGCTGGCATCGGCGTACCCAGCCGCGCTCGCTGCGGTGTGTGGTGTCACGGGTCTTGCCAAGTAGTCCGGGGTCATGGCGCTCTGATCCAAATGGTCAGCGCTAGGAGCGCCCAGGCTCAGTGCCTCTTCGTCGGATGAAGAGGACGCTCTGCTTGCTCGAGTCTGCCCAGGCATGTGTGCTCCATGATGTGCACCCAAAGTTAGTACACATCCGTAGCCCACGCATCAAAACCGCCCCCAGCCTGCGTACTTCAGGCCATGAGACCCCAAGCGTGGCTCCTGGCAACGAAGGCTGCTTCCAAAGCATACCCACCTACTGGCTCTCTTTTGCCCTTGAGCACTCGCTCGAGAGGCACCGAGCTGCGCTCGCCGTCCCGCTGGATGCACAATCCCGATCACCTGCCGGTGCCGGGGTCTCAGGGGCAGGGCGAAGCGGCGTCGGCGTCCAACACTTGGATTGGCAATCGCACAAGCAGTCTTGCGGACCGCTCAGCTCAGAATCGTGTCCACCATGACGCGGAGCTCATCAGGCGTGAATGGCTTGGCCAGGAAGTTCGCTCGCTCCCCGCTGGACAGAGCGGGAGGGTTCTGGCCGGAGACCATCAGCACATGCTGCTCAGAGTCCCGGGCCCAGAGCGCGCGCGCCAGCTCCAGGCCACTGAGTCCAGGCATAGAGACATCGGTGATCACCAAGTCGAAGGCCTGGAGCCCGGTCAAGGCAAGAGCTGCGGGCCCCCCATCCGCTCGGGAGACCAGGTGCCCAATGGAGGACAAGGAGCGCTCCACCACCCGCCCCACTCTAGGGTCGTCGTCCACGACCAGAATGCTGTATTGACGACGGACTGCCGTTCGGTCCCCGGAGGCTTCGGTTCGAAGCTCAGGCGTGCTCTCCAGCGGCAGACGGACCAGAACCTGGGTTCCCACACCCGGCTGGGAGAGCAGCTCCAGCTCACCGCCCGCCCCTTGGATGATGCCGTAGCAGACCGAGAGTCCAAGTCCGCTCCCATCTCCTGGCCCCTTGGTGGTGTAGAAGGGCTCCAGAGCACGCTCCAGAACTTCCGCAGGCATTCCCTGACCACCGTCTCGGACCTGCAGCAGGACGCGGTCACCCCGCTGCGGGTCCAATCCAAGCTTCAGTGTGATCCTGCCACCTTGGGGCATCGCATCCCGCGCGTTGACGACGAAGTTGAGGAGGAGTTGGGTGATCTGAGTGCCGTTGAGCGGTACCCAGAGGGGCTGTGTGCCGTACTCCACCTCTAAGCGCACCTTGGAGGGCAAGCTGCGCTCCAAGATCGAGCGCGCGTTGGTGAGAACCTGCCTCAGATCCGCACTCTCCTGGGCCACGCGTTGGATCTGGCTCAAGGAGAGCAGCTGGCGGGAGAGCGTCGTGGCGCGACTTCCAGCCTCGCGGATGGCCTCCAGGTCCGACCTCACTTCGTGCTCGAGAGGAAGCGTGGCGTCCATCAGGTCTGCGCTCCCCAGCAGCACCGTGAGCATGTTGTTGAAGTCGTGGGCAATTCCCGCGGCCATTCGACCCACGGCCTCCATCTTCTGAGCCTGGTTCAACTGAACTTCCAGGCGTCTGCGCGCGGTCACATCCCACGCCACCAGGCGGAGGCGTGCCGGCGGCCCCTCAGGGAGAGGGAGAGCGGGGGTGCCCGAGAGCAGGAGCTCGACGCGCTCTCCTTGGGCATCCAGCAAGTAGAGCCCGCTGTGTTCGCCGCCCTCCCCCTCGGCCAGTTCACTCAGCGCCGCCAACCACCGAGGACGGGTACCTGCCGGCACCCAGTCCAGAAAGCACTGACCCACGCCGCCTCCTGGAGCCAGCCCCAGCCGACGCTCAAGGGTGTGATTCGCGACGATCACAGTCCAGCTCTGCACATCCACCGAGCAGAGTAGGGCGGGCGTGGCGTGGTAGGCGTCCAGGCGATCTTGGAGCTGGGCCTCCGCCTGCCGACGCGTGCGCTGCTCGGTCTCCAGCACCTCCCCCAACATGTTGAGGCCGACCAAGAGTGCGTCCGCTTCGTCTCCAGCTTCGCTAGGAAGCTCCCGACGGGCGTAGTTCCCACTGGCCAAGCTGAGCACGAATGCAGCCAAGGCCTCTAGCCGATGGTCTTGCTCGCTCACGGCTGGTCCAAGGACAACAACCAAGCGCGCGCTTCGGGCTCGGAGCGAAAGAGACGGCTGGGGTAGGTAGGCTTGCTCACAGCGAGAAAGATGTTGCCAAGCATCACTGAGACAGGGTTTCCGACCAGAATGGCCACGCCCCTGGCCGGCTCCTTGGCAGAGAGGTCCTGAGCCGCGCGGGTCATGGTGCGTACCGTCCGAGCGTCGACGAGGGTCAACACCAGCGAGCCATCTGGGCGGTGAGGATTCTGCGCGTCCAGGATGCCGTGCATCTCTGTCACATCTACGATGGTCCCTGGAGAGAACCGAACCTCGACGATACCGTCAGGTGCACGCCTAACGACTGCAAAACCTAAGTCGCGGTCCTGGAAGTCTTGCATCTCTCCATCCACACCCAAGAAGGCTTGGGAAGGTGGATTTCAGCATACACCCTCAAGGTCTCAGGCTTGGACGCATTCCGCCGCGGCTAGACGTGGCTCATGTCGATGAAGACTTGGTCGCCGGGCACGAGCACGTAGTCGCTCTCCTTGCCCTTGAGGATTCGCTTGAGCCGAACCTCGATGCGCTGACCGTCCCGCAGGATGTAGACCTTGGAGGTCTTGGCCGTATCGCTGAGCCCGCCGGCCAAGCTCAGGGACTGCGTCAGCGTCATGCCCTCGGCGAAGACCACCGCGCCAGGCTTCTCAACCTGGCCCTGGATGTAGACCACGGCAGCGATGGGTACATAGACTTGGTCGCCGGCCTGGACCGGGGTGTCCCCACCGGGGCGTACCAGGTCGGCGTACATCAGCGTGAAGGTCTGTGCGCCACGGGTGACGCGCACCTCTGTGATGGCCTCCTCCGAGACACCACCCGCCATGGCGACCACCTGGAGCACCGTGGTGGGCCCATCAAGACGGTAGGTGCCAGGCTCGCTGACCAGACCCAAGACCTCGACGCGCTGGGAGTTGAACTCCGTGATCTGCACGCTCACCTGCGGAGAGACCAGGTAGTCCTTGGCCAGCAGACGGGTGAGCTGCCCTTCGATCTCTTGGGCGCTGCGGCCCTTGACGACCACGCGGCCGACGATGGGCAGGTTCACGCTGCCGTCGGCCGAGACCACCAGCTCGCCAGCGCTCAGATCGGGCTCGCCCACCACGATGACGTTGATCTTGTCCCCGGGACCGACGATGTAGTCCAAGGAGCTCACAGCAGGTGCGACCTCGCCACTCCAGCCCTCAAGGCTCAAGTCAGCGGTGTCTTGGGCCCAGGCCAAGCTCGCGAGTACGGTCAGCAACATCATGAATCTCCAACGGCCGCTGTTCGCGCACCTTGAGCAGAAGACACTCAGGGCGCACAGACTGGTCCATTCTAACCGCACAAGGCCGGGTTCGCCCCCGCAAAGAGGCGCAGCTCAGGCCGGAAGCACCTGAATGGGAGAGAGGGTGGCCAGCATCAGAGGCATGTGCGGCTCCAGGTCCTTCATCGCCCAGCGGCTGGCCCGGGCCACGTCATCGACTTTGGGGACCAAGTTTACCGGGCTCAAGGTCCGGGAGAGCGGCAAGTAGAGGTTGGCGTAGGGCTTGTTTCGGACCACGTTGGCAGCCGCAATCTGTTGGATTGGGTAGAGCATCAGGGAGCTGGGCCGCGGCACGAAGCAGTCCACCGCCAACACGTAGGTGTTGCGGTGACCATCGGCGATTCGCCCCTCCATTGCGGAGCGAAAGGCCACCCGGGCCGGCACGTTGTTGACCACCCCACCTTCCGTGAGGCGGGTGATGCCGTAGTCGGCATAGAGCTGGTCCAGCAAGTGCTTCATGCGCTGGTCGTCGCGGTGTACGTCGTAGTGCAGCAGACCCGGCACGCTGGCGGAGAAGCCGGCCGCGTCAATGACATCGGCATCCAAGGTGCCCGGGTCGCGGCCAAAGACCACCTCGCGCAGAGCCGCTTGGTTCTGGGAGAGCTCTTGAGCGACCGTGGCCAAGGCCCCGATGCGCCGCATGGCGGTGGCCTTGAAGACCAGCCCGGGCTTGACCACGTCGTCCAGCAAGTGCTCGTAGTAGCCCAGGTCGTGCTTGAGGGCGTCCACGGTCAGCCCTGTGGCCACGATGTGCAGTGGGATCTGCATCTCACCGATGGTCAGCACGCGCCCATCAGGGTGGGACATGTAGGCGCCCAGGGCACGCCGAAGGTGCAAGCGCAAGGTCGCTGGCAGGCCGTAGCGGCTGGGCTCAGGGCCCAGAGAGAAGACCCGAGACCAACTCAGGGACTTGTTGACCTCGAGCATGCGGGCCTGGTCGTGCTGACGGGTGCGCGCACGAAACATGCCGATGAGCGCGCCCATCGATGTCCCGCAGATCAGCTCCGGCTGAACCTGATTGCGATGCAAAGAGGTTGCAATGCCCGCGTACCCGAAGCCAGCGCCTCCGCCACCTCCCAGGACCAAGGCCAACTTTCGGTGCGTGACCTCGTAGTTGAGCCTTTCGGGGTCGATCACGAAGTGCTCAACGATTTTGGTCCGAAGCGCCCGAGTCTCTGCCACCAGGTCCGGTAGGATTCGTGCCGCCGCCCACAAGCTGGCCTCGTTCGGGGACAGGCGCGCTGAGAGCTCCTCCCGTACCCGCCAGGCGTGAGGCGCCAGGAGCTCTCTTAGGTCGTGGTCGTTCCCATCTTGATCCCGAACAAAGCAGAGCTTCGCGAAGTTGATCACGTAGCGCAGGCCATCCAAGAGAGGACGTGCGACGTCCCCGGGGTTGGCGATGTGCCGCTCCAAGACCTGACGCTCCAGGTGCTCAAAGGGGGCTCGGTGCTCCAGGAGCGCGCGCGAGGAGAGTGGCTTCACGCTAGTGGCCTAACCGACAGTGCGCGCTCGGGAGTCTTGGGTCGCATTGGGGCTGTGCTTGGCCGGGCCAGGAAGCGGCACCACGCCCTCTGGAAGAGGCGCATCTTCGTGCTCTCGAATCATGCCGTACATCACCCCAACCATGCCCCAGAAGAGCCAGGCGATGGTGACGCGCTGGATGAAGGCGTTGGAGAGGAAGTCGGTGACCACGGTGGCGACGGTGAGGGCCATCACGTAGTGGCAGAAGCTGCGCTGGAAGGGGTCCAGGGTGACCTGAGCGAGGAAGCGGCCGCGGCGAATGACGGTGAATTGAAGGCCGACGTAGCTGAGGAGCGCGATGGGACCGAGTTGGTAGAGCAAGCTGAGGTAGTCGTTGTGGGAGTCCAGGTTGTCGGACTTCTCCATGGACCGGTACATGTCGGCGTAGCCGTCGGTCATCTCGTAGTGACCGCCCAGCCCCAGCCCCAAGAGCATGTCGGTCGGGGACTGCTTGAGGAACTCTCCAAAGGAGCTGGTCCAGATGCCGAAGCGGCCGCTGCCGATGGTGCGCTTCGAGCCCATGGCGTCGCCGTCGCCGAAGACCTCGAAGACATCGCTGAAGCGGTCCAACATGGCCTCGTTCGAGACAAAAGCGATGACGGCTATGAAGGCCCCCACCCCCAGCAAACGCCAGCGCTTCTCCAGCACCAAGAAGAGCACCGAGAAGAGCGCGAAGCCCGTCAGGGCGGTGCGCACAAAGGTGTAGTAGAGGCAGATCAGGCCCAGGCCTAGCAGTACGCCAAAGGCGCCCTTCTTGCGCCAGTCTTCGGTCTTCATGGTCCAGAAGAAGAGCAGGCAGTTCACGAAGAGCAAGAAGAGGGCGTGGTTGTGCAGGTTGGCGTAGCCACCGACCAGGCGGAAGTAGCCTTGGCGGAAGTGCTCGTAGATCTGGCCGGTGCTGAGGTGGTAGACGCTCACAGCAAGGGAGATCAGACAGGCGCCGGTGACCGCGATCAAGAAGTAGTGGCGCATCTTCTTGCCGCGGATGACCGTGCTGACCAAGAACATCAGCACCAGAGGCGAGACGTACTTGGCCATGATCTCGGCGGCGTCCCGCACCTCACCCGAGCGCCCAGCGGCCACAAAGAGGATGGCCAGGTAGATAATCAGAAGAAAGAAGCCTGGCGTTCTCTCTACCTTTTGAAGCTCTATGTAGAAGAGCACCGCCCCAAGGGCAGCCACACCTCCGCCGAAGGCCTCCAGGATGTTCAAGCCGCCCACATTGATGGGCAGCCACCAGAACAGGTCGATGACCACCCGGATGACGAAGATGGCGATGAGGGAGTGAGCCGGCTTGGCGAAGAAGTACAGGCCAGCGCAGATGGCCAGGACAGCACCCAGGACCAAACGCGGGTCGGTGAAGAGGATGAGCCCGGCCAAGATGGCCACGCCGATCGACCCCACACCCAGCTCCAAGGAGCGGGTGCTCTGGGGCAGACGCTCCAGGAGGCTCTTCACCATGGGCGAGTCTTCCTCATGCGCTACGAGGCGTCCCGCTCTTCGGCTGGGTCGGCGTAGTACACCGAGTTGTAGTCGTAGTAGTAGTAGTAGCCGTAGCCCTGACGACGCACGTCCAAGCGGTTGACGATGGCGCCCAGGATGTTGGCGTTCATCTCGGTCAGGCGCTGGCGCGACTGAAGGACCAGGTTCTTGGCCGTGTGGTTGCTGCGAACCGTCATGACCACGCCGTCCACCAATCCGGAGAGGATCAGTGGGTCGGCTACCGCGGAGACTGGCGGGGAGTCGATGACGATGACGTCGTAGCCCTGGATGGCGTCCAGGAAGTCCTTCATCTTCTGGCTGCCAAGGAGCTCAGCGGGGTTGTCCGGGTGGGGGCCGGCGACCAGCAGGTCCAAGTTGGGGACCGGGGTCTCCCAGACGGCGTCCTGGAGCGTCACGCGGTCTGCGAGCACATCGGAGAGCCCGTTGACGTTGGGCTGCTCAAAGACCTTGTGCTGCGTTGGACGGCGAAGGTCTGCGTCGATGAGCAGGACCCGCGATCCCGTCATGGCGATGACTGCGGAGAGGTTGCTCGAGATGAAACTCTTGCCCTCTTGTGGCGCAGCCGAGGTCACCAGCAGACGGCGGACGGCCTTGTCAGGCGTTCGGAACAGAATGTTCGTTCGTACAGAGCGTAGACACTCGGTGACCGGCGCCCGTGGGCGGCTGTGGGCAAAGAGGTTGCGTGCAAAGTCGCTGGGCAGAGCGTCGAGCTCGGCCTGGTCGATCTGCGGCACTGCGCCCAAGAAGGGCACCCCAATGTCCCCTTCCAGCTCCTCACGGCTCTTCACCGTCGAGTCGAAGTACTCCAGGGCAAAGGCCAAGGCCACGCCGCCGATGAGCCCGACGATGACCGCGATGGGCACGTTGGTGGTCAGCAAGGGACGGATGGGGTCCGGGTTCTCCCAGGCGCGGTCCACAAAGGTCACGTTGTTCGCGCGGATTCGGTTGGCCAAGTCGATCTCGTCCACCCGGTCACCCAGGCGGTCGAAGTAGTCATCGTCCTTGGTGGCCATCGAGCGCAGGCCTTCCAGCTCCAAGAGCTTCTTGGAGACCTCGTTCAGCTCGCCCTTGGCCTTCTCCAGCTGCTTCTCGGTGCTCTGCTCTTGCTCACGCAGCAGCCCCAACTCGGCCCGCCGACCGGAGATGTACTGCGCGACCTGCTCGCGAACGATCTCCTCTTGGCCCTTAATCTTGCCGTCTAGCTCCGCGATGATGGGCATTCCGGGCTTGTAGCGGACCTCTGCGGCCTTGCGCTCCTCACGCAGTCTCTGAAGGCGGCTGATGCTCTCCTGGAGCACAGCGTCTTCGGTCGCCAAGTGAGCGGCCAGCCCCAGCCAATCCTTTGACTTGAGCTTGGCGCTCAGGGTGGCCACGTCGGTCTCAACGCCCTTGCGCTGCTGGCGGACCATCGCGAAGTCCCGGGTCAGGTTCTTCACGCTCTCCTGAACCACGGACTGTTGCTGCTCGGCCCCTTCCAGGCCGTTCTCGTAGATGAAGATCAAGACCTCTTCATCCGACTTGCGCTTGCGGTCCTGGTACTCCTCGCGCTGCTCACGCAGGCGCTCCTTGGCGGACTCGGAGTCCAAGCGGGCGCGCTCAAGGTTCGAGGCCATGTAGACCTCGGCCACCAGGTCTGCGTAGAGCGCAGCCTTGGCGGGATCCGGAGACTCCACCGTGATGTGAACCAGCTCGGTGTCACCCTCAGGACGGATCTCCAAGACCTCGCGGAATTTCTTTACCGCCTTGATGTCGGAGGGATCCTCCACGTCATCAAAGTCGGTGATGCCATGCTCGGTTCGAAGCCGATCAAGCACCCCAAGCACCACGGTGCGCGAGCGAAGCACCTTGTACTGGGTGGCATAAAAGGCTCTGCGCTCCTCTTGAGTACGCACGCTCATCAGGTCCGTTGAGACCTCTTGAACGTTGAGCACCATCGGGGCTTTCTGGTTGATCTCAATGGTCGTCGTTGCGCTGTAGATGGGCGTGCGGAGCAGAGTCCCCACAATCACCGTGGCGACAAGAACCGCTGCAAACAGGCCAATGGCCCACGCGCGCTTCCGGAGCACCATCCAGTACTGGACGAGGTTGAGTTCACGGTAGCTTTGGGCGTTGTGGTCCGACATGAGCTAAAAAGGCCCCGGGCTGGTAAGCGTCATTTGTCAGTTGACAGGGCAAGGTAGCACGACGATGGAAGGGTCTCCACTGGGAGCGTTGGACAGGCTCCTAGGAGCCAAGGACCGCGATCTGCGCTGGGCCGAGCTCGTCTTGGCCTCGGTCTTCCCCCTCTCCTTGCTGCCATTTGCCACAGTGCATCCCGGCTGGCGCTTCACGATCGCCCTGATCGCCGGCATTCTCGGAACTCTGGCCGTCCTGCGTGGCGTGGCCACCCGTCGCCTTGGTCGCCCTGCCCTCTTGGTCTTCGGACCCGGGCTGGCGGCGGTCGTCATCTCTGCCCTGGCGGCCCTGCCCGCTGGGCCGGGCCTACGCGGCTTCCTCATGCCGGGCCTGGCCGATGGCTTGGCCAGCATCGTGCCCTTCTCCGCAGCCGAGGTCACGCCCTTGGCCTTGGACCCCCGAAGAGCGCTCCTGGAGTGGGGCATCACCCTCCAGTGGATGCTGCTTGCAGGCGGCCTGGGCTTCTTGGTGCGGGACTCCCGCAAGGCAGCCCGCGTCGCACGTCTGGCCATCGGAACCGGCATGGCCCTGGTGATCATCGCCCTGGCCCACAAACTGACGGGGGCCGACCACGTTTGGTGGGTGAGCGAGACCCCAAGCTTCGCCCGCGACCCCTTCTTTGCCCCCTTCGTGAACCCAAACCACGGCGGCATCTGCTGTGCAGCTCTGGCCCCGCTGGCCTTGGCCACGGCTGCCCGAGATCGGGGGCCCAGCCAAGCCTATGGGGCGGTCGCCGCCGCCTTTCTCATTGGAGGCGTGCTCCTAAGCGGCAGCCGAGGCGCTCTGCTGGCCATGGCCGCCGGCGTCATTCCAATGGTGCTCCTGCTCATGGGCCGCAAGGCCCGCATCATCGCCGCAGTCGTGGGCGGCATGACCCTGCTCATGGTGCTCGGCTACGGCATTGAGCCCAGCCTGCGCGCCCTCTCCGAGTTTCTAGTGCCGGACGCTCTGAGCACCGAGCAGGACCTGTACACAGGCCGCGGTGACATCTACGGGGACGCCCTCGCGGTGGTGCGCTCCGCGCCCATGCTGGGGGTCGGTCACGGCGGCTTTGACGATGCCTTCCGGGCGCTGAAGACCTCGACGTCCTTCACCGATCCGGTGCATGCCCATCAAGAGCTCATTCAGATCGCCGGCGAACACGGCGTGATCGTCGCCATGCTCTGGTGCTTCTCCTTCATCACCTTGTTGGTGGTGGGCTTCCAGGCCGCCTTCGGCTTGGACAGCGCACGCCGGCGCCTGATGTTGGCTGGCTGGTTGGGCACCTTGGCGGCACTGGCTGCTGCAGCCCAGTTCACCTTCCCGCTGCGCATCGGTGCCCTTGAAGTGCTGGCCGCGCTGGCCTGTGGCTGCGTGCTTGGGTTGGCCCAGATCAGCCAGCGCGAGGCGCCGGAGGCCCCCATGCAGAAGCTGAGCTTGGTCGGCCTCGTCTCCGCCTTGGGGCTGCTTGCGATGGGCGGATGGTTGGCCACCGCCGGCTCCGAGACCAGCCTGTTGGGCAGCGCCGAGCAGGCCGAGACCCTCGGGGATTCGGCCCTAAAGGGCGGTGACCTGCTTGCTGCACAAGAAGCCTACGCATTGGCCCTGCGCCGACAGCCCGTCAACCGGGCTGTGCTCCAAAAGCTGGCACGCAGCTACGACAAGCAAGGCGACCTGGCCCAAGCCACCCTGGCCGTCAATGCCGCCACCTTGATCCAGCCTGGCAGCCCTTGGCCGTGGCGCGACAAGGCCCGCATCGAGCGCACCTTGGAGCTCTACGACGCGAGCCATGAGAGCTACCGACGCTTCCTCGCACTCGACCTGCCCGAGTCTTCCAGACAAGCCGCGGTCGAAGAGGCCTTGCGCGGTCCAGGACGCGCGCGGGACATCGCCCAAGTGGTGCTGCCCGAGAACAACGCTGATCTCTTGGTGCTGGCCGCGCGCGTCTTGGAAGACGGCGGAGACCGGGACGCCGCGGAGACCAGCTACCGACGGGCCTTTGAGCTGGACCCCCGCTACGGGGCGGCCTACGGCGCCGCGCTGCTGCGCTGGAAGCAGCCACCGGCCAAGGTCCTTGAGATCCTGGCCCAGACGCCCGAGAGCTGCCACGCCATGGAAGTTCGCGCACAGGCCCTCTTCAAGCAAGACGACTTTGAGGGAGCGTCCAAGATCTGGACCCAGACCCTGGGAAGCTGCGCCACCGACAACCCTGCTCTGCGCAAGCGGGTGCGCATCGGGCTGGCCCGTTGCCAGATGGGCCAACGCGACCCCGAGGGCCTTCAGGCTCTGGAGGGCATGGCCAAGGATGACCCCAGAGACCCGCAGATCTGGCGCGTACTGGCCCGTGACGCGCGCGCAGAGCGGGACCCTGTGCGCCTCCAGCGCTACCTGGAGAGCCTGAGCCAAGCCACGGAGCTGACCAAGCTCGAGGACGAACAGCTCACCCTGCTGCGCTTGAACATGCCCATGTTCGTGGTCTTGGACGAGAACGTGCCCGGCCGGGATGTACCTGTGAAGCCCAAGAAGAAGGGCGGCGGCAAGGGCAAGAAGCCCTGAAGTATCGCGACCCGTCTCCTCTCAGGTTACAACTCGGACATGGCATTCACTGGACCGCTCTTCGTCGTCGGTGCGCCCCGCTCGGGGACAAAGCTGCTGCGCACGCTGCTCAACGAGCACAGCGAGATCGGAATCCCGGACTACGAGACAGAGTTTCTGCCCCGTTGTTTGGACATTCAAGAGCGCTTTGACACCGAGACCGCCGAGGGATTCGCAGCCTTCTACGAGTGGGCCACACGCTTCATGTACTTCAAGTACATGGCTGAGGAGGGCCGTCAGCTCACACCTGAGCAGTGGCTGAAGGCCAGCCCTGACCGCAGCATCGCTGGGCTCTTTGAAGGACTCTGCCGCCAGGACGGAGGCATCCCCTTGGGTCAGGCGGGGGTGTGGGGGGACAAGAGCCCCAACTACCGGAACGATCTGCCCGCCCTGCGCGCCTTGTACCCACAAGCCCGCTTTGTGCACATCATTCGCGATGTACGGGACGTCACTCTGTCCTCGCAGGTGGCCTGGGGCAAAGACCCCGTTCGGAACGCCCAGCGTTGGATGGACGAGCTCAGCGCATGCCGCGCGTGGGGCGCATCCTTTGGCCCCCAAGCCTACTTGGAGCTGCGCTACGAGGACCTGGTTCAGAACCCCAAGCTCTGGCTCAGCGCGATCTGCCGTTTCATCGGGCTGCCCTTCCAAGCGGCGATGCTCACCCCCAGCCGCTCCGCGGAGAACCTGGGCGACACCAAAGGCGTGGTGGGCATCGTCTCCACCAACACCGAGAAGTGGCGCCAGCGCATGTCTCCGGAGCTTCTGCTGCGCACCGAGGCCATCTGCGGTCCCTTGCTGGCTGAGCTGGGCTATCCCCTCGCCGGCCAGCCTCAGGATGTGCACCGTGTCTCTCCAGCCGAGATGCAGCTGCGAAAACTGGCCGACGGCGCCAACCTGATGCGCTTCCGCGTTCGGGATTGGGGTCTGAAGGACGCGATTCGCTACAGCGCGAGCGCCCTGGAGTCGACTTTGAAGCAGGGGTGACGACCTACACCCCTTCGCGATACCCTTTCTGTGCCCCCTGCCGAGCGCCCATGACCCCCGAGACCACCGACGAGCACTTCCGCCTCCAACTGGAGAAGGAACACGCCGAGGCCAAAGAGCGCTTCGAGGAGCGCAAGGCCCGGTCCAAGGACAAGGCTCAGGCGCGAAAGTCCGAGAAGGAAGAGCTGGGCGAGGCCAAACGCCAGCAGGAGCTGCGCGAGCAGTTCTACAAAGAGAATGGCTACAAGCGCTACACCAACTCCCGCGGCAAGGTGCTCTGGCTGCTGCCCGAGGAGTACGAGTGGCGCATGCGCGCCAAGAAGGATCGGGCGCACCGACACGCCAAATACACCAGCTTGGCCAACGCCAGCGAGAACCGTCAGCGCATGGTCTGGATCGGCTTGGTTTTGATCGCTGTGGTGATTGGGTTGGCGCTGCTGAGGTAGGGCTGAGGGGATTGCGTTGAGCTGGCTTTGAGTCAAAAGCCCGGTTCTCTTGCAAAAAATGGGACTTGGCTGAGGGACTCGAGCCCAGGGTTTGTTCTAGACCAAAGGGCGCAGCCCAACGGACGCGAAGCGTCCCTCTCCCCATTGTCGCCACAAGCCAGCCATCCTGAATCGGGGAGGGCCGCTAGTCGCAACTCCGTCTTCTTGGGCGGCAGCGCGTGGCCCTCCGGGCTGCGCTGTCTGTGCTGAAACGCAGCCCGAAGGGCGAGGCTTCACGCCTGACAGTGCAGGTTTGCGGAGCAAACCCACAAAGGAAGGGGTGAGGCCGAGACGGCCGAGGGGAAACCTGGCGTTTCCCCCAAGCGGGGGTGCAGTGTTTCCGGTAGGAAACCTCGCAAGGGGGCGGCGGAGCCCCCTCCAAAAAACACAGCCCGACGC